>OIWU01004428.1_pt1 | contig 9983 bp, 10 predicted proteins | sample 1587711 | NCBI WGS metagenome assembly OIWU01 (sample SAMEA3888909, study PRJEB22519) | human gut metagenome | biome: human gut; feature: human-associated habitat; material: faeces | place: Denmark | collected 2010 | reverse complement strand
TATATTCTTCACTGGAAAGAAGATCTTTTACTTTTGCTTTCTGTTCAAGCCAGTGCCCGTTTCTTTTTGGACAGCCCCGTAACTTCGAAGCCGGCGTTCTAAGCAGCAACAAAGACTTCGTAAAAAACGCTGCCGAACAATTCGACAGCGTCTGGATGGGAGCCCACTGCAACGGATGCAGGCGGAAGGAGTTCTGTGGAGACCCGATAGCTTAATTTTCCCCCAAATATTATTTATTCATGGTATAATTAATAGAAATCTAACAAAGGAGAATGCTCCATAATGCATATTCTACTAAACCAAATTTTACACCTTACTGAAGATGAAATTCAAAAATCGAATTTAATATGACAGAAGGTAGTGGTGGAGATTCATATATTGACCTTTGGTTAGAACATTCTGAAAAAGATAAAACTGCTGGTAAATGCAATGAATGTTCTTTCTGGGGATGGTATGGAAATAAGAGAAATTTTTATCCTGGTAATATTGTTTTCAGCTTTGTTAGATTAAAAACAGATGAATGGCTGTTAATCTCTGTAGCTGAAATAGAAGATGTACCAGAGAATAGTAGAGCTAGTGTAAAGATTTGTAAAAAATATTCTTCTTTATTTGGGCGATTAATTATAAAATGTGAAAAAGGAAATACTTTTTCACGTTATGTTTTTAATTTAAGTAATTATCTTGAAAAAGCAATTGTCAAAGAAATATTACCTTGTTTATATAGTGGAGAAACATTTGAAGGGTATGACAAGGTAAATTTACCATATCGTAAGCTAAACGATATATTTAATGGGAAAATATTACCTTCTTATTATGAAGCTCTTCAAAAGATTCTTGGAGTCTATTGTCTGACCGATACAAAGACAGGAAAGCTCTATATAGGGGTTCCTCGACAGGTTCTGGAGGTGTTGCTCAGCGTTGGGGAAATTATCTAGATAGTCGGCATGGTGGAAATGTTAAATTGATTGAGCTATACGAGAAAAAAGGAGCTGACTATTTTGAAAAATACTTTACTTTCACTTTATTGGAATACTTTTCCTTATCATATGATCCAGAAAAAATTATAGAAAGAGAACAGTATTGGAAACATTGTCTAAATACAATTGAGCATGGCTACAATGATAATTAGATATTCTTTATCGAATGTGTATAAAGGCTGTAAACAGAAGAATCTGTCGCGAGAGTTTACGGTTGTTACACATTATTAAGCTTTATATCAGAAATTGTAATAAAAGGAGCTTTTATGTCTGAAAACAAAATAGATTTGAAGTCTGTAAAAGAACTTCTTGGAATGCATTTTTTTATTCCAAGTTATCAGAGGGGATATAGATGGACAAAACAACAAGTTCTTGATTTGCTTAATGATATCAAGGAATTTGCAGAAAAGAAAAAAGATGAATATGAATTTTACTGTGTACAACCTCTCGTTGTAAAACTAATGGACAATAAAGAAAAGGAACAAAATAATCTAAATACAAATGAAGATTGGTATGAAGTAATTGATGGGCAACAGAGATTAACGACGATTTATTTAATACTAGCTTCTCTTAAAGAAGCTATTGAATTATTAAGCTTACCTACTGATTTATATGAACTTAAATTTCAAAGAGAAACAGAACAAGTAAAAGTTACAAATTATCTAAAAAATATTTCAAAAATTACCGAAGCAGATGACTCGCATATTGATTATTCTCATATGAGTACAGATTTCCTAACCATAAAACAGTGGTTAAATGGTGGTAATTGCAATAAAGGAGATTTCTGTAATGCTTTGTTAAAGTATGATCTTGATGGTAATATAGAGAATCCTAGAGATAAAGCTAACAATGTCAGATTCATCTGGTATGAATCAGTTAATGAAGACCCTATAGAAGTTTTTACTCGTTTGAACATAGGAAAGATATCACTTACAAATGCTGAACTTATCAAAGCTTTATTTTTAAATCGCTCAAATTTTGGAAATGAAGATTTTGAACACTTAGAACTCCGACAGAATGAAATAGCCAATGAGTGGGACGATATTGAATACACCTTACAGAATGATGATTTTTGGTTATTTCTACACGAAAAGGGATATGACAGGCCTACTAGGATTGACTTTATTTTTGATTTGATATGCGAACAAAAGTCTTTAGGCGATTTTAAAAATATTGGAAATGATGATTACAAAACTTTCCGATATTTTTATGAATACTTTAAAACCAAAAAAAACAAACAAGATAACCTTGAATTATGCTGGAATAAAGTCAAATCCTATTTCCGAACATTTAAGGAATGGTTTGATGACTTGGAACTATATCAGTATGTTGGTTATTTGATTCATCTTGGAGAGCGACTGGATAAATTATATAAAAAGTGGGAGGGAGCTGAATCAAAAGTAGCATTTATTGATTATCTGAAAAATAATATAAAAGGTAAAATACAGTTATGTAAAGATTTATCAAAACAATATGAACTTCCTGGCTGTCCTAGCAAAACAGTATGTAAACCTCTTTTATTATTACATAATATAAAAGCCACAATAGATCAAAATAATCAATTATCAAAAAAGGAAGAATACAAATTACCTGTTTTTTACAAATTTCCATTTCATCTTCTTAAAAAAGAAAACTGGGATGTAGAGCACATTGATCCAGAGACTAAGAATGAACTTAAAGACGAAAAAGATCAGAAAGAATGGCTTAAATATTCATATTTAGGATTAAAAACAAGTTTATCTGAGGACTTAAAAGAAAAAATAAAGGCATTTTTGAAAAACGAAGACGGGAGAGAATCATTTGGGGCACTTTATTCTGAAATAGAAAAAATTAATCATTCAGAACCATGGAATGATCCAGAACATGACAAAAATAAGATTTGGAATTTCGTTTTACTAGATGCTGGTACTAATCGAGGATATGGAAATTCCATTTTTGCTACAAAACGAAGTTGTATTATCGGAAAAGACCAAGGTAAAACATATTGTGTTAACGATAATTTGGAAATAGGCTCGAAAAATGGTTCAATAGCTTTTGTTCCTCATGTTACTAAAAATGTTTTTATAAAATATTACAACACAACAGTAAATAACCTTCTTGAATGGAGCGAAAGTGATGCAAAATATTATAAAGAAAACATTTTTGATGCTCTAAAAGAATTTGATGTTATTGATTCACAAACTATTAATGATGGAGATAATAATGAGTAATAATATAAAAGCTATAACTTTCTGGAACTTTCTCAAAAATAATGTAGTAGAAATTCCAATAATACAAAGAGATTATGCACAAGGACGACTTGGAAAGGAACATTTAAGGAAGGTGTTTTTAGGAAACATAAAGAAAGCCTTAGATACTCAAACGTCACTCAAATTGGATTTTGTTTATGGTGCTACTGAAAATGGAAATTTAAATCCATTAGATGGTCAACAACGACTTACTACTCTTTGGCTCTTACATTGGTACATAGCCCTAAGATCAAAGAAATTAAATGAACTTACTAATGAGAATGGTATTGATAAAGAAAAAGTATGCGATAGGCTAAGAAAATTTACATATGAAACACGTATTTCATCACGCGAATTTTGTAAAAAATTATGTGATTATACATGTTTTCAAAACTATGAAAGCAACAACATTGTTCAATTTATAACTAATCAAACTTGGTTCTATTCAGCATGGAAGCAGGATCCTACTATACAATCAATGTTAAGAATGCTTGGTGGTACAAAAATCCAAGATAAAACTGGTGAAGATATTATTGATGGAATTGAGGAACTTTTTAATGATTCAAATGAAAATGATTTTAAAAGGTATTGGGAAACTTTAACATCCGATGACACTATTATATTTTATAATTTGCCACTTGAAAATTTTGGGCTTTCAGATGATTTATATATCAAAATGAATGCCAGAGGAAAACCTCTAACAAGTTTTGAAAATTTTAAAGCAGATTTAATCGGTTATATTACAAAACAATCTGAAGATGAAACATTCGATAGCGTAACAAGGGAAGAGTGGAAGCAATTATTAAATCCTTATTCTGGAATACCAATAAAATTAGATACAGATTGGACAGAGCTTTTTTGGAAGAATAAGTCGAAAGGTATAAAAATAATTGATGATACTGGAAATGAAGATTTTGTTAAGGACAAGCAGATTGATGAAATCTTTTTTGCCTTTTTAAATAGATTTTTCTGGAACGAATTATTCATTACAAAAAAAGATGAATCTACTGATGAATATGTACTAGATATTGGAAAAGGAGATGAAGGGGCTACACTAGAAAATAACAATATGTCATATAGATATTTAAATGACTCAAAGAATCGTAATTCAAGTGATTATGACATAAGAATTGCATATAAAGGATTAAACGTCTATAGGTATTACAATGGTATTCCCATAAATCTATTTTATAAATTGCGAAGGGTATTAAATAATTTTTCAAAAATTCAAAAAATACCAAGTTGTTCTTGGGATAATGATTTTTGTTTTATTCCGAAATATATTGAAGAAAATTCCAGCAATATTGAAATAATAAATAATGCAGATGAAAAAATACTAAAGATAACATCACTTAATCAGGTACAAAGACTGGTTTTCTTTTCAATTTGTAAATATTTTGATCATGATGAATCTGTCATAGACAATCTATCATCATTAAATTGTTGGTTGAGAGTTGTAAGAAATTTAATTTCAAGTGAATATCATACAGGACGTTCTCAGATTCGTAGTACTCAAGCAATGCGAGCGGCCATAAAGTTTATAGATGAACTTGACAGTCATAATGTTTATAATTCTCTTATAAATTATGATATAGAGAAATTGAAAGACACTGATTTTGATGAAAGATGTAAAGAAGAAATCATAAAAGCAAAACAGATTCTAGATGAAAATGGGAATCTTCGTAAATACCAAGGCTCTTGTAAAAATGAAAATGGACAAACTTATGAAACATGGGAAGAAATTATCACTGTGGTTGAGAACCATGATTTTTACAAAGGTGGGATTAGATTCCTCTTTATTGATGATAGTAATAATATTGATTGGACAGATTTTGATCAGAAATGGCAAAATGTAAAAGTCCTCATTCCTTCAGATGAAAGTAAACGCCATACGATAAAATATCTACTTCCATATCTAGATGATAGTGAGATTAAATCTATTTTTAGTAAGAGAACATTTTCTAATAAAAATGCTAACTTGAGACTTCTTCTATGGGAATTCCCTTCAAGAGTGCATAATTATCTCATGCAAAATAACGAAAATAATAAAAACTCATTATTACATTCTGATATGGAAATTCTTTGCGAAAAGCATCCCGATTATTGGATACATAAAAAATGGGAAGAAGGGGTAGATGTTTTGTCAAATTATCAAAACAAAAGTGGATATTATAAGTATTACTCATATGTAGTTGGATGTGATAGTCTTATAAAATACTTAAAGATACTAAAAGAAACAAAAGAGGTTACAATTCACAAACCCAATAACGAATCAGAAAACAAATGGAAAGGATTATTTATTGATTTTTCATTCAAAAATAGGAATTTCCGTTGGCAATTGAATAACCAAATTGAATCTTATGATGATAAATGGAATAACCTTATAGATAAAGGGTTTCATTTTGATGGAAATGATCCAAATTCTCTTATTCAAGGACTCGAATCGTTCTGTTCTGATTCTATTTAATGGGTGACTATTGTAGTTTCGTCTATGACAAGACTCACCGCACTCACCCACTTCCCGTTCTGTCGCTCAAATATCGTAATATTATCAACCGGGAAGTCTTCCACTAGTTTCAGCTCATTCATAACCTGCAACGCAACTGTCATAACACCCTCCGGAACGTCTCTATTGGCTACGGTTAAGTGCGGCGCAAAAGGCCTTCCATCCTTCTTTGTACACCCAGGTGCCGCTTTCACAACTGCCCCATACACAACATCCCTAAGTGCAATCCACTTTTCATCAGTAACAACTTTTGCAAAAAGTGTTCTATCTCCGAATGCATCAAAGTTATCAATATGACCGATAAAACCTAAACCTTTTGGAAGAACTTCTTTTTCAATTGCACGAGCCAGGTCTGCTGTTGAAAATTCTTCCGGCAATCTGAATGGAGGAACAAGAGTCACATGAATTGGAGTTGCATGGCCGGATTTACAGCCGTAAGCTTCCCTCATATATCTGCGACAGTCTTCTAGCGTGAGCGTAATGTCATCTGGTAAAAGTACACCGATAAAATGAGTCTGCTGAGGAAAGTTTGATCTGTCACGGTTATTATTTCTATTTTTCATTTTTGCCTTAAAAGTTTCCGCAGTTCCAGCCCCAGTTGGATGTTCCCCAATAGGATATGTAAACGGCATTACCAGGAATACCAAGTTCTTTTTCCAGAATCTCACAGACTTTTGCGGTCATTTTGTCACTTGCTCCGGCATCATTTTACTTCTACATAAGCACCCTTATCAAGTTTGTTTCCGCTAAAATATAAATCCTGATTATCGATAAGATTAATCATCAGGTAAGATTCTGGCTTTCCGATTATACTGATAGCCTTTCCAAATTCGGCTTTCAAAACATCTCTTTTTTCTGCAGGTAACTGCATAGTCACCTTAGCTTCAATCATTGGCATGATTTATTCCTCCTATTTCTCTACCTTTCCTTTATAATCCAAAATTCCGCCAAACTCAATAAGATTAGTATAACCTAATTCCAGAAGTGTCTGGGTTGCGATTTTGCTTCTTCTACCGCTTCTGCAGTAAATCAGAATCATCTGGTTTTTATCAGGAAGCACTTTTGCGGCTGTTTCTTCGGTAATTGTCTCCATAGTGAGCAGTACAGCTCCTGGAATGTGACCGGCTTTGTATTCGTCATCGTGGCGGACATCTACTATAATTGCATCAGGATTGTTCTTTGCAATCTCGATTCCTTCTGACATCGAGACCATTTTATAAGTCATTGGTGCACCTCCTGCAATATACACATCATTTGCCAGTGCAATAAGTTTTTCACTGTCAGCATTTTTTTTCATACTCACACTATAAGTCAGATTTGAAGCTTTATTCTGCCATAAGCAGATTCCAACGACTTCTCCGACTTCAGTTATCTTCCATTTTGCAATTCCTGCATTTTCCCCAACAGTACATGGAGTTTCATTCGGCCAGTTATAGTAAAAACCAGATATATCTTCTGATTCGGCATCTCGTTTAATTCTTGCAGTACATTCTGCTTCATTCAAGATAAAATCCATCTGTGCAAGATTTCCGGATACTATTGAATAGCGGATATTTTTAGCATCGTCTGGAACTGCAAATTTCACATTCAATTCTTTTGCAATATCTTCGGCAGTTGATTCCTGAACTGGATTAGGCAGGCCTATAGTCTTATTTGCAGCAGTATTAACAGCTGATTTCTTTCCAGAGCAGCTTACAAGTATCATTATAAATATAGAAATCAAAATAAGTGTCTTTTTCATCTTCGCCTCACTGCCCTCCATATTATCACACTGTGGTGCCAACGAGCGACACTCTTTTTAAATAAACTCCGCCGTTGTCTTTTAGCCATTTATTACAGCGTTTATAATCAGGGAACACCCGGTCAATTTCTGCGTAAAACTCTTTTGAGTGATTCATGTGCCGGCGGTGACAGAGCTAATGTACCACCACACTATCCATAATTTCTGGCGGCATTATTACCAGCAGGCAGTTGAAATTAAGATTCCCATCGACCGAACAACTTCCCCATCTGGAAGACTGAAGTCTGATTGCAATACGGCCATAAGTCACCCCAATCTTGTATGCCCAATATTCTACCCTCTGTGGAATTATCTTTCGGGCCTGCTTTTTTATCTGTTTAATTTCATCTGCAGAAAGAAGTCCGAGCGACTCTGCTTTTTCCTCTTCCATATTCTGTTTTTCCAGATACTTTGTAATCCAGTCCTTTTTAGAAAGAAGAAATTCCTGCACCGTGCATTCTGTTGTTCTATAAGGAGCTTTTACGAGAACACGGTTGTCTGTCATCACACTGACAGAAATTGAGCGTCGTCGGGATTTTTGGATTACATAAGTAATTTTCATTTGCTGATAATCGTCTACTCCATATTCTTATAAACTTTATCAATTGCTTTTATCTCATTCTTAAGAGATTTGTTTACAGCGCTTTTATTAAAGTAAGTAATGTCCAGATCTTTTAACCCCAGCCATTCAGAGTAATCTTCACCTGATTTCTTTTCAAACGCCTTAACACAGTCCGACATTGATCCAACACACCAACATCTTCAATTATTCCAAGTCCTTCGCCATCAAGAATCAGAGGAGAGACTTCTTCATAAACTTTATCATCAATGATTTCTTCAAGGCGGATAGGGAGAGTCCAGCCGTCTCCAAAATCATAAGCAAAAGTAATCGTATCCACCGACACTTCCTGTACAGCTGCGCCCAGTTCTGCGACAAAATCATCGTCGCCGTCCTTCTCAACAATATTTATTTTTGCTGTCGCTCCGTCGGCAATGTCCGTTACGTCGGCGCAAAGAAAGACTTCATCGCCTACAAGTGCCTTCGTTATTGTCCTGCCGTTTTCATCTTCCCAGCGCGGGCTTGTGATTGACGGAGTTTTTTCAGCAGATGAGTTTTCTGAATTGTCCTGACTTTCTGTCTGGTTTCCACTGCCTGCTGATGAGGCTATACTTGCCTATGATTCTGCGCTCTGTCTGTCTATCCGTTCCCTGTCGATTGCGCTTATGCTTCTGTTGTTGCTTACTCCGCAGAAGTTCCTTTTCAGCTGGCATGTTGTGAAGTATCCGTCCTGTGCGCTGAGGCTATGCTCGACAGAGTAGACAAGATACTCGCCGTTGCTGTGCTTTCCAAGGTATTTCACCGTGAGCCTGTTGCCCGGCCTTATGCGGCAGTTTCCTTCCGTCTTTGCCTCGCAGCTCTGGAACTGCAATGACCTGCCCAGAAGAACGCTCCTTGCCACCTCCATGGCGTCCTTCTCGTCTGTGAAACTGCTGGAGCTGAGCTGCCCGACCTTGTGGGGATCATAGCCTTTCGCATTGTCCTCCCAGCAATATTCTCCGCCGATTTTCAGAGGCACATCCTTCATTGTTGCTGTCGCCGTGAAGCCAGAGCATTTCCTCATGTCCCATCCTGTCGCTGTTACCGCGGAAAGCTGTGCGGCAAGGTCTGTTCTTGTCCTTGCGCTGATTATTGTTTTTCCCCATTCAAGGACAACATCATCGTCTGTCGGTATTATCTCTGTCTTTACATGGACAGTGTTTCCGTGGCAGTAGACTGACTTTCCGTATTTGCCCGCCAGATACATTATGTAGCCATAGTCCGTGAAATTTTTCTGCTCGATATAATTGTATTCAGAGCCGAACTCCTCCACGTCGGCACTATATCCCTGATTATGCCTGCCGGTGTCTTGTGCTCAAACGATGCGCATTTTGTTCCCTTGTTTAGCCTGTGGAGCTTTGAATGCATTTTTACCTCCATCAGGGGAGAGCTGTATTCATCAAGACGGGGCGAAAATCCTGTAACATCTCCGGCAAAAACCTCATGGACGTCATCTTTATATCCAAGGTGTATTGAGACCTCGCTTCCTATTGTGAATGTGCCGTCGTTGCAAAAGTCCAAAGGTGAACTTCCGAACAGGAGGCTCGCAGTCCCGGCAAAGTCCAGCCTGTCATGTATGTAGATTCTTCTTAGCGCGCCCTCGTAGCCTGTGCCAAGCCTCACTCCGTCAACATACGCTATCCAGACCGGCGTAAGTGTTCTGTTCTCAGATGTCATCTTTGGTTACCTTAGCCGTGATTATACCATATTTTCTTTTTATAGTCTTTGTAGAATTGGGCATTGCATGCATACTTCGCATGAATCAAAGTTTATTCCTTCTTAACGAACGTGCTAAAAATAAAAAACAGCAGGTTTAATTTCAAGCTTTATTTTTGTTATCACAGGGCAAACGCATTATAAATAATTTAAGTAAAGTTTGCGCGAAGGAACGGTT
>OIWU01004427.1_pt1 | contig 9984 bp, 7 predicted proteins | sample 1587711 | NCBI WGS metagenome assembly OIWU01 (sample SAMEA3888909, study PRJEB22519) | human gut metagenome | biome: human gut; feature: human-associated habitat; material: faeces | place: Denmark | collected 2010 | reverse complement strand
TAGTAAAAGTCTAACTAATATAGATTTATCTGGATTTGATACATCAAAAGTAGTTGACATGAAATTCATGTTTGGAGGATGCAATAATTTGAAAAATTTAGATTTATCAAATTTTAATACTAGCCAAGTGATTAATATGTATGCCATGTTTATGAATTGTAGTAATTTAAAAGAGTTGGATCTTAGTTCATTTGATACATCAAATGTTACAAATATGGGACACATGTTTGAAAATTGCAAATTACTAAAAAAATTAAATTTATTAAACTTCAACACTTCAAAGGTAACGCAAATGCATGCTATGTTTACAAATAATGTGAGTCTGAATAGTTTAGATTTATCAAGTTTTAATACATCTAATGTTACTAGATTGGAATATATGTTTAGTGGCTGTGCTAATTTAACAAATATAATCTTTGGCAACAATTTTAATACATCAAATGTTAAAAATATGTCATATATGTATAATGGTTGTAAAAATTTATCAACTATAAATTTATCTGGTTTTGATACTAGCAAAGTAACGAACATGAATTATATGTTTTATGAATGTACATCTTTATCAGTTTTAAATTTGGCTAGTTTTAATATTTTAAAAGTAACTGATACAAAATATATGTTTGCCTCATGTACTAATCTTATTACCATTTATGTATCGAATCTATGGAACACTTCTAATATTACTAGTTCAGAAGCAATGTTTAAATCTGATGTCAAAATAAAAGGAAAAGTCCCATATGACAGTACTAAAACAGATGTAAGTATGGCTAATTATACTAATGGATATTTAACATATAAAAAGAATACTAATTAGGAAGATACTAGTTATCTTTCTTTTTATTTGGAATATTCTTAGTTAGAAAGTACTTCACTATGAATATAATATCTAATAACTATACATATATAGACTATATATGTCACTATAAGACTATAAGACTTATAGTGAAAATAAATATTAAACTATTGATAAATATTTACCTTTATAGTATAATATTATTATATTAGATAAGAAGGAGATAGAGTATGGATAAGATAAAAGATTGGATTAAAAAAAATAAAGGGTTATCGGTTATATTGTTATTAGCAGTAGTATTCTTAATAGTAATAATAGTTATATTTGTAGAGTTACTAGTAGGAGGATCACATAATAAATATGGTAATAGATTGGATGGTATAGATAAAGTAAAAATAAGTGAAAAAACATATGATGGAGTAAAGAAAGAAGTTGAAGAAACAGACTTAACTGAAGAAGTAGAAACAAGACTTCAAGGTAAAATAGTTTATACTACTATTACATTAAAAAGTGATACAACAGTAGATAAAGCCAAAGAAATAGCATCAAATACATTAGATAATTATACAAATAGTGAATTAGAATATTATGATTTTTCATTCTTTTTAAAATGGAAAGGTGAAGAAAAAGATACTGTAATTACAGGTAATAAACATCATAATTTAGATACCATTACATGGACTAATAGTTAGGAGAACACTATGAAGAAGAGAAATAATAAAGTAATAGTACTAATCGTAGTAGCAGTCTTATTTACTGTAAGTCTATTAATATTTATATTAAATTATAGTAAAGATAATTCAAGCTTTTCTATTCTAGAAAAGAAATGGATTAATGATAATACAAGTAATGTATTAGATATAAGTGTATATAATGATGTACCAGTATATGGCAAAAGTGGTAAAGGAGTAATCTTTGATTTACTAGATGACTTTACAACTACTTATGGAATAAACTTTAATAAAATATCATATTCCGTTGATAGTAGTTCCAATCTAAATAAAAATGCCTTTAGAGTATTAAATAATAATGAGAGTCTAACAAATAAAGATATCTTACTATACGAAGATAATTATGTATTAGTTAGTACTGAAGAAGAAGTAATAAATAATATTAATGATATAGATAATCATACAGTAGCAGTTTTAAAAACAGATTTAAATACTGTAAGTAATGACTTATCTGAAGTAAAGAAAATATCATATTTACAAAAAGAAAATGTTAATGAACTAGAAGAAGCATTAAAAAATAAAGAAACAAATTATGTTATTGTACCATATAACATGTATATGGATTTTATCTTAAAAAATGATTTATATATTCTTTATCATTTTAGTGATATCTCTAAAAAATATGTATTAACCATAGAAAATAAAACATTCTTAGATATAATGAAAAAATATTATCTAGGTTATCAAAAAAATAAACAACAAACCTCATACAAAACAAACTTATTAAGTGAATTCTTCTATGACAAAGAAATAACTGAAGCTGATCGTATGAGTTATAATAGTTCTTCTTATAATGTTGGGTATATAACTTATATGCCATTTACTGGTAAAGAAGAAAAAGATTTAGTAGGTACTTTATCTAATTACTTAAGTGGCTTTGAAGATTTATTTGATGTAGATTTAAAAGTAAAATATTATAATAATATTGAAGAATTAAAAAAAGACTTATCAAGTGGTGAATTAGATTTAGCCTTTGCTAACTTTAGTAAGAATGGTTTAAATATTGATACCATTTTAACTACTAATTTATTCGAAGAAAAATATGTTGTCTTATCCACTGAACCATTTGCTATAAATAGTATCAAAGGATTAAAAGATAAAGAAGTAATAACAGTAAAGAATACTTATATAAATGATTACTTAAATACAAATAGTATTAAGAATACTGGATATAATAATACAGATGACTTACTTAGAAATATTAAAAATAAAAGTATTGTCGTAATAGATAAAGCAACATATGATTATTATAAAACAAGAAAATTTAGTGATTTTAAAGTAATATATGAAGGAATATTACCATATAACTATAGTTTTATGATTAGAGATGTAAATAAAAATAAAATCTTTAGTGAGATGTTTACATATTATACATCTTCAGTAAATTATGATACTATAAAATATAAAGATAATACAAATTCAAAAATATATGAATTTAGTCTTTTAACAACTTTCTTATTAGCAATCTTAGTAATTCTAATAATTATCTTCTTAATATTCTTTATTAAGAAAAAGAAAGAAAATAGTACAATTGTAACTAATAATGATAAATTAAAATATATTGATACAATGACATCATTAAAGAATAGAGCATATTTAAATTTAAAAATAAAAGAATGGGATGATAATGTTATATATCCTCAAGCATTTGTAATAATAGATTTAAATAATATTAAAGATATTAATGATAGTCATGGCCATGAAGAAGGAGATACAATTATTAAGAAAGCTGCGAGTACATTAATTGTTAATCAAGAGCCTAATACAGATATTATTAGAACTGATGGTAATGAATTCCTAGTATATATGGTAGGCTATAGTGAAAAAGATGTTATAAGTTATACCAGAAAAATATATAAAGAATTAAAAGAATTACCATATGGTTATGGAGCCGCTATCGGGTATAGCATGATTATGGATGATATCAAAACTGTAGATGATGCCATTAATGAAGCTACTATTGATATGCGAAACAAAAAGGGAAATAATAATGGATAAAATAGTAGGTAAGGTAAAAAAGCAAATAGAGAAAGCTAAAATAAAAAGATACTTCAAAAAACTAATAGAGATTCTAAGCTTAAAAGAACTTAGAATCTTACCTGCTTACTTAGCCTATAGTTTCGTATTAGCAGTAGTACCAATCTTAACTATAATAGTCATAGTAGCGAGTTTCTTTTCTATATCTATTGATTCCGTAATATCTCTTCTTACTGATTTACTTCCTAGTTATGCCAGTAGAGTAGTCGTAGATGCTATCTCAGGACAAAGTTTTGACTTTAGTGTTGGATTATTAAATATAGTTACTTTCTGTATCGCCGCTAATGGTATGTATGCTATTATAAGTGCTTCTAATAGTCTATATAAAATAGAAGAAACAAATATAATTAAAGATAGACTAAGATCAGTAATAATACTATTAGTCATAATAATACTTTTACTATTCTTAATCTTAGTACCTATGCTAGGAGAACAAATATTAGAATTACTTAGAAATAGTAAACTATTTACTGGTATAATAGATGAAATAATAATGATATATAGTATAATAAAATGGCCTATAACATTTATAATAATATTCTTAAATATAAAATTAATATATCAAATAGCTCCATCTAAAGAAATAAAAAGTGAAGAAACCACTATTGGAGCCTTTATAACAACCTTAGGCTGGGTAGTATTTACTGCTTTCTTTGGTTATTATATTAAATACTTTGGTAGATATGATTTAGTATATGGAGGATTATCTAGTATTATAATATTATTAATATGGGTATATACATTATGTTTTATCCTAATATTAGGAATAGTAATAAATACAATGAAGTATAATAAATCATAATATAATCATAATAATATTGATAGTATTACTTAAATAAAGACAGACTACAATCATAGTAATACTATTATCTCCTTATATATGAAGTCTAAATGACTTAAGTGAGTTTAAAGCTCACTTTTTTTAATGCCTCTTCAGCCTATAGTCTTCCGAGCTATTTTTATTATTGATGTATATTTTATCAAAAGTAGTTAGATATTGCTAAATTAATTACCATATTATCATAAAATTACACCAATAGGTGATTTATTAATTATATTTGCCGATAGTATATTTACAAATAGTATTAGAAGAGAAGTTGTACTGAAGAAGAGAAAGAAGTAATACAAAATAATATATACTAAATAGAGAAACCAAAATATTCCTCTATTTTAGTATTAAATAACAATAAATAACATATATTTAAGTAGGTGATAACATGCTAAAAAGAATGTCTATAAAAAAAATCATAGTATCTACTACCGCTATTATTTTATTGCTAGTAATTTATTTAATACCGAGTAATAGAAAAGATATAGATTTAAAAAATAACACATTAGAGTATAGTTATAACAATATAGTTAGTACCATTTATTTAATAGATAGTAACAACTATGTAGCAAGAACAACAATACCCACTTGTAAATGTGAAGGAGTTGATTTAGCAAAAGATTTAGTATATGGTCTAGTAATAGGTGGACCCAAAAATAATATAATACCAAATGGTTTTAGAAGTATAATTCCTCCTGATGTAAGTATTAAAAATATCGAATTAAAAGATAAAGTATTAACAATTGATTTCACAAAAGAATTACTAGAAGTAACCAAAAATGATGAAGAAAAAATGCTAGAAGCAATAATATATACCTTAACAAGTATTGATGGTATAGACAAAGTAATAATAAAAATAGAAGGTGAAACATTAACAAAATTGCCAAATAGCAAATTAAATGTACCAACAGTATTAGATAAAAGCTACGGAATAAATAAAAGTTACGATCTATCAAATTTAAATGATATATTCTCTTATACCACTTATTATACAAGTACTTATAATAACAATAAATATTATGTTCCAGTTACCAAATATATAAATAGTAAAGAAAGTGATGTCGTAAAAGTAATCATTAAAGAACTAGGTAGTAGTCCAATATATCAAACCAGTCTAATGAGTTATTTAAATGCCAATGTCACACTAAATAGTTATGAATTATTAGATAATAACTTAAAATTAAACTTTAATGAACTCCTATTAAATGACTTAAATAGTAAGAGTATCCTAGAAGAAGTAATATATACCATAAGTTTATCAATGGATAATATTTATAATAATCTAGAATCAGTATCATTTTTAGTAAACAATGAAGAAATATATACCATAAATATCAAAGATATTAAGTAAAAATCTTGATTTTGTGTAAAAGTATTTCAAAACACATAAAAAAAATCCAGCAATACAAATAGTTTATTATTATTAATACCTAATTATTATAGTAAAATTCTAATTCTTAATTTGAAAAAATTAAGAATTTTTATTTGACTAATAATATAACAAATGATATACTTTATATAGAGAGTATGGAAGGTGAAACATAGTGAACAATAAAAAAGTAAAAACATATGGATTAGTGTTAGGAGTTACTTTATTTGTACTTTTAGTTGCAGGATTTACTTATGCAGCATTAACATGGAGAAGTAATAATATAACAATAAATGGAAGCACAGAATGTTTAGATATTGATTACACTAAAGGTCAAGATATTACTGGAGGAAATTTATTACTATTAGATAAAAGTAAAATAATAAGTAATAATAAAATTACCATAACAAACGGTATGGTATTAAGTAATTTAACTGCTAAAATAAAAAGTAGTTGTACTATTGATGGATATTTGACACTTAATTTAAAAGTAACAAGTCTAAATAGTGCTTTTACTTCATCAGGAAATAGTACTGGTGGTTTAAATTATGCATTAGTTAGTTATGATCCAGAAACATATTCAACAGTAGATGTTACAACATTAAATGGAAAAACTTTTGATATAATTGGAACAGGGGCCATAACAAGTACTAGTACCATAAAATTAAAAGATGTACAACTATCAAAAGATTCAACAGTAGCATATATGATTATATTTTACTTAGATGGTGATTTAACTAATAATGATGCCGTTAATACTACTAGTAATTTTAAAGCAACTATAGAAGGAACTATAACACAAGGAAATATAGGAGGAAATTTACCAACAACTTATCAGGAGGTAGAATATATTAGCAGTACTGGAACAGAGTATATCAAAACCAATGTTTATTGTGGATATGATGATACAGTAAAATTAGTTTTAGAAGGAAATTTTATTTCTTCTTCCAATAGTGGTGCATGGCAAGGTGTTAATGCATATTTACAACATAATTTTACTAGTAATGCTGTTAGTGATGGTAATTCAAGCCTTAGCATAGCGGATACTGATACAATTACAATTTCCTATAATGGTAGTACGCATACAGAATCACTTAGTACAGCGAGTTCGGGTAGTACAATTACTCGTAGTTGGAGTGGCTCGTCATCTTATGGAGGATATGTTACTATTTTGAAAATGGGTGACCTACAAAATATATATAGTGGAACTGGAGTCGTTAGTAACTTAAGAAGAAGTAAAATATATGTTAATGGTAGTTTAAGTTTGGATTTAATTCCCGCTAAAAGAAAAAGTGACAGTGCAGTTGGTATGTATGATATAGTTAGTAATACTTTTTATACTAATAATGGTACTGGAACATTTGGCACTGGTAATAATGTAAGTAGTTAATTATTAAAATATTTAAGGAGGACATATGGATAATAAAAAATTTATATTTGGCGTAATAGCATTATTATTACTAATGATTGGAGGTACTTATGCCTACTACAAATGGAGCAGTACAGAAAACATTAATGTAAATGTCAAAATTGAAGGTGGTTCAGTTACTTTTAATGGTGGAAGTAATATAACAGGAGTATTAATACCAACCGCCACTAAAGAAGGTGGTATTAAAAAAGATATAACAGTAAAAGCCGATACAGTAGGAGCAACAATGAATTTATATATGGATTTAACAACAATGCCAACAGAATTAAAAGAAAAATCATTTGAATATGAATTATATTATAATGATACTACTTTAGTAAAAAAAGGAAATTTTGCAGCATACAATTCTAGTAGTAATGTTAATGGTATATCATATGCTACAAGTGGAACAACGACATTAACATTATTTACTGGTAGAGATATTAGTACAACAAGTACAGATAAATATACATTATATTTATGGTTTAATGGTAAAGATTATACCAATCCCAATACAATGCAAAATAAAACCTTATCATTTGATTTATATGCAACTGGAGAAAATGCTACATTAGCAGGATAATATCTATTATCTTGCTTTTCTTTTGGACAACAAAAAAACCCTTATTACTAAGGATTTAATTTCTAAGTGGTGTCCTGGTGGAGATTCGAACTCCAGACCGATCGCTTAGAAGGCGATTGCTCTATCCAGCTGAGCTACCAAGACATCGGACAATATAAATTGTACACCAATAGTTTAAAAAAATCAACCCCTTTTTTGAAAAAAATTGCTTTTTTTGTTTTTTTTCGATATAATCTATTTAGAGAGGTAATAAATATATGAAAAAAATATCTAATATAATATCATTTTTACTATTAATATTATTATATAACTTCACTAAAGATAGCAATATGTTTCTTTTAACCCTAAGTTTTAGCATGTTAATTATTTATACCAGTATCTTTAGTACTACTAGTATAAAAAGTAAACTAGAAACATTATATAACAAAAAATATTATTATTCAATAAATAAAATATTTAAAAACAGTATTATTCTAGTAACAATAATTACATTGGTATTAACATTAATAAGTTATCTAACCAGTCTTCTAATAAATATAAAAGGACTATCAATAGTAAATATAAGTATGTGCGTATATTTATTAACTAGTACAATCATAAAACTAGAAGGAGAATACATAAGTATAATAAAAAGCAAAAAACTAGGAAATAACTTATTAAATATTTATAATATAGTAAATAATATATTATTACTAATAACTATAATATTATTATATAAAGTATTTAAGTTAGAAAACTATTTAAATATAAGTATATTATACCTAATAAGTTTAATACCATTTATAATTATTAATATCTTAATATATATATTTATATTCAAAAACAAAAAAGAAGTCCAAAAAAGAGAAGAAAATAAATTAAATTATATTAAAGAAACAAAGAAAATATTAGTTACTAATAAAATATCTACTATTTTTAATATAATACAATCATCATATATATATTTAATCATAGTAATATTATACTTTATATTAACAAATAAATATAATTATAATTATGATACAATAGGAATTTATATTACCAGTATATACTTCTATGGTATAAATACAATCTATTTTATTTATAAAATAATAAAAATAATCAGGCTGTGTCCAAATACATTTATACATGGAACAATCAGCCTGATTGACTTTATCATAATCTTATTTGAATATATTTCATCTTATTTTATTCTGCCTGCTGCACATCTTCATTTTCTGTATCAGTAGACTTTCCTTTAATCTTATCCTTTAATGCAAATGCTCCGGCAAGTAATGTACCTGAAATTGAATGCCATGTACATGATACTGCACAGATAATAGCTGATTCAGGTGTTGAAGCAAACTGGGCTGTAGTAGTTGCAAGATTAGTTGCAAGTCCTGCATTCTGCATACCAACTTCAATAGATATTGTTCTCTTCTTTGCCGTATTCATTCCTACAAGCTTTCCGGCACCATAACCAAGCAGATATCCAAGTCCGTTATGTAAAAGAACAGCTACAAATATTACCGCTCCTGACTCAAAGAATTTAGCCCCCTGTGATGATACAACGCCGCCAACAACACATGCAAGTCCAAGAACAGCTATACCCGGCATGATTTTCTGTATTTCTGCAAATATTTTTTTCTTTCCAAATAAATAATTAAATAAAAATCCAACGGCAACCGGAAGTATTACTGTTTCAACAATAGAAACAAACATCGGAAGTGCCTTAATTGAAATATGTGTTCCACTTGCAAGAAGTGATACAAGAAGTGGTGTCATAAATGGTGAAAGTATTGTTGATACCGTAGTCATTCCAACTGAAAATGCTACATCACCACCACAAAGGTATGACATGATATTTGATGAAACACCTCCAGGACAGCAGCCTACAAGTATAAGTCCAAGACCTATTGCATCTGAAAGTCCAAGAACCTTTGTTATAGCAAATGCTAAAAATGGCATTATAAGATATTGTGCTATTGCACCAACACATATATCAAATGGTCTCTTTGCCAATATTTTAAAGTCCTGTGTTGTAAGCGTAAGCCCCATGCTAAACATAATAATGCCTATAATTATTGACTGGCTTGTGAATTTGTTTGATGCAAAATCGACAAACAACTTGTGATTTACCCATGACATCATACCCGGTACAAAAAATGTCACAACTGCAATTGCGATAACCACTATTGAAGTGTAATCTGATAAAAATTTACTAACTTTTTGTAATGCTTTTTCGATATATTGTGCTTTTGATTGCGGTGACAAAA
>OIWU01004423.1_pt1 | contig 9989 bp, 8 predicted proteins | sample 1587711 | NCBI WGS metagenome assembly OIWU01 (sample SAMEA3888909, study PRJEB22519) | human gut metagenome | biome: human gut; feature: human-associated habitat; material: faeces | place: Denmark | collected 2010 | reverse complement strand
GGGCTGAAAAGCGAAAGAGCGGGGATTTCAGCCCCCTCTGGACTCCCCCCGCCACCTCAATTTCTTGCGGGAAAGAGCAGCATTTGCTTGGCAAGCTGGTCACTTTTGCATAATTGTGCATGAAAAGTACACCGATTTATCGGCTTATCGACAAGGAAGTTCCTTTCAATCTTCCGCGAAGCATTATTTTCATGACTTTTCTTGACACAGTTCGAGATACGCATCCACCGCCTTCCGAAAAACCGCTTGCAGTGCTTCGCGTGTCTCTCCTTCATACGAAATCAGGCTGCGAACGCCCTGCACCTTGCCAAAGAACACGCCGTCCGCGTCGGAAAATTCGACCGAACCGACGTAGCCTTTGTACGTCATCGTTTGCTTCAATTTGTCCATTGCCTGATTACTCCACCCAAAACACCGCCGCGTCATGCTTCCCCAGCGTCGCCGTCACCCCGTCCGCCGTCTGCCGTTTCTCGCCCGTCCACAGTTCCCGCGCCGCCGAGTACGTTCCTTCCAGCATTTCGCCCGTCACGCGAACCGTCCGCGTCTCTTCCGACAGATTGAACAGCGCAACATACAGCCCCTTGCCGTCCCTGCGCGGCGCAATCCACACGCTTTCGTCCTCCGTCGTCCACAGCGGATGGGCACACGCGCTCGTCTTTTCAATCGCCAGCACATCCCGGTTCGTCAGCAGCTTCAGCGTGAAGTCGTCATTCTTCGTCAGTTCCCCGCCCATCATCAGCGGCGAACGCATCATGCACCACAGCGTCATCATCGTCCGCTGCTCCGCCTGTGTGAAGTTCGTCCAGCCGTTCGGGTCATAGCACTGCCGCAGTGCGCCGACGGGCAGCATATCCGCATCCGGCCAATGCCCCGGCGCGGCATGGACGCACCATTTCTCCGCCCGCTCGAACATCCCCTTGAGCAGCCGCCATTCGTCCCAGAAGTCGTCCGTGATGCGCCACATGTTCGCGTATTTTTTCAAATGCTCCGCCTGTTCCAGCGGCGCGGGGCCGGGCGACAAAGACAGCACAATGTCCCGTCCGCAGGCGCGGCAGGCGTCGGAAATGACCTCGATTTCCCGCTTGCAGTGCGGATATTCGCGCGCGATGTCGTCGCACTTGACGAAATCCACGCCCCATTCGGCGTACATGCGGAAGATGCTGTCATAGTACGCGCGCGCTTCGGGCATGTCGCACCGCAAGCCGTACATATCCGGATTCCACGCGCAGATGCTGTTTGGATTCGCGACCTCGTGGCAGCCCTTCTCGCACCCCAGAATCGGCAAGTGCCGATGCGCCGCCATCCGCGGCATCCCGCGCATGATGTGGATGCCGAATTTCAGCCCCAGCGAATGCACATAATCCGCCAGCGGCTTGAAGCCCTTTCCGCCTGCCGATGACGGGAATCGCCCCGGCGCGGGCTGCAAGCGCCCGTATTCATCCATCGTCAGTTCGGCAAACGGCTCGTAGGCGTGGCTCGTCGCGGTCGGCTGATACCACTGAATATCCACAACGACGTACTCCCAGCCGAACTCCTTCAAGTGCTCCGCCATGTACGCCGCGTTTTGCCGCACGGTCGGCTCGTCCACCGCCGCGCCGTAGCAGTCCCAGCTGTTCCATCCCATCGGGGGCGTCTGCGCAATCATGATATTTTCCTCCTACCTATATTATGAAATCGTGATTTGATGTCTGCTATTTTTTCAGCTCCAGATACACATTTCGATACTGGCTTGGCGTACACCCTTTCTGCGTCCGGAACACGCGGTTGAATGTCGCAATCGACCCAAAGCCAACGCGCAGCGCAACCTGCGTCACGGGCAGGTCGCTCTGGCTGAGCATCTCCGCCGCCATATCCACCCGCCGCGCATTCAGGTACTGGATGAACGTCGCGCCTGTGTGCCGGCTGAACATGCGGCTGAGCGTGTAGCGGCTGAACCCCGCGTAGTCCGCCAGCACATCCAGCGTGATGTTTTCGGCGTAGTTTTTATTCAGGTAATCCAGCGCACGGTTGAAAGCGTCCTCGCCGGATAATCGCCGGTGGATGTCATTCATTTCCGCGCTGTTGGCGACATTGGGCAGATACAATTCCCCCAGCGTGGCGAATACGTCCATCAGCAGCGCATAGCACCGCAAATTCCGCAGCGGCGTGTACGCCTCGTAAGCGTCCACCAGCTGCATCAGCGTTTTGCGAACGATGGGCGTCGCTTCACTTTCCGCCGTGAGATAAATCGGCTGGCGCATCATCGGGCGCAGCGCAGCAAATTCCTTCATTGTAAATGCGGCGTTGTGCTCAAAGATGATAAGGTAGCGCTCGCTGCCCGCCGCCATGCGCAGGGCGTGCGTCGCGTCGGAGGGAACAAACAGCACCTCCCCCGCCTGCACATGATATTCCTTCCCCTTTACCGCCACCTCGCATCCGCCCAGCAGCGGCACGCAGACTTCTATGGCCGAATGAAAGTGCGGCGCATAGCTGTCCGGGTTCGGCTGATGCCATACGCGGATGGTTACGTCCCGCTGGTAGGTGATAAACTCCCGCTCGCCCTTCATCACGCGGAAGCCGGATGCCGTCAATGGTCGTTCGTGTTCCGTAATGAGCCTTCGGTTATTCATAATTTCTTCACAAACCTTTCGTGCAAATTTGCGCATTTTGCCTTGTCTTTTTTTCCATCATACCACAAAGCGCAACACATTTCAAGCAAATTATAACCAAAGACGGGCAAATTTTAAGAAGTTTTTTTCTCTCGTTGAATTTATAATATGGTTGAAAGCAAACCATTTTTATTCATTTGCAACGTATCGAAATTGGTTCAATTCCAGTTTGAAGGAGGCACGGAAACATGGAGCGTTCCTTTGGCAGCAAATACGGGAAGTGGATTGCCCTGACGGCGGTCGTTCTGGCGCTGGTGCTGTGGTTCGTTCTGTCCGGCGGCGTGGAGAACTACCGGGCAAAATACGAGGGTTATGACCTCTCGCAGCAGATTGGCGACATCGGGCGCAGCAGCACCTATTCGCTGTATTTGCGCGCGCATGAGGGCGCTCCGGACGCATCTTCGGACGTTTCCATTCCGCTGGTGACGGTGGATTCGGACGGCGTGACTGCACAGAAGGATGGTCTGCTGATGCAAAGCGGCTCTTCCGCAACGTTCGCCGTCACCGTACCGGAAACCGGTTTCTACAACATTCGCCTGACCTACCGCACCGAGGCGGCACGCGGCGTGGACTTGGAGCGCGAACTGCGCATCAACGGCGAAGTCCCCTTCGATGGCGCGGATACGCTGACCTTCACCCGCCTGTGGCACGACGGCGGCGAAGTGCGGCAGGACTCGCAGGGCAATGACATCCGTCCGACGCAGGTGGAGGTGTTCGGCGAGCAGACCGCCTGCTGCCGCGATTCGATGGGCTACATCACCGAGCCGTACCGCTTTTATTTCGAGGCGGGGGAAAGCACCGTCACCCTGATTGCGACCAGCGAGCCGATGCTCCTGACCGCGCTTTCGCTCACCGCCCCCGAAAAAATGCCGGATTACGCCGCTTATGCCGCCGCGCAGCCACAGGAGAACAGCGTTCCTGCTGACTTCGCCCTCGTGCTGGAAGGCGAAAGCAGCACCCTGCGTTCCTCCCCGTCGCTGTACGCGCGTTATGACCGTTCTTCCCCCGCCACCTCTCCCTGCGACGTGCGCCGGACGGTGCTGAACTACATCGGCGGCGATGCCTGGCGCGACGCGGGGCAGTGGATTGAGTGGGATTTCGACGTGCCGGAAAGCGGCTGGTACAACATCACCATCAAAGGCCGTCAGACCTACAACCGCGGCAGCGTGTCCAGCCGCATCCTCTATCTGGACGGCAAAATTCCCTTCTCCGGTATGGAGAACGTCTCCTTCCCCTACACCACGGCATGGGAAATGAACACATTGTCGGATGATTCCGGCACACCCTACCGCTTCTACCTTTCCGCTGGGCATCACACGCTTCGTCTGGAAGCGACGCTGGGCGACATGGGGCAGATTCTCTCCGACATGGAGGAAAGCATCTACCGCCTGAACCAGATGTACCGCCGTGTGCTGGTGCTGACAGGCGTGAACCCCGACCGCTACCGCGATTACCACTTGGAGCAGGTGTATCCGGAGGTCATCGAAGCGATGGCGCAGGAAAGCCGCCTGCTCTATAAGCTCGTCGATGAGACCGTTGCCATCACCGGACAGAAATCCGACCGCATTGCCGTCGCGCAGACGCTGGCGGTGCAGCTGGAATCCTTCGTCGAAGATCCGGCGAAGATTACCGAAGCCTTCACGAATTTCAAGGACAACATCACCTCCCTCGGCACGTCAATGCAGAACATGCGGCAGGTCAAGCTGGATATTGACCTGATTGCCATCACCGCAGACGGCGTGACCGTGCCGCAGCCGTCGGAAAATTTCCTCGACCGCGCGCTGCATGAGCTGAAATCCTGCGTCACGTCGTATTTCGTGGATTACAATGCCTTGGGCGATGTGTACGATGCCAGCGAGGACGTGCTGGAAGTGTGGATTCTGACCGGCCGCGACCAGTCCACCGTCCTCAAAACCATGGTTGATGACACCTTCACCCCGTCTACCGGCATTCCCGTCAACGTCATGCTGGTTGACCCGAACGCGCTGCTGAACGCCGTCGTCGCAGGCAACGGCCCGGATGTCGTCATTTCAACCGACAGCTGGAACCCCGTCAACTACGCGCTTCGCCACGCGGTGGAGGATTTGACGCAGTTCGATGATTTGCAGGAAGTCCTCGACCAATTCTACCCCAGCGCCTACGCCGCGTTCAGCTTCAACGGCGGTCTGTACGCGCTGCCGGAGACGCAGCTGTGCTCGATTCTCTTCTACCGCAGCGATATTCTGGAAGAATACGGGCTGTCCGTCCCGGAAACGTGGGATGATTTGATTGCCATGCTGCCCACCATTCAGGGGGCGAACATGTCCGTCGGCATCCCCTACCCCGACATTGCCGCCCCGAATCTCTCTTCTTATTACGCCATGCTCTACCAGCTTGGCGGCGCGCTCTACAACGATTCGGCGACCCACACCACCATCAACAGCGAAGCGGGTGTGCAGGCGTTTGAGCGCTACACCAGCCTCTACAATGACTACGGTCTGCCGACCATCTTCGACTTCGTGAGCCGCTTCCGCTCCGGCGAAATGCCGCTGGGCATCTTCGATTACACGACGTTCAACACCCTGACCGTCTCCGCACCGGAAATCCGCGGTCTGTGGGACATTGCGATTCTCCCCGGCACTTCCCGCACGGCAGAGGACGGCAGCACCTATGTGGATCACTCCGGGCATTCGCAGGGCGCCTGCTGCATGATGATCGCCACCGACAGCGAAACGACAAAACAGAATGCGTGGCAGTTCATGAAGTGGTGGACGTCCACCGACGCGCAGGTGCGTTTCGGACGCGAGATTGAAGCCGTCTTGGGTTCGTCCGCACGCTACGCCACCGCGAATATCGCCGCCATCGAGCAGCTTTCCTGGTCAGAAGCTCAGCTGAAAGTCATTCGCGAGCAGATGACGTGGGCAGTCGGCTTCCGCGAAGTCGCCGGCGGCTACTACACCACGCGCCACATGACCAACGCCGTGCGCAAAGTGACCAACGACAAGACCGACCCGCGCGAAACCCTGCTGGATTACGCGCGCACCATCAACGAGGAAATCAATAAGAAGCGCTTGGAGTTCGGTCTGCCGATCGACGAAGAGACGCCCTGAGCGAAAGGAGGAAGCATTCGTCATGACCGCGTTCTGGAAAAAGTACTTTGCGCTGAGACAGCGCAATGCGTGCATCGCGTGGGACAGAGCAAAGCACATGAAGTTCTGCTATGCGTTTCTGGCGCCCTACGCCCTGCTGTTTCTGACCTTCTACATCCTCCCGATGCTCATCTCCATCTACTACTCCTTCACCTACAACAACATTCTGGAGCCCGCGCGCTTCATCGGGATGGGCAACTACATCACCCTGATTTTGAAGGATGATGTTTTCCTGACCGCCGTGAAAAACACGTTCCTGCTGGCGGTGATTACAGGGCCTGTGGGCTACATCATGTCATTCTGCTTCGCGTGGCTCATCAACGAATTGCCGCGCTGGGTGCGCACGATTGCCGTCGTCATCTTCTACGCGCCGTCCATTGCGGGCAATGCCTACTACATCTTCTCTATCATCTTCCGCGGCGACGCGTACGGCTACCTGAACGCCATCCTGATGAAGCTGGGCATTCTCAACGCCCCGATTCTCTGGCTGACGACGCCGGATTACATCATGCCGGTCATCATCATCGTCACGCTGTGGATGAGCATGTCCACGGGTTTCCTTTCCTTCGTCGCAGGCTTGCAGGGCGTTGACCGCTCGCAGTACGAGGCGGGCTATGTGGATGGCATCCGCAACCGCTGGCAGGAATTGTACTACATCACCCTGCCGAACATGAAGCCGATGCTGATGTTCGGCGCGGTCATGTCCATCACGTCCGCGTTCGGCGTGTGCGATGTGCCGATGGCGCTGGCGGGCTTCCCCTCCACCGATTACGCCGCGCACACCGTCGTCACCCACCTGTTCGACTATGGCTTCACCCGCTTTGAAATGGGCTATGCCTCCGCCATCGCCACCTTGCTGTTCCTGGTGATGATTCTGTGCAACAAGCTGATTCAGAGCGCTCTGAGGAGGATTGGCACATGAGTACCATCAATGTCCGCAGCTACAAAGGTCCAGTCAGACCGGACGGCACGCCGATTGAGCTGCCGCAGAAGGTACTGAAGCTGACGAAGAAGTCGAACATGCGCCACAAGAAGCCGAACCGCTCCCGCGTGGGCGACTTTCTGGTGGGGCTGCTGCTGTTCCTCGTCGCGTGTGCAATGGCGTTTCCGCTGGTGTTCGCCATTTCGTCCTCGCTGAAACCGCTGGATGAGCTGTTCCGCTTCCCGCCGACGCTCTTCCCGCGCCACCCCACCATCGACAACTTCTCTGACCTTCTCGTCACGATGGGGCAGAGCTGGGTTCCCTTCTCGCGCTACATCACCAACACCGTCGTCATCACCCTCGTGGGTACATTGGGGCATCTGCTGATTGCATCCCTCGCGGCGTATGTGCTGGCGAAGTACGATTTCCCGCTCGGCAAGCAGTTTTTCGCCCTCGTCGTGACGGCACTGATGTTCAACGGCTACGTCACCGCGATACCGAACTACCTGACCATGACGCGCCTGAACCTTGTCGATACGCACTGGGCGGTCATCCTGCCCGCGTTCGCCGCGCCGATTGGGCTGTTCCTGATGAAGCAGTTCATGGAAGGGCTGCCCATGTCGCTGATTGAGTCCGCGAAAATCGACGGTGCAAAGGAATTCCGCATTTTCTGGACGATTGTCATGCCCAACGTCAAGCCCGCGTGGCTGACGCTCATCATCTTCTCCGTCCAGAACCTCTGGAACGCCAAAGCGTCCGCCGTCATCTACTCCGCGGCGCAGAAGACGCTCGTCTATGCGCTCCAGCAGATTCAGGCGGGCGGTATTGCCCGCACTGGTCAGGCGGCGGCGGTTACGGTCGTCGTCATGGCTGTGCCGATACTGATTTTCATCCTCAGCCAGAGCCAGATTCTCGAAACGATGGCGACATCCGGTCTGAAAGATTAAGAGAGGAGGACGCCGATGAACCGCATGGTTTCCCGTCTCTGCGCCTGTCTGGTTGCGTTCTCCCTCTTCGCCGCACTCTGCGGCGGGATGGTCGCGCGCGCCGCAGACGGCTTTGACTACAATTACACCTACACCTACGATTACTGGGGCGACGAACGCCAGTCGCCGGATGCCTACCGCACCAGCGCCATGCTGTCCAGCGTCTTCCTTGGGCTGGAAACGCCGATGCGCACCCCGCGCGGGCTGACCGTCTCCGGCAATGACATCTACATCGTCGATACGGGCAACAACCGCATTCTGCAGGTCGCCCGCGACGGCGAAAACTTCACGCTGACCCGCGTGATTTCCGAAATTTCCGGCGACATCGCCCCGAATACGCTCTCCGCCCCACAGGATGTGTTCGTCATGGCGGACGGCACACTGTTCATCGCCGACACGAACAACAACCGCATCCTGAAAGCAGACCGGAATTTGAATCTGCTGAGCGTCTTCACCCGCCCGACGGACGCGACCTTCGACCAGTCGATGGCGTTTCTGCCGACGAAACTCGTCTGCGACACGACCGGACGCGTCTTCTGCCTCGCGCAGAACGTCAACCGAGGTCTCATGAAGTACGAGGCGGATGGCACGTTCACCGGCTTCATCGGCGCGAGCGAAGTGAAGTACACATGGTACGAGCTGGTGTGGCGGCTGCTCTCCACGAAGGAGCAGCGCGCGCAGCAGGCATCCTTCGTTCCGACGGAATACAACAACATTGCGCTGGATTCGGAAGGCTTCTTCTTCGTCACCACGCAGACCTTCAATTCCAACGAGCTGACCTCCGGCGCGGCGAAACCCGTCCGCCGCCTGAATGCCATCGGCACGAACATCCTGATTGAGAACGGCACGAGCCACGTCATCGGCGACCTGCAGTGGGCGCGCGGCGACAAGAACATCACCAACTCCGGCCCCTCGAAGTTCGTGGATGTGACCGTGCTGGACAACGACATCTATTCCGTCATGGACAAGACGCACAACCGCATCTTCACCTACGACAAGCAAGGCAACCTGCTCTGGGCGTTCGGCGGTGTGGGCAACATGGACGGATACTTCCTGAATCCCGTCGCTTTGGAGCATCAGGGCTATGACCTGCTGGTGCTGGACAGTCAGGACTGCTGCGTGACCGTGCTGACCCCGACAGAATACGGCAAGCTGGTCTACAAGGCGACCGAGCAGTACCACGCGGGCGAATACGCCGCTTCCGCCGACACTTGGCGCGAGGTCATGAAGCGCAACGGCAACTATGACCTTGCCTACATCGGCATCGGGCGCGCGCTTTTGCAGCAGAAGCAATTCAAAGAAGCCTGTGACTATTTCGCCATGGCGCGCGACAGCCGCAATTACTCCGAAGCGTTCCGCTATTACCGCTCCGAGTGGGTAGAGCAGAACATCGGGTGGATTTTCGGCATCGTCGCGGTGCTGCTGGTCGTTCCGATGGTCGTCGGGCACATCCGCAAGATAAAGTGGGAGGTGGACAACGCATGACGCTCGCAGCAAAGCTAACCGACAAGCAGAAGTGGCAGCGTCTGCTGTCCTCCCTGCGCTATTCGCTCTACGTTATCTTCCACCCCTTCGATGGCTTCTGGGATTTGAGCCGCGAAAAGCGCGGCAGCCTCGGCGCGGCGAACATCATCGTGTTTCTGGTGCTGCTTGTCCGCCTGCTGTCCATGCAGTTCACGCCTTTCCTGTTCATGAACGTCTACTGGCCGAGCGTGAACATCATCCAGCAATGCCTCGCCGTCCTCCTGCCGCTTTTGTTCTTCGTGGCGGGCAACTGGGGGCTGACGACGCTGTTTGAGGGCAAGGGCACGTTCAAGGATGTCTACATCGCCACCTGCTACGCGCTGACGCCCTACGTCATCCTGCAAGCGGTGATGATTCTCCTCGCAAACGTCATTACCGCCAAGGAAGGCGCGTTCTACTACGTTCTGGAGGGGCTGTCGCTGGGCTGGAGCGGCGCTCTCATCATCTGCGGCATGATGCAGACGCATGACTACTCGCTGGGCAAGACGCTGCTGTTCACCATCATGACGCTGCTGGCGATGGTCGTCATCATCTTCCTGCTGCTGCTGTTTTTTTCGCTCGTTGGCGACGGCATCGGCTATTTCGTCTCCCTCTACAAAGAAGTGCTGTTCCGTCTGTACTGACGAAAGGAGAAAGTATCCATGAAACGACGCATCCTTGTGCGGATCGTGCTGGTTCTGATTCTTCTTCTGGCACTTTATCCGCTGACGAAATTCGTCATTCTTCCGCTCTTTGACACCTCCGGCGAGCTGGAAGGGCACGACGTGCCGCTTTACGGCTA
>OIWU01004419.1_pt1 | contig 10001 bp, 2 predicted proteins | sample 1587711 | NCBI WGS metagenome assembly OIWU01 (sample SAMEA3888909, study PRJEB22519) | human gut metagenome | biome: human gut; feature: human-associated habitat; material: faeces | place: Denmark | collected 2010 | reverse complement strand
TCACGGCGTCGGTCTTGTTGTAGCGCCGCAGCACGACGTCCACGCGCGCGAGCAGTTCCACGACCTCGAAGGGCTTGACGATATAATCTTCCGCGCCCATGCGCAGGCCGCGCACCCGGTCGTCGACCGAGCCGCGCGCGGTCAGGAAAATGACCGGGATGCCCAGCGGGCGGATATATTCCATGAGCTCGAAGCCGTCGGCGTTCGGCAGCATCACGTCGAGCAAAATGAGGTCAAATACGTTCCGCTCCAGAATGTCCGCCGCGGCCAGCCCGTCGTACACGCACGTGCAGTGATAGCCCGCGCGGGTCAGGCTCATCTGGATCAGGTCGCAGATCGGCTTTTCATCGTCCACGATCAGGATCTGGATCATGCCACCGCCTCCTTCGGGTCAAAATTACATCGTTTCGGCATCAAAACGGCATCCGATGCCCGGTTTGATTATAGGTGCGGCCGGAGCACGTGTCAAATGTTTCGCGGCTCCTGCAAAGTTTTTCCTCCGTTCGGGAAACATACGAAAAAAATCGTTATTTTGTCTGAAATGGACTTGCAAACCGGGGAGGGTTGTGGTACGATAAGAACGTTAAATTCTGGTTGAAACCGTGCGGATGGTTTTCGCGCGCGCCCGGCCGGAGTGACAAGCATAATTTTTTTAATGGAGGAAGAAAAGCATGTCCAAGAAAAAAATCCTGACAGTCATGCTGACGCTTCTGGTTGCAGTCTGCCTGCTCGCCACCAGCGCTCTGGCTGTTGCCCCGACCGGTTCCACTACCGATCCGACGACCACCCCGTCGACCACCCCGTCGACTACTCCGACGACCACCCCGTCGACCACCCCGTCGACCACCCCGTCCGGCACACCCGTCCCGGGCAAGCCGGTGTTCAGTGACATCACGAAGGGCGCCTGGTACTACGACGCTGTGATCTGGGCTGTGGATAACAACATCACCGTCGGCACCTCCACCACCACGTTCAGCCCCGCCAAGGCCTGCACCCGTGCCGAGATGATCGAGTTCGTGTGGAATGCCGCCGGCCAGCCGAAGGCAGAGACCACCAAGACCGTTCCGTTCACCGACGTTCCGGAGTCCGGCAGCTCCGCTTTCTGGTATGAAGATGCGCTCCTGTGGGCATATGAGAACGAGATCGTCGCCGGCACCAACGAAGACGGCACCACCTTCAGCCCCACCAGAGTCTGCACCCGTGCCGAGATGGTGAGCTTCCTTGTCCGCCTGCTTGCCGAGAACGGCGACGAGCTCGACGATCCTCCGTGCACCGACATTCAGGAAGACGACTGGTACTACATGGAAGTGCTGTGGGCCTATACCTACGGCCTGACCGATGGCACCTCCGAGACCACCTTCAGCCCCCTCAAGACCTGCACCCGTGCTGAGGCGGTTCAGTTCCTGTTCAATGCCGCAAAGGTTGCGTAAACAAATCCACGCACGTAATTGAATGTTTTTCTATCAGGACTTCGGTCGCGAATAGAATGCTGAAATAACGGCACAAAGAAGAGATGGGAAAACCTCATCTCTTCTTTTTTATAATTTTCGACAACACAGAGAGTAACAGAAGGGAGTGCTGGGAGACGTGAATACGACCCGCTTCGTAAACAGAGCCTGGGCCTTTTTACTGGCAGCCGTTATGGTGCTGACACTGATCTGCCCGCAGGCACTGGCTGCGAATGAAACCATCCAACCCGCCGGCGACAAGCTGGTCATCGGCCAGACGGACTATGCGCTGGTCGACGGTGTGACGGAAACGGACATTTTCCTGAATACGAAGGAAGGCAACGCGCAGATCGCCGGCTTTATGACGACGATCGCACCGGGTGCGAAGGCAACTTTCAAAGCTTCGTATAACGGTTATTATACTGAAGGCAGCACGCCCGCGTCCCGCAAGGACGCGGCGGCGAACCTGCCCTGGAACCTGGAAAAGACAACGCTGCAGGCAGCGGCCTACACCAAGGCGACCGGCGGCAACGTCATCATGGCCATGAACGGCGACTTCTACAACATGCAGAATGCGCAGCCGAATGGCTACCTCATCATGGAGGGCAACGTCATTCAGGAGAACGACGGTGTCCATTTTGAGCCGTATTTTGCCGTTTTGAAGGACGGCAAGTTTGCCATTCGCGATGCTGGAACAGACTGCTCTGATGTTCTGGAAGCGATTTCCGGCCCGTTTTATCTGATCAAGGACGGACAAATCCAAAGTAACGGTGATAGCCGCATGCCGGTCAACAGTATCGGCATCAAAGCGGACGGCACGGTCGTGACCTTTATGGCCGACGGCCGCCAGAGCCCCTATTCCGTCGGCATGACGCTCAATGAGCAGGCGAAATTTCTGGCGGCGCAGGGCGTGGTGAATGCGCTCTACCTCGACGGCGGCGGCTCGGCGACCTATGCCTCGAAGCGCGAGGGCACCAGCGACCTGACCATCCGCAACCGCCCGTCCGACGGCGTGGAGCGCACGGTCTCGAGCGCGCTGCTGCTGGTCTCCACGGCGGAGCAGGACGGCGTGTTTGACCACGCGTCCCTCTCTCCGAACAACACGGTGTATACGCCCAACAGCCAGATCCAGTTCTCGGCCATCGGCGTGGACAAAAACGGCGGCCATGCGGAGCTGCCGGACGACAATGTGTCCTGGTCCGTGACGGACAGCAAGTGCGGCACCATTGACGCCAACGGCCTGTTTACGCCCGCGAAGAATTATAAGGGCGAGGTGACGGCGCAGCTGCTTGTCGACGGCAAGTCCGCCGGCCGCACGACTGTGACCATTGCGGACATTACCGCGCTTTCTTTCAGCAGCCCGGAGGCCTCTATGGACTTCGGTGCCACCTCGGACCTTGGCCTGGCTGCCAAGAGCAATGGTCTGGATATCATCTATAAAGATGGCGACTTCAACTGGACCATTACGTCCAAGACGGAAGGTGTGGCGGATGCGGATGTTGGGCACATGGATGGCAACACGTTCGTGTCCGGCAACGGTACGCAGACCATGAATGCCGCGGTCAAGGTGCAGTATGCCTATGACAAGTCTCTGAGCGCAGAGATCAACGTTGAGATCGGCAAGCTGCCGGTGACGCTCATGGACTTTGAGCCCATCAACGGCCAGCGCCAGACCTGCGCGCACTACCACTGGGGCAAGGATTACTTTGTGGACCACGGTCAGAATCCCGACCACGGCTACATCGGCAATGTGCCCCAGATCACGGTCACGACCAGGGGCACGTATTCCGACAATCCGACGACGGCGGAGCTCTCTGCGCCCTACCGCTTCACGGGCAACTGGGACAGCGACGTTCCGGCTTCGGACATCTTCCGCGCCAACGGCTATAGCTATTACCTCTGGCCGAACGGCTCTATCACGCAATATCTCTGCGGCGATCTGAAGATGACGACGGCGGCCGAGGGCGGTCAGGTGCGCTTCGGCGACTACGCCATGGAGCTGAACTATGACTACGAGTCTTATGACGGGTCGAAAAACTCCAACTTCTATGTTCGCTACTGCGGCGACCAGATCAAGATCGAGGGCACGCCCACGGAGATCGGCGTCTGGATCTATGCACCGGAAAACACGCCGTGTTATTCGCTCTATGCCGACATTATGTTCTGGAATGGCAGCGACTATAAAGCTAAAAACTACATTCTCTCGCATAAGGGCGCAAATGGCGAGCCCTCCACGATCATTGACTGGACCGGGTGGATGTACTGCTCGGCAAATATTCAGGACATTTGGCAATATCAGAATGATGAGCACCCGCTGAGCATCATCCCCGGCGCAGGTGTGTTCTGGCTGTCCTATCAGCCAGCAAAGGTCGACGATATGATGGGACATGCGGGCGCTGGGCGGCGCAACGGCACCATCTACTTCGATAACTATCGCGCCGTCTACGGCACGAACCTGGACGACCTGGATAACCCGGTCATCAACGACATGACGGTCAATGGCCAGACGCTCACGAGCGACGGTGCCACCGTCATCAACGCCAACTCGATCGAAGCGGTCGCCTCGTATGACGATGTGGACGGTCAGAACCGCTCCGGCATCAACGCACAGGCGACGACGGTCAAGATCGACGGTGAGACGATCCAGTCGGACAATTCCGATACGAATGCGACCGTCCGTCTGACGCTCCAGAACGGCAAGCACACCATGACGGTCTCCGTGTCCGATGCATTCGGCAACACGGTCGAAAAGACCACGGCCTTTGTCGTTGCCGGTGATATGCAGGACACGGCTACGGTCAGCGTCACCGGCGCCGACTTCGTTCCGCTCGGCGCGAACTATGCGCTCACGGTCACGGCGGACGGGAAAGTCAGCTCTGCGGACATTACCATGCTGCAGCTCAATGACGACATCGGCCAGCCGACGGTGACCTATGCCAACGGTGTGACCGGCGAACTGGTGTATACCAAGACCGGCTTTAAGAAAGCCATGCTGACGCTGCACCTCGAGGCGGCGGCGCCGGTCGAGGGCGAGCTGGCCACGCTGAAATTTAATATCAACCCGTATCTGGACACGATGGTCAACCAGTTTACGTACACCGTGTCCAATATCACGCTCACCGCAGCGAACGACAAGACCTACACGGCGGCCCAGGCGGCGGTGCGTCTGCCGCTGTCCGCGTATTACACCATCGTTCCCGGCCCGCAGCCGGTCGGCATGTCCAGCGTGATCGCCGTCTATAACAAGGACGGCAGCGCGGCGCCCGGCGTTGCGCTGTGTGTGGACGGCACCGAGATCGGCAAGACGGACGCCAACGGTCTGCTCGAGACCGACGCCATGAAGGACAAGGCGGCCGGTACGGTCTGCGTGCTCACGGCCACCGGACCGGACGGCGTCGCCGAGGCGGCGAAGGTCACGGTGCTTGCCGATGCCGGCGGCACGGCCTACGACGGCATCCATCTCAACGCCGCCGTGAGCAGCAGCACCGCGCAGGGCATCAGCTGGCTGTCCGGCATCGGCACGGCCGGCAAGGCGGTCGTTCAGTACCGCGTCAAGGGCACGGACGCCTGGCAGACGGCCGACGGGACCTGCACGCTGACCGGCTTCTCCACGTCCAAGAGCGCTGCCTATACCAACGCGGCGCAGCTCACGGGCCTGACGGCCGGCACGGATTATGAGTTCCGGGTCGGCGACGGCGCCACCTGGTCGGAGCCTCAGAGCTTCCGCACGCGCGCGGCTGCGCAGGACACCACGTCCTTCGTCGTCATGGGCGACACGCAGATGACCGGCAATCCGGACAGCGAAGAGGACAAGGCAAGCATCGCGGTGCTGGAAAAGCTCGGCGATCTTGCGGAGAAACAGGGCAGGCAGATCGACTTTGGCCTGCAGACCGGCGACTATGTGGACAACGGCTCCAACTACGCCATGTGGGCGGAAATGCAGAATGCCTTTTCCGCTGCGTTCCCGGGCGTGAGCTTCTTCCATACGCTCGGCAATCACGAGTATTATGGTGACGCCAGCGGCCATATCTCGGCGGATCTGCTCCAGCTCCCAGCCAAGGACTACTATTCCGTGGAGTACGGCGATGTCTATGTCGCCGTCATCAACAACAGCGCGGATCTCGCCGAAGCCTGCGCATGGCTCCGGCAGGACGCCGCGCAGAGCACCTGCATGTGGAAGATCCTGTCCATCCACCAGCCGCCGTATTACACGAACGCCAAGGGCGGCAGCGAGCGGTTCCATGAGCAGATCCCGGCCGCGGCAGAGGCTGCCGGCATCGACGTGGTCTTCTCCGGCCATGACCACTCCTATGCACGCATCATGGCCAAGGACGGCGAACCCGTCACAGAAAACGGCGTGACCTATTTCATCTGCGGCGATCTGGGCGAGAAGTCCAAAAACGTCAACTATGCGATGACTTCCGATTTCTCGTTTGCGTACAAAGAGCAGGCTTACGATGGCCTGATCATGTACGTCACGGCCAATGACAAGACTATGACCGTCTCGGCCTACGACAGCAAGGACGGCCGCCTTGTCGATTCCACGGTGCTGCAGTCCCGCTGCGCGCGCGGCCATCAGCTGACGACCTACCGTGACGGTAAGTCCGTGTGCGCGGTCTGCGGCAAGGCCGTGGATGTGAAGGCTGCGCAGTACACCGGCTGGATGACCGTCGAGGGCACCGAGCAGCAGATGTACTTCCTGGCCGGCGACTATGTCACTGGCTGGCAGCAGCTCGGCGACAAGATGTATCACTTCGGCGACGACGGCATTGCCCACGTTACGGAGACGGTCGACACCCGCACCTGCACCACGAACGGCTATTACCTTACCACCTGCAAGGATTGCGGCGCGAGCTACCGCGGCGCGGCGATGTGGTATGAGGGCCACAGTTGGGACGAGAACCACGTCTGCACGAAGTGCGGCACGCAGGGCAAGAATATTGCCGACGCGGAGGTCAGAACCACATCCGTCGTCTTTGGCGGCAAAAAAGCCATCTGCAACGTCACGGTCACGTATCAGGGCAAGAAGCTGACGGTCAAGACCAGCGACGTGAACGTTGACGGCTACATCTATTATACAAACAACACGAGCGTCGGCCTCGGTACCGTCACGATCAAGGGTATGCGCGATTTCTACGGCACCGTGTCCGCCCAGTATAAGATCCTGCCCGGCGGCGTCCGGGACGCTGCCGCGACCGAGATCGGCCAGAAGCAGGTCCGCCTCGAATGGCCGGCGGCCGCCGGTGCGGAAAACTACCGCGTCGAGATGAGCAGCGACGGCGGCAGCACCTGGGACGTTCTGCCCATGGCCACGAAGCCCGCCTGCACCGTCACGGGCCTCGCGCCCGCAACGGAGTACACCTTCCGCCTGTTTGGCTGCACGAAGGTGGACGGCAAGTGGTATTCCTCGCCGTACTACTCCAATGAGGTCAAGGTGACGACGCTGCCCGACGGTGAGTTTGCGCCGTCCGAACTGCTCGGCACGGTCAGCGCCCGGGTGGACGGCCGGACCGTTACCGGCCTGAGCACGGACGGTTCGCAGTACCTGTTCCTGCCCGCAAGCGCGGATCTGAACAAGCTCGCCCTGTCGGTGGATACGCAAAACTGCACGAATCCGACCGTAGAGCTGCAGGGCAGCAGGGGCACCGAAAAGCTCGGCAAGACCGTGAATGTCACAAAGCTTGCCGATGCAGATGACGGCCTCTATACCCTCACCGTTCTCATCAACGGCAAGGCGGCCGGCACCGTGTGCGTGGCGCAGTCCGAAAATCTCAACGCGCTCTACATCACGAGCGACGATCCGTCCGCGCAGGGCAGAGACTTTGTCGATGCCAGCAAGTCCAATATTGCAACGGCGCAGATGCTGCTTGTCGACAAGGACGGCAAGGCTGTCTATGACGGCGCACTCACGCAGCTCAAGGCGCGCGGCAACACCACCTTCACCGTCGCCGAGAAGAAGTCCTATCAGATCAAGCTTGACAAGAAGAGCGACCTCGTCGCCTGCGGCGAAAAGGTCAAGACCTGGACGCTGCTGGCCGGCTATAACGACGCAACGCTCCTTCACGACAAGCTCTTTAAGGATCTTGCCGCGTCGCTGGGCATGCCGTACACGGCGGCCTCCGACTGGGTGGATCTGTACTATGACGGCGTCTACCGCGGTACCTATCTCGTCAGTGAGAAGAACGCCGTCAACAAGACCGGCGTGGACATCACCGACATGGAGGACGCCTACGCAGACGTCAATGCGGGCTATGGCAGCAACATGACCACTTCCACGGCCGAGAACCGGTACGGCCAGACCTACCGGTATACGACCGGTCTGACCGAACCCACCAACATCACCGGCGGCTACCTGCTCGAGCTCAACGGCACGCAGCTCAGCGGCACGCCCGAGCCGAAGTATGACGAGGCCAGCGGCTTCATCACCGGCAAGGGCTCGGCGATGAACGTCAAGAGCCCCGAGTGGTGCGGCAAGGACGCCATGGCCTACATCAGCGAGTACTATCAGGAGTTTGAGGACGCCGTCTATGCGCAGGATGCCGATGGCAACTACACCGGTTACAATGCGCAGACCGGCAAGTACTACTATGAGTACTGCGATCTGACCTCTCTGGTCCAGGCTTACCTGATGCAGAGCCTCTCCGGCAACTCCGACGCGTTCTATTCCTCGTTCTTCTTCTATAAAGACGTGGACGGCATCATGTACGCCGGCCCCGTCTGGGATATGGAGTCTACCTGCGGCAGCGGCTGGAACGGCTATATCGGCCCGGACAACGACTTTATCAGTGGCCGCTACCTCGTGTCCGCACTCCTGAAGATCCCCGGCTTCCGCGCGGCCGTCAGCAATTACTATCACGATACGTTCCTCGCGCAGGCGCAGCAGCTTGTGGGGGATGACGGCAAGGTCATGACCGGCGCCGCGCGTCTCTCGGCCAGCGCCGCCATGAACTACCGGCAGTGGCCGCTCATCCGCGTCGGCAATCCGAACCAGAGCAGCCACTTCTGGCCGGCCGGCACGACGTATGCCGATACCGTGGCCGACATGAACGACTGGCTCACCGCGCGCATCGCGCAGATGAGCGCCGTGTATGACCACACGTGGGATGCGGGCGTCGTGACCAAGGAGCCGACCTGTGCGGCCTCCGGCACGCGCGTTTACACCAACGATGTCGGTGAGACGATGACCGAGGCCATCCCGGCCAAGCCCCACACGCCCGAGACGCTCCCGGCCGTGGCGGCGACCTGCACGGCCTCCGGCCTGACCGAAGGCAGCAAGTGCGCCGTCTGCGGAGCGACGCTGACGGCACAGAAGGTCATCCCTGCTGCGCATCACTATGTTGACGGTGTCTGCACCGTCTGCGGCGCAGAGGATCCGACGGCCGTCCCGTGCCCCGGCGGCGAGGCCTGCCCGGGCCACAAGTTCACCGATATGCCGTCCACGGCCAACTGGGCGCACAACGGCATTGACTTCGTCGTGGCGCACAAGCTCTTTGCCGGCACGTCCGACACGACCTTCGAGCCCAACACGGAGCTCACCCGTGCCATGATCGTCGAGATCCTCTATTGTCTCGAGGGTGAGCCCGCAGTGGAGGCGGAAAACCCCTTCACCGACGTGAGCAGCGACGCCTGGTATACCAAGGCGGTCCTCTGGGCGGCGAGCAACAACATCGTTGCCGGCATCGGCAACGGCCGGTTCGATCCCTACGGCACGGCGACCCGCGAGCAGGCGGCGACAATCCTCTATGAGTACGCCCGCTTCAAGGGCTGCGACGTGGATGTCTACGGCGACCTGTCGTCGTTTGCGGATGTGGGCAGCGTGTCTGCCTTCGCGCGTACGCCCATGACCTGGGCGGTGGCCGAGGGCCTGATCTCCGGCGCCGTTATCAACGGCCGGACGCTCCTCGACCCGCAGGGTGTGACCACACGTGCGCAGTTTGCGATGATCATGATGCAGTATGTCCTGAACGTCGTCAAGGCGGCGCCTGAGGCGCCGACGACCGGGGAGACCCCGTCGTCCGGCGAAACTCCGTCGTCCGGGGAGACTCCGGTCCAGCAGGCGCAGCAGCCTGCGGAGACTCCGGAGCTGACGGAGGCCCCGGCGGCTGCGGAGGATTCCGCACTGGCCGAAGCGCCGGCGGCCGAGCAAACGCCCGCGCCGTCCGAGACGCCGGCCGCGGCCGAAGCCTCGTGAGCACACACATACATCATCCGGATCTGTGATCCATGACCGGGCATCCCGGAGCGGCTTTGCCGCTCCGGGATGTTTTTTTGCTGCCTTTCGGCAAAAAGTTCGGAAATTCCTGTCACGCTCTTGACAAAATCGTGTCCGCCGTGCTAGCTTTTTCATTAGGGAAATGAATCTTTACAGAAAGGCAATGGCAATGACATTAGATGAATTGAAGATCGGTTCCTCGGCAGTCATCACGGCGGTCGGTGGGGACGGCGAGCTGCGATGCCGGCTGTTGGACATGGGGCTCATCCCCCATACCCGCGTCACCTTGCAGAAGGTGGCGCCGATGGGCGACCCCATCGAGATCCGCGTGCGCGGCTATG
>OIWU01004416.1_pt1 | contig 10007 bp, 10 predicted proteins | sample 1587711 | NCBI WGS metagenome assembly OIWU01 (sample SAMEA3888909, study PRJEB22519) | human gut metagenome | biome: human gut; feature: human-associated habitat; material: faeces | place: Denmark | collected 2010 | reverse complement strand
CAACAATTGCTACTTTCATAATCGAATCTTTTAATTTATAAAGTTGTTATAAGTGTAAACTGTGGAAGAGAAAGCCAGCCTCCTTATCATCTTCATGATTCCTCATCTTTCTGACAGCTTCATAATTTTTCATCATCTTCTGATAGCTTCATGATTCCTCATCTTCTGAAAGCCGGAAACAGCTTATTTTCTCAAATCCGCTGCAAAGTTAAGACTTTTTCTACAATATCAAGCATAAATTCCAAAAAAATATTGCTTTTTGCTGCAAATTTATCATTTTTGCTTACTTTTTTGCAAGAATATGCAGAAAATTGGAGAAAAATAGTTGCTTATCGTATTCATCAATCAATACGACAGCCCTCATTTCTGTCTTCTGATAAGCTTTCCCCAACACTGCCTTAAAACGACTACCTAAAGTCTCGGTCAACTCCTCACGTCCATAGATACGTTCTACTCTTGTATTCCTATAGGATATTTCATATTGCTGCCGTTTTAAAATCTTTCGGCAAAGTTACAAAAAATAATGATACAAGCAAAAGAATAGCCCGAAAAAATAATGAGATAGTAGAATCTATTACATTTTTATGAGAGACTTTTTCCAGACCACACATACATTTTTATTAGAATACACAAATGAGGAAACTAAATATTTTTAATGTTTTTCGAAGATTTTAACTAAAACGTTTGGCGATTACACATTTTTTATCTACCTTTGCAGCGATTCTTAAATACTCTTGTAAAAGAGAGTTGAAGTTCGCGCCGATTGTAAAGGATAAGATTATCTCTCGTAACGATGACGATTGGCTTGGGGACTAAAGGATCAAGACATAAGGGAAAGGCGTTTACTTACGCTTTGTTTTGGCTCTTCGAAACTTCGCAACTTTCAAAGTCAAGTCAAAAACGAAAGCAACAGTAGATGTCCAAGTGGGTAGATTGTACACCTTAACATCCTATTTTTTTGATAGGATGCAGGGATTGTTATATACTATCGGCGTGGGCTTCTGCGTTGCTCGTTCAGACTTGATGGGCAGTGCGAAGGCCTCGAAGAGCGGGATGAGTGACGAGTACAGACTCCCGCGCTTTTTTTATGTCCTACTTTCAAATGTTATATCACAAGCTTTGGAGAGTCGGCTTGTATATATAATAATGTATATGAGCACTAGAAAATTAAATGCTTTGCTATTACTTTTAGGTCTCTCATTGCCTGCTATGGCTCAATCTGTAGACTACTCTATTGTTGCCGTCGGCGAAGAAAGCGGACTTGATTTCAAGAAAATCACTTCAGACAACGATTGCTTGTGCATGCCGGAAGTTAAAAGAAGAGGCAAGAAAATTACATGGTGGTCTGGCAGAGTTATCGCCATGTCACCTACTGAAGAAAAATTAGCTTTCTTATCCTATAAGACCAACAATTCAAACATCTATCTGAAAAACCTGACAGGTGCTGGAACTACGCAGCAGCGCACCAATCGCCAGCAAGTAATAGATTTTTCTTATTCGCCTGACGGACAGAAAATCTGTTTCACCGAAAAGAATGGTTCTTCCAATCGCATTTTCATCACAGACGCAAACAAAGGATATGGTTGCCGACAGGTAACAGCAAACGAGTTCGACTTTTCTCCATCTTACAATGCCGACATGAGTCAAATCTTATTTTGCCGTAAAGAAAACTCTGGCAGCTTTGGCATTTGGAATTATCAATTCAACGACAACTCTTTCTCCAACTTTACGTCTGGATTCAATGCCATACCAGTTCCTAACACCACAGACATTCTCTGTGTAAGATCTTCAGGCATTGGAAACAATGAGATATGGAGAATCAATACAGAAACAGGAGTTGAAGAATGCATCGTATCAGAAGGGAACCGCAGCTTCACCTCTCCTACTATTTCGCCTGACGGAAAATGGATATTGATGGTAGGCAGCAGTATGAAAGTTGTTGATGTAGCCGGACAGAATAGCCAAAATAAGGTATACCCTAATACAGACATCTTTGTTTGCCATATAGACGGAAGTAACCTAACACAGATTACCTACCATGCTGCAGATGATTTGAGTCCTGTATGGAGTAAAGACGGCAAATACATCTATTTTGTATCACAACGTGGCAGCGGCACTCAAACTGCCAATGTTTGGAGGATTCCATTTAAGATAAAGAACTAAAGCAATTGTTTCATTTTTAAATAACAAACATCATGAAAATTAAATTTTTAGCATTAGTAGCAGCGATGATGATCAGTACCACATCGTTTGCACAGTTTTCACAGAGCAAGAACTTTTCTAACAGCAGTAACGAAATCTCCAAGGGTTGGAACAGCCTGTATGTGCAGTACAACAGTATTGGCACCAGCTACAGTCTTTCTTCATTCAATGACAGGTATGATGATTATGGAGATGAATATCAGAAAGCAATAGACAATAGTGGCTTGAGCGAGAAACTTAACGCTTTCTCTATCGGTTACAACCGCACCATCAACTTGACTCCATCTGCACCTCTCTATCTGGAGATTGGTGCAGCTCTCCAGTACGCATTCTATTCTGACGAGGTAGGCCAAGAAGTTACTCTCAAATACACAGGAAACATGCTTACAGCCAAAGTTCCTGTAAGCCTGCTCTACCACGTTGCTATTCCAAACTCAGACTTTGCAATAGAGCCTTTTGCAGGTATTGATTTCAAATATAACATCATTGGTACAGCAAAGCGTGAAGTGACCTACAAATACTATGGCGAAACAAAAAAAGACGAAGATAAATTAGACAACATCTTCGACAAGAAAGACTGTGACGGTCATCAGGCTAACAGATTTCAGGCAGGTTGGCACGTAGGTGCAAACTTTGTTTACAAGAAGGCATTTATCGGTATCTCATACGGTCAGGACTTCTCTAAGTTCCATGACGACATCGACTTGAAGTTCAATACATTGTCAGCAACATTAGGTTGCAGATTCTAATTTATATTTTACTCGTAGCATTCTCCAAACTTATTTGAGAAGGATGCTACAAACTTTTACGCTCTATGAGAAGATATACACTCCTTCTATTGTTTTCCTTTATGACTTTAGGGATAATGAATGCACAGAACCTAAAGGATAGCACTTACGAGAAAAGCCAGTCATTGAACGATGTCAACATCACCGCCAAGAAAATTTCTTCTTTCTTGAAAAGACAAGATGCGACTACCAAACTCGATATTACTTTCATCAATACCCTGCCTAAGATATTAGGCAATACAGACCCTATACATTACCTGCAGACCATGCCCGGCATCTCGACCAACAACGAATATGATGCGGGCATACATATCATGGGATGCAGCACAGGACACAACCTGGTGGGTATCAACGGCATACCAGTTTACAACGCCGGACACCTTCTTGGACTGTTCTCAACATTCAATCCTTCTCATTTCCAATCCCTCACAGTTGCCACATCGCCAACCAGCGCAGATTTCACAGAGAGAATCGGTGGTATGGTTTCTTTAAACTCCATTGATACAATTAGCCATAAGATACATGGCAATATAGCAGTAGGACCAATGTCATCACAAGGCACATTACATTTGCCATTATCCACAAACAGCACCCTTATCCTGTCAGCCCGTATGGCATACCTCAACTTATTATATAGCAAATGGCTTACATTCGACGGAGACAAATTCAAATATGACTTTAATGACGTGAATCTAACCTATCTTTGGCAACCTAACACAAAAGACAAGGTTTCTATCGACTTTTATACAGGAGGCGACCATGTGAACCTCAATATGCCTTACTATCCAGCTGAGCTGAAACTCGGCTGGAACAACATCCTGTTATCTGCCCAATACGAACGGACGTACAATGCCAACGCTAAGACCAGACAGCAGATATACATCACCTCATATAGCAATGACACTAAGTTTGTACGTGGAAATGAACAGCTTCTTTTGCCAAGCAAGATAACAACAATAGGAGTTGCCAACCATAGCCAACTGCATCATTGGGGACTTGGCTATGAACTGAGATATCATGACATTGAACCCCAATCACCTGCCGTTAGCTATTACTATACCAGCAGGAGCACCAATACGACAGAAAATGCAGCAGAACTATCTGCATACGCAGACTACAAAATAGGAAATGAAAGTCTTTATGCCATCATTGGTGGCAGAGAATGTATATACTGGGCATCAGGACAGAAAGCTGACTTTCATTTTTCACCCAACGTTTCCTTCCACTTTCAGGGAGTTTCTTCCAAAGTAGTGATGAACCTATATAGACGCTGGCAAAATCTACACCAAACAGGAATATCACAGATAGGATTGCCTTTTGAGTTTTGGGTAAGCTCAGATGATTTTATCAAACCAGAATACGCAGACGGTATAAACATTCTGGGAGAAAAAGCCATCGGCAAAAGTGGTTATACCATCAATCTGGAACTGTTTTACAAAAAGCTGTATAATCAAGTGGAATATACCGGCGACCTGCTAGATTTCAGCAAGGCAACTTATGACTTAAAAAATTATGTAAGACAAGGCAAAGGTTGCAATTATGGTTTTGGAATCATGATTAACAAGCGATTTGGAAGCATAAATGGGTGGATAGGCTATACTTACACTCATGCATCCCGTACAATAGAAGGATCAACAGGAAAAGAGACATTCCCGGCATCCAACGAACGTCCGCATGAGTTAAATATGGTCTTATCCTACAAGACCAGTAAGCACTTAGTACTCAGCAGCACATTCGTATATGCATCAGGCACACCATTCACAGCCTCAAAGTCATTTTATGCCATAGACGGCAACATTATATCCCAATACAACGGATACAACCAGAATCGACTTCCTGCATATTCCCGTCTAGACCTATCAGCAGATTATACATTCTGCAAAAAGAATCATTCGGAGTATGGAGTAAACTTTTCTTTATACAACGCCCTCAACCATAGAAATCCAATCTACTACAGGTTGCATTTCCATGAAGTTGACAAAGAAAAGACTTACTGTTACAAACCGCTGAGCTTTGCAATCAAAGTACTTCCATCCATCAATTTCTATTGCAAATTTTAAACAGACAAAGTTATGAAAAAAATATTTGAAGTTCTAATTATAACACTTCTTTTTATGGTTAGCTGCACATCAGATACAATTCCAGACTACAAGCCTCAAATCGTAGTAGAAGGTTGGATAGAAAACGGACATGCCCCTGTAGTCCGCCTTTATTGTACAGTACCCGTAAACAACAACGAGAACAAACAGGAGGACCTATACAATAATACCATCGATGATGCCAACGTAGCCATAACTTGCGATGACCAAACATACGTATTGCATCATGAGATAAATAACAGCTATGAGTCTTCAAGTATTTATACCAGCAACGAACTTACAGGCATTGCAGGAAGAAGTTACAAACTCACCATTGAGACCAAGGACGGGAAAAAACTAGAAGCAACAACATCTATTCCTTATCCACCCGAGATTTTAGAGAAAGGTATCAGTCAAGATCTCGGCAAGGGAAAATATAATCTCTATGCCAAGATAGAAGACGATTTGGCTCAACACAGATTCTATAAGGTATTTGTCAATTTAGATAAGACACATCAAGAAGAGTTTCACAGTTCTTTCTTGGGAGAAAGCGACAATGAACTTTTCGACAAGCCAAATCCTAAATTACCGATATATGGCTTTTCCAGAAACAAAAAGGAGAACAGCCACGTTTCTTTTCTGGCAAACGAGCAGGTTTCCGTTAAATTATGCAGAGTGGACAGCTTTGCTTACAACTATTGGAGCGAATATGCAAAGATGTTAGAACTATCAAGAAACCCAATATTCACCTACCAACATAACCTCCCCACAAACATAAAAGGAGGAATTGGTTACTGGTTGGGATATGGAGCTTCACGATTTTCAATCACCATTCCTTAGTTCATTTGATAGCGATTCTTTCAAACATACGTTTGTCTTTTTCGAAATGCAAAATTGCAAAAATATCACCATGATTGTAGGATAAGGGCAGAAAAACTGACACCATATACATGATTTCCAGACCAATACCTGCCAAAACGACCAGGCTGCCTAAGGAAACCAAAGTATATTTTAATCTTTTCTTCATTACATTTTATCTTTTAGTTGTTTTCAGGGGGACAAAGATAATGAATTTATCCGAAACAGCATAGAAAGTTGGGGGATAAATGTATGAAATGCCATTCTGTATGTACCAAATGGCAAAGAGGAGGCGTCATAAGTCTAAATTACAGTTGGCGCATAACAGTTGACCTACGCATGCACATCACCTGTTGTGCAAGCGCATATCAGCTGATATGCAAGCGCACAACAGCTGTTGTGCGACCGGAGATACTAACTAACTCAAAAACATATACTAGCTTTTCTAACAACTTATACTATGTTTTCCAACAACATATCAGTATCATTCCAACAAACAAAAAAGGGTGAATCATTTACTTATGACACACCCTCTTTGCTAAATCAGACACATAATTGATCTTATCTTATAATATTATACACAAACTCATAATCTCCATTCTTCAGCCATTCGGGAACATCTTCCCCATTTTCCATAAGGCCTCCAACATGAAACTCCAGACTTTCCTTTGCCTCCTTTTGCAAAGCTTCTAAGGTTGGCGCTGTAAGAACTACCGCTCTTGGTACATTACTACCAAGAGAACCACCATAATTTCTGTCGCACCACGCAACGTCAACAATAACCTTTTCCATCATGTACTACTTTAGATTTTGCAAACCTCCCCACAAGATATCATCGCTTAACCCGCTCCGTACCAACTCCGTACCCTCTCCGTACCGACTCTTAGTTTCTGCAAAGTTTGCAAGGTTTGCAGCAAGTTTTGCAAAGAATTGACATTAATCGTGTCTAGAGACAATGTTTCGACTACCATACTTCTATTCCAATAGGTTCTTTACCTGTACGTTCAAGACAGCTATTCCTTACCAAGGTTTCTAGCTTTTCAACCATTTTACGCTTGGTTTCCTTAGAAGCATTCCAACGGCGCAACACTTCTTCTCTTGTTATCTTTGTTGTATTCATTCTTTATTCCTCCTTTTTTTAGTTCAAATTACAATTGCAAAAATACCTCCCGTCAATATTTATAACCAAAATTCATATACCTACAAGTTTTGAATCTAGCGATAAAAATAAGGAGATTGAGAGGCTGGAAATCCTTGTTTTCTGCTCTATATTAAGAATAAGACCTATAGTTGTACGACTATAAAGTTACAGTTGTACGACTATACATGCTATGGTTGTACAACTGTAGAGTTATGGTTGTACAACTATAGGGGTTATAGTCGTACAACTATAGATTTTCCTCAACGGCATCTTCTTGTCAAGAAATCTCAAACGTCTGATTACCAGTAAGTTCCTGCACTTCTTCGTATTTGCGATATTCTCAAAGAAACAATAAGCGTCTGAAAATACGAGAATCTCAGGCAAGCTAATGTAAAGAAAACTCGTTCTTTATAACGCCTCAGCTTCGGGAAATTCTTACAGATCACCTACTTCATTTTCCACCCATCTATCGTTCCCGTCTTCGATGAGAAGTTGCAGCCTATCTGATAGACAGGGCGGACGCATCAAAATGCGTTCGCCCTGCTATCAGTATCAATGGAAATTCGCTTGCTCACCTTTGTTGCCACAAATGCTATCATTAACCCAAGACAAGCAGCTATACTAATAGCCATGCGTAGCCCAGAAACTTCAGCAAGCCAGCCTATGACAGGAGGACCTACCAGGAAACCGAAGAAGCTGATGCTCGACACGATGGTGATGGCGATGCTCGCCTTGACAGTGCCCAACTTGCCCGCTATGCTGTAGCAGATAGGCACCGACGACGAAATGCCGAAACCCACCAAGAGAAAGCCCAGAGTGGCTGTAACAAGGTAAGGCAACAACGTGGCGAGAAGCAGTCCGCACAGAATCAGCAGTCCGCAAACCTTCAGCACTCTGGCGGCGCCATAGCGCGTCACGAAACCGTCGGCCAGGAAACGTCCCAAGGTCATGGCACCCATGCCTGCCACATAACCTGCACGGATGAAAACCTCGTCGGGCTTCACCACAGAAGTGAAATACACACCACTCCAGTCGTAGACTGTCCCCTCACAGAACATTCCGGCAAAACCCATCAGACCTAAGAGGAAGAGCACAGGGTCGATGGTTCTGAACGAGAACTTGGGCACGTCTTCCTCCTCAGCCCTTGCCTGCTCGTCGTTCACCAGGAAGTGGAAACCAGCAGCCAGAATCAGCAGACTCAATGCCAGTACCGTTCCGAAATGAGCCTCTATCGGTAGAACCGTATTGGCAAACACAGCACCCACGATGCCGCCCGCAAAACCACCCAAACTCCAAAGGCCATGAAACGACGACATGATGTTACGGCCATACAACTTCTCCACTAAGCACGCCTGTGTGTTGGTGGCAATATTCATCAGGTTCGCCATCATGCCGAAACCCACAAGGGACAGTGTAAGATGAAAAACCGTGCTGCTACAGCCCATAGCGAGGAGCACGGCGGCATAAAGCACCTCGGCAACCACCAACATCTTCTTGCTGCCCAACTTGCTCACCAGCACGCCCGAGAAACTCATCATCAGCAGTTGTCCCAAAGGGATGGCGAGCAGAATGCTGCCCAACTGGCCATTGTTGAGATGCAGCAGATGTTTCACATCCGGAATACGGCTTGCCCAACTGGCAAACACCAGTCCCGGTACAAAATAATAAGCTGCCACAGCCACTCGCTTGCGAGCCAAGTCGCTCAAATCACTCATTCGAAATGTCATCCTATTTGTCTTTTTACATGAAACTTAAAAACGCGGCTGCAAAATTACGAAAAAATAAACTTTCATCCATCGATTATTCCCAAAAAGATAATGCCTTGTCAAAAAATAAGTGTAACTTTGCCCTTCGAACAACAAGAAAATCCAACGCAAGTATAAAACCTTGCCAGTACAGAACAAATAAAACTAAGCGATATGAAGAAACAAATCCTTGCAGCAGCCCTGCTGCTCCTCGCCCTCACCCTGCCAACACAGGCAGCCAAGAGACAGAAAACCAACACCCCACAGCAACTCACCTTCCAGCACCCCTGGCAGGGCAAACGAGTGGCCTACTTCGGCGACTCCATCACCGACCCCAACATCAAGGCATCAAAGGTGAAATACTGGGGATTCCTGCAGCAGTGGCTCGGCATCACACCCTACGTCTACGGGGTGAGCGGACGACAGTGGAACGACATTCCCCGCCAAGCCGACAAACTCAAGGCTGAACATGGCGATGACTTCGACGCCATCCTCATCTTCATGGGCACCAACGATTTCAACAATGGCGTGCCCATAGGCGAATGGTACACGGAGACTTTCGACAGTGTGAAAGTGGCACGCCACAAACCTGGTGAAATGGTGCAGCGCCGTCACCGCCACTTTGCCATGGACAAGAACACGCTCAAGGGCCGCATCAACATCGCCATGTCGAAACTCAAGCAGATGTATCCCACCAAGCAAATCGTTGTGATGACGCCTGTCCACCGTGCTTATTTCTGCTCGGGCGAGAAGAACATCCAGCCCGACGAGATGTATGAGAATGCCCGTGGTGTCTTCTTCGACGAGTACGTCAAGGCTGTCAAGGAGGCTGGCAACGTGTGGGCTGTTCCCGTCATCGACCTCAATGCCCTCTCGGGTCTTTTCCCTCTCTACGATGCGGGCGCTCAGCTCTTCAACAAGCCCGACACCGACCGTCTCCACCCCAACGATCCGGGTCATGAGCGCATGGCAAGAACCATCCTGTATCAGCTCGCCTCCCTGCCCTGCGTTTTTTAGGCTTCCATCTTTCTTGGACTCTTCTTAACACCTTTTTGGGTCATAAAAATAAACAATCGTGACAAATCAATTTTTCTATCAATAATTCTATTTGTCAAAAAACTGAACTTTCGCATGTGGCTTAAGTACGGGCTGAAGGCCCAAAAGCTCCTAGCCCAGGGCAGCGCCCTGGGTATAA
>OIWU01004413.1_pt1 | contig 10012 bp, 9 predicted proteins | sample 1587711 | NCBI WGS metagenome assembly OIWU01 (sample SAMEA3888909, study PRJEB22519) | human gut metagenome | biome: human gut; feature: human-associated habitat; material: faeces | place: Denmark | collected 2010 | reverse complement strand
ATGCTGAGAGCGCTGTGGCCGCCCTCAAGAACGCCACCAGCCGCATCGGCGGCGGCGATGTCAATGTTGACAAGGGCTGCGCCAAGGTCTCCATCGTGGGCGCCGGTATGCAGAGCCACTCCGGCGTTGCCTCCACCATGTTCGAGGCACTCTTCAACCAGAACATCAACATCAAGATGATCTCCACCAGTGAGATCAAAATCAGCGTCATCATCGACGAGGCTGATGCCGACAAGGCTGTTGCCGCCATCCATGACGCATTCATCAACTAAGCACTTTTGTAAAGCAATATAGAGGGATATGGGTAGGCCCCCGTACACAGTGTGGTGTACGGGGGCCGTTGGTGTTGTATAAAGGCTTACAGGAGCTTTTTGCCCTGCGCAAACTTTGCGGTCAGTGCGCCCTTGCCAAGGTAGGCGTACCGCTCCAGACGCTCAGCGGGGGTGAAGGTGCGCATGTTTTTCAGCGGATCATCGTCCAGCACAAGGGCGTCAAGGGCGTAGCCCTCCTCAAACAGGCCGACCTTCTCGCCGAAATCGGCCCAGAAATCACCGCCGCCGACCGTAGCCATGTACAGCGCCTCGGTCATCGTCAGCGGCTTTTCGCGCTGGTCAACATACCGCCAGCGCAGCTTGCTGACCTGCACGGCGGTGGCCATGACGGTAAACAGATCGAGCGTGTGGCCGCCCGCCACATCGCTGCCCAGCCCGATGCGCCAGCCGCCGCGCAGATACCGGGCGGCGGGGGCAATACCGGCAATGACATTCTCATTGCTGGTGGGGCAGTGGGCGATCATGACGCGGTTTTGCTTCATCAGTGCGTCCTCCGCATCGGGGCAGTAGATGCAGTGGGCCATGACGGTCGGCACACTGCCGCCGAACAGTCCGTACCGGCTGTAGCTTTCGCCGTAGAAGCTTGTGTCAGGGCAAAGCTCGGCCACCCATGCGATCTCGCCGGGATTCTCCGACAGATGGCTCTGGGCGGGTACGCCGTATTCGGCTGCCAGTGCGCCCAGCCCGGCCATATAGGCATCGGAGGTGCTGGGGGTGAACCGCGGGGTGATCATCGGCCGCACGGCCCCCGCGTGCAGGGTGTTCTCGGCCCGGCAGGTATCCAGCCAGCGGCGGGTCTCAGCCAGACCGGCAGCCGCATCGGGCTCCCGGTAGCTGTCCGGGCTGTTGCGGTCCATGCCCAGCTTGCCGACAAAGGCGGATAGCCCGGCATCGCGCAGCTGGTGCATCAGCTCCAGCGTGGCATCGGTGTGCAGCGTAGCAAAGATGCAGGCGCGCGTGGTGGCGCTGTTTTTCAAATCGCGCACAAAGTAGGCGTAGCCAAGCTTTGCATACGCCGGGTCGGCGTAGTGCGCCTCCTCGGGGTAGGTATACTGCTGCAGCCAGTCCAGCAGCTCCAGATCCATGGCGGTGCCGCAGTAGCTGTACTGCGGTGCGTGCAGGTGCAGATCGACCAGACCGGGGGTAATGATTTTACCCGTATAGTCGAGAATTTCGACCCCGGCAGGGGCGGCTGCGGAAAAACCGGCGCACAGGCCGTTTTCACACAGCAGGTATCCGTCCCGCACCCGCAGGGTATCGGGAGTGGGGGTGTCCAAAAAAGTGCCTTTCAGGGCGAAACGATCCATAGAAATGACCTCTCTGTATAAAATTGCTTTGTAGGGGCCGGGCATGCCCGGCCCGCAAGTGTACGGTGGATGCCCCTTTTCATGGGGGCGTAGGGCGGGGTGCCCTCACCCCACGGCGGCCAGAGGGCTGGCCGCCCTGCAAATCGGGCTTTCATAAACTCTATTATAAACAATATATAGCATCTGTTGCAAGTTTTTTGTTTACTTTATGTCGTTAAAGCGGTATAATACCAATATCTATTGATGTTTGAAAGGAATAACGATTTGGAACGTAAACAACTCGCACCCGGCGTATACATTACAACGCTGGATGCTGCTAAATTTAACCGCTGCCGCATCACGCTGCATCTGCGTTTCCCGGCCCGGCGGGAATCTGCCACCGATGCCGCCGTGCTGGCCCTTGTCTTGGAGCGCGGCTATGCGGCCTGCCCCGATATGACCGCCCTGTCCCGCCGTCTGGCCGAGCTGTACGGCGCGGACCTCGGCGTTGACCTTGCCAGCGCGGGCACCGACCGCGTGCTTTCCGCCGACATCTGCGGCATCAAGGACGCCTACGCACTGGCGGGGGAGAATCTGACCGATGCCTACGCCGACATCGTGTTCGGCACGATCTTCGACCCGTATCTTGTGGACGGTGCGTTTGACCCCGAGGCCGTGCGCATCGAAACCGAAACGCAGGCCCGCCGTCTTGAGGCGGAGTTCAACTCCAAGCGGCTTTACTGTGTGCGTCAGGCGCGCCGTAAATTCTACGGCGATACCCCGGCCGGCATCGAGCTGGGCGGCTACCCCGGCGAGCTGGTCCATGTGACCCCGCAAAGCCTCAAGGCGGAGTATGACCGCATCCTCTCCACCGCATCCATTGATGTGATGGTGCAGGGCGTGGACGAGGCCCGCGTGGCCGATCTGCTGCTGAAAAAGCTGGAGGGTCTGCACCGCGATCCGCAGCCGTTTGCTGCCCCCACCGCGATGCCTGCCACGCCGCTGCGCCACTTTAAGGAGGAGATCCCCGGTTTGACGCAGGCCAAGCTGTGTATGCTGTTCACGACCGGCGAGGAGCACCCCAACCCGCCCAGCGTCAGCATCCTGCGCGTTGCGATGAGTGTGCTGGGCGGCTCTGCGACCAGCCGCCTGTTCCGCAATGTGCGGGAAAAGCAGTCCCTCTGCTACTATTGCGGCTCTGCCGCCCAGCGGGCCACCGGAGTCATGATGATCGACTCCGGCGTCGAGCCCGGCAAAGAGCAGCAGGCCGAGGCCGCCATCCTTGCCGAGCTGGAGGGGCTGAAAAACGGCCCCATCACGCAGGAAGAGGTTGATGACTGCCGCCGCGGCCTGCTGTCCAGCATGGACGCGCTGGGAGACAGCCTTGCTGCGCTTGAAAACTGGTACTACGGCCAGATCACCCGCGGCGAGCCGCTCTACCCGCCGGAGTACGGCAAGGTTCTGACCGGCGCCGTCAGTCTGGACGAGGTGCGCCAGGCGCTGCAGAGCTACCACTATTCCGTCTGTTACGCCGTGACCGCAGAGCCGGGCACGCAGGGGAAAGGAGGCAGCGAGGATGTTGAATAACGACCACGCCGCTTTTGAGGCGGCCCAGAGCCGTGCTGCCGCCGCCGTAAGCTGTGAAAGCGTTGTACTGCCCAGCGGCCTGACTGTGCTTTGCCGCACGATGCCGGGCTACAGCAGCGTACACGCCATCTACGCCACCGGCTTCGGCTCGATCCACCGCGCCTTCAAGCTGGACGGCAAACAGGTCACGCTGCCCGCCGGCACGGCGCATTTTCTGGAGCATAAGATGTGCGAGACGCCTAAGGGCGACTCTTTCAATTTTTATGCCAAGACCGGTGCCTCGGCCAACGCCTTTACCAGCTATGACCGCACCTGCTATCTCTTCTCCGCCACGCAGAAGATCGACGAAAACCTTGACATTTTGCTGGGCATGGTCGGCAAGCCGTGGTTTACCAAGGCCACCATCGCCAAGGAGCAGGGCATCATCGGGCAGGAGATCAAGATGTACGATGACAGCCCCGACTGGCGGCTGCTGAACGCACTGTTCCGCTGCCTGTATGCGGACCACCCGCTGCGGGACGACATCGCCGGCACGGTCGAGAGCATTGCCGAGCTGACGCCGCAGATGCTTTACAGCTGCACCAAGGCGTTCTACGCGCCCTCCAACATGGTGCTGAGCGTGGCCGGCAAGATCACGCTGGCGCAGGCGGTCGATGCCTGCAAGCGCAACGGGCTCTACCGCGCCCGCGCCCCGCATGAGGTCGAGTGGGCGATCCCCGCGCAGAGCGGCCCGCTGCCCCACAGGGAGGCCGTCTTTACAATGCCCGTCACAAAGCCCTGCTTCGGTGTGGCTTACCGGGAGGAGCCGCTGGCCGAGGGGGATATAAAGCGGGAGCTGCTGCTGGATATGCTGGGGGATCTCGTTGTCGGCGGCCTGACGAAGCTCTACCGCCGCCTGTACGATGAGGCGCTTGTCAACCCGGAGTTCTCGGGCGATTTCATCGCGGTGCGCGGTGCCTGCGCTGTGGCCTTTACCGGTGAGAGCGATACCCCGCGCGAGGTCGTGGATCTGCTGCAGGCAGAGATCGAGCGGATGCGCCGTGACGGTGTGGACCCCGAGGTCTTTATGCTGGTGAAAAACCAGATGTACGGAGAGCTGCTGGGCGATGTCGAGGCCGTGGACGATGCTGCCGAGGAGGCCGCTGCGGCCTGCCTGAAGGGCCGCACGCTGGCTGACGAGATCGCTGCACTGGCCGAGCTGACGGTGGATGATGCAAACGCCCTGCTGCGCACGGCCCTGCGGGAGGAAAACCGCGCCTATGTGCAGATCGACCCGGCAGAAGCGTAAAGAGGGGAAAGGTAAAAATGATCTATCATGTGCAATTTCCCGGGTTGGGCCTTGACCTGACCGTGAACCGGGTGGCGCTGGCCATCGGCGGGTTCAACATTTATTGGTACGGCGTCATCATCGCGGCAGGTATGCTGCTGGCGATGCTCTACGCCTTCCGCAACGCCGTGGACTACGGCATCGACTCGGACCGGCTGGTGGACGTTGTGGCCATCGGCGCGGTCATGTCCATTGTCTGTGCCCGCATTTATTACGTGGCTATGGCACCTTTTGAGTATCAAAGCCTGTGGGAGATGGTGGATATCCGCAAGGGCGGCATCGCCATCTACGGAGCGGTCATCGGTGCGTTTGTGTTCGGCGGCCTGGCCGCCAAATGGCGCAAGGTGCCGCTGCTGCCGCTGTTTGATCTTGTCTCGCTGGGGTTCCTCATCGGGCAGGGTATCGGCCGCTGGGGCAACTTTGTCAATCAGGAGGCGTTCGGCACAAACACAACGCTGCCCTGGGGCATGTACAGCGAGGGGACCGAGGCTTATCTCCGATCCGTGCAGGTCACGCTGCCTGCGGGCATGACGGTGAACCCCACGGCCCCGGTGCATCCCACATTTTTGTATGAGAGTATCTGGTGTCTGGTCGGCTTTCTTGCGCTGGCTGCGTTCTTTAAAAAACGGCGCTTCAACGGGCAGATCTTCCTCGGGTATGTCATCTGGTACGGCCTTGGCCGCGCATGGATCGAGGGGCTGCGCACCGACTCGCTGCTCATCGGCAGCACGGGGCTGCGGGCCAGCCAGCTGGTGGCCATCGGCTCGGTGCTCGCGGCAGCTGTGCTGATGGTCATCGGCCTGCGCAGCGCCAAGGGAAAAACGCTGACCGTCACGCTGGCTGTGAGGGACATCAAAAAGCAGGCCGAGGCAGGGGAGCGGTTCACCCCGGACACCCTGCCTGCCAATGCGCCCCACGCCGAATTCGTCAAGGCCACCGATGCTATGAACGCGCGTCTTGATGCGCTGGATTTGAACACCGTGGAGATCGAAGAAATAGAGGGCCCGCAGGAATAACCGGCAACCGCTTGCAGTACGGCGATAGGTGCTGCTGGTGTAAGAGTTGACACCGCTTTGCCCGCCCTGTGCGGACAAAAAATATATTTGAAAGAGGGAAAGCATCATGGGAGCAGCCATCATTGACGGCAAGGCATTGGCCGCAGCCACGAAGGCCGAGGCCGCAGAAAAGGTCAGGGAGCTGAAAAGCCGGGGCATCAACCCCTGTCTGGCGGTCATTCTGGTGGGCGAGAACCCCGCCAGTCAGGTCTATGTCCGCGGCAAGATCAACGACTGCGCGCAGTGCGGCATTGAGAGCCGCAGCATCAACCTGCCCGCCGACACCACGCAGGAGGCGCTGCTGGCCGAGGTGAAAAAGCTGGCGGAGGATGCCGCCGTCCATGGTATTCTGGTGCAGCTGCCGCTGCCTGCCCAGATCGACGAGAAGGCCGTTATTGACGCCATCCCGCCGGAGAAGGATGTGGACGGCTTTTCGCCCGTCAATGTCGGCCGGATGCAGATCGGTGAGCCGTGCTATCTGCCCTGCACCCCGGCGGGCTGCATCCGGATGATCGAGTCCACCGGCACTGAGATCGCCGGCAAGAACGCGGTGGTCATCGGCCGCTCCAACATCGTGGGCAAGCCTGCGGCGCTGCTGCTGCTGGCAAAGAACGCGACCGTGACCATCTGTCACTCTAAGACCAAAAACCTCAAAGAGGTCTGCGCCGCTGCGGATATTCTGGTGGCCGCCGTTGGCCGCGAGGGCTTTGTGACCGGCGATATGGTCAAGCCCGGTGCGGTGGTCATCGATGTCGGCATCAACCGTGGTGCGGATGGCAAGCTGCACGGCGACGTGAACTTTGAAGAAGCCGCCGAGAAGGCCGCCTACATCACCCCCGTGCCCGGCGGTGTCGGCCCCATGACCCGCGCCATGCTGATGCTGAACACAGTGGAGGCCGCAAAGCGGCAGGCCATGTAAAGGCTCCCCCCCTCGGGGGAAGGTGAAAATTTTAACCTTCCCACGCCCGAAAACCCCTTGACAAGCTGTGCAGTTCTATGATAGAATACTAGAGCCGCATGGTATGGGCTCTGTAAGTGTGTGCTTTTATCGGTACGCCGCCCTACGAACCAGCGAGACTTATTGAAAGAGGTTATCCACTATGTACGCAGTTATCAAAACCGGTGGCAAGCAGTACAGCGTTAAGGTCGGTGACGTCGTCTACGTCGAGAAGCTGAACGCTGAGGACAACAGCGAAGTCACCTTCGATCAGGTTCTCGCCGTTGGCGAGGAGGGCTCTGTCAAGGTCGGCGCTCCCGTTGTTGAGGGCGCTTCCGTTGTTGCCAAGGTCGTCAAGACCGGCAAGGGCAAGAAGCTCAACATCCTGACCTATCGTCCCAAGAAGGGCAGCATGGTCCGCAAGGGCCATCGTCAGCCTTACACCAAGGTGGAAATCACCGCGATCAACGGCTAAGGAGGTAAATCACAATGGCACATAAAAAAGGCGTAGGTTCTACCAAGAACGGTCGTGATTCCGAGTCCAAGCGCCTCGGCGTCAAGCGCGGCGACGGTCAGTTCGTTCTGGCCGGCAACATCCTGGTCCGTCAGCGCGGCACCCACATCCATCCGGGTGAGGGCGTTGGCATCGGCAGCGATGACACCCTGTTCGCTCTGGTCGATGGCCGCGTTCACTTCGAGCGCATGGGCCGTGACCGCAAGCGCTGCACGGTCAAGCAGTAAAAAAACCGGTACGGGCGGGCCTTTGCGGCTCGCTCGTTTTTTGTAGTTATCAGAGAGGTACACAATGGCAACCAGTAATTTTATTGATACCGCCACGATCTGGCTGCACGCCGGCAAGGGCGGCGAAGGCGCGGTGACCTTCCACCGCGAAAAATTCGTGGCGGCGGGTGGCCCGGACGGCGGTGACGGCGGCCGCGGCGGTGACATCATCTTTGTGGCGGACGATAACCTGTCCACCCTGATGGACTTCCGCTACAAGCGCAAATACACCGCACCCGATGGCGAGAACGGCCGTGCCAAGCGGATGAGCGGTGCGGACGGTGATGACCTTGTCATCCGCGTACCGCGCGGCACCGTGCTGAAGGAGGCCGAGACCGACCTCGTCGTGGCCGACCTGACCGGCTCCGAGCCAGTGGTCGTGGCCAAGGGCGGCCGCGGCGGCTGGGGCAACAGCCACTTTGCCACCCCGACCCGCCAGATCCCCAAGTTTGCCAAGCCCGGCCTGCCCGGTGAGGACATGCACCTCAAGCTTGAGCTGAAGGTCATTGCCGATGTGGGCCTGATCGGCTTCCCGAATGTAGGCAAGTCCACCCTCATCAGCATCATCTCGGCGGCGCGCCCCAAGATCGCAAACTACCACTTTACGACGCTGACCCCGGTGCTGGGCGTTGTCCGTGTCGGCCCCGAGCAGAGCTTTGTCTGCGCTGATATTCCGGGCCTGATCGAGGGCGCGGCCGAGGGTGTCGGTCTGGGCCATGACTTTTTGCGCCATGTCGAGCGCTGCCGCCTGCTGCTGCATGTGGTCGATGTCTCGGGCTGTGAGGGCCGCGACCCCAAGGCTGACTTTGAGCAGATCAACCACGAGCTGGCCGGCTTCAGCGCTGAGCTGGCCGACCGCCCGCAGATCGTGCTGGGCAACAAGTGCGACATTGCCACCCCGGAGCAGGTCGAGGAGTTCAAGAGCTATATCGAGGCGCAGGGCCTGACCTTCTTGCCGATCTCCGCCGCGACCCGTCAGGGCGTGGACGGCCTGCCCGCGCTGGTCTACAACCGCCTGAAGGATCTGCCTCCGGTCAAGATCTACGAGGCAGAGTACAAGCGCCCCGACAAGAACGCCCAGCCTACCCGCCCCTTCACGGTGGAGCGTACCGGCGACCACGAGTTTACTGTCGATGCCCCCTGGCTGGAGCGTATCCTTGCCGGCACGAATGTCGAGGACTACGAGAGCCTGCAGTATTTCCAGACGCAGCTGGGTGATTCCGGTATTCTGGACGAGCTGGTCGCGCAGGGCGTTGAGGAAGAGGATACCATCAAGATCGGCGAATATGAGTTCGATTATCTGTATTGATTATGCTGTTTGAAACGAAATCTGAAGTTGACATTCATGAGATGTCGCCGCTGGCACTGGCCTTTGTGGGCGATGCTGTGCTGGAGCTGCTGGTTCGCGCCCGTCTGGTGGGCACGACCCGCCTGCAGCCCAACCGGCTGCACACCGTTGCGACGCATTATGTAAGCGCCCACGCCCAGAACCGGGAGCTGGAGCTGATCGAGCCGATGCTGACTGACGCCGAGGCTGCTGTACTGCGGCGCGGCAAAAACGCCAGCAAGGCCACGGTGGCCAAGCACGCCACCGTGCAGGAGTACCGCGCCTCCACCGGCTTTGAGTGCCTGCTGGGCTGGCTTTACCTGCAGGGCAGAAATGACCGCATTGAGGAATTGTTCAACGCGATGTGGGATGGGTATAAGCCGGAATAAAACAAAAAGCCTTCCCCCTTGGGGGAAGGTGGCCGAGGCCCCGCCCGAGGGCGGATGAGGGAAAAGCCTCCGCAATTTGCCCGGTAACGGGTTGTAGTGGCAAGGCCGCCCCTCATCAGCCGCCTGCGGGCGGCAGCTTCAGTCTCCGCGCTAAGAGCCGCCTACGGCGGTTGCGCTCCGACACGCGCCTGCGGGCGCAGCCCCTTAGGGGAAGGCTTTAAGCAGCTTAGCCGTTCACGGCCTCGTGCAGGGTCTTGCGGACGGCACCGGCACCGGCGATCTCGGCCTTGAAGTAGGCCTTGATCTTGTCGGCCAGTACGGTCTTGGTCAGATCGGTGCCGAAGATGGAGGCGTTAGACAGGATGCCGTCCAGCTGATCGGTGACGCTCTCGGGCTTGCCGAACTCGATGCCGGCGAGCTTGGCCTGCAGGTCGTCCTTCAGCGGGTCAGCGGAAACCTCAAAGGCGTTGCCGTTGTCATCGATGGCCAGCAGGTAGCGCAGCCAGCCGGCGATGGCCAGAGGAATGGAAACGAGGCTGTTCAGGTCGCGGCCCTCGGCGATGTAGCTCTTGATGGTCTCGCCGAAGCGGATGCCGACCTTCTGAGAAGTATCGGTTGCGATGCGCTGCGGCGTGTCGGGCATGAAGGGGTTGGGCAGGCGCTGCTCGATGACCTCGTCAATGAAGGCCTTGGGGGCCAGGATCTTCGGGTCAACGACGACCGGCAGGCCCTCGACATAGCCCAGGCGCTTGATCAGGGCAACGATGTCCTCGTCCTTCATCTCGGCGCAGATCAGGTCGTAGCCCAGCATGCAGCCGTAGACGCTCATGGCGGTGTGCAGGGGGTTCAGGCAGGTGGTGACCTTCATGCGCTCGGTCTTGTTGACGGTCTCGCGGTCGGTCAGGTAGACGCCGGCCTTCTCCAGTGCGGGGCGGCCGTTGGGGAACTTGTCCTCAACCACCAGATACTGCGGGCGCTCGGCGTTGACGAAC
>OIWU01004412.1_pt1 | contig 10014 bp, 5 predicted proteins | sample 1587711 | NCBI WGS metagenome assembly OIWU01 (sample SAMEA3888909, study PRJEB22519) | human gut metagenome | biome: human gut; feature: human-associated habitat; material: faeces | place: Denmark | collected 2010 | reverse complement strand
GCCCAGTATAGCAACTGAAAAATCATTTTGCAATTCAAAAGGCGTTCATAGCCGTAGCAAGCAGTGTCTTCGTATATACAAAGACCATTTTGCGTTGCAAAATGCTTGTTGGGAAATCCCAAACCCTTGAACTACATCCGATGGATGCAGGCTACGCGTTTTTTGCAAAACGCTCTTTCAGCACACCGCAGGAATGCGCAGCCATCACGGAATTGTGATGATTACAGGGATTGGGATTGCATCCCAACAAGCGAATGAACACAGCAGAATTTTAATTCTGCGTGCGAATTTAGCCTTTGTGCGCACAAAGGCTCTGCTCGCCACGGTTATGGTTCTGCGAATGCGATTGAGAAACTTTTCATTCGCATTGCAAACCGGGTGGCACTTTTGTATAATTGGTTCAATGAACACACGCATAAAATCGGAGGGGCTGTCCGATTAAAAAATCTAAAAATGCGCTATTGCAGGCCACTGGGAGGAATAGCATGAACAAGCAGCAACTCGCATCGAAAATCTGGGAATCTGCCAACAAGATGCGCTCTAAAATCGAAGCCAACGAGTACAAGGATTACATTCTGGGCTTCATGTTTTATAAATTTCTGTCGGACAAAGAAGTCAAATGGCTGAAAGAGAATGACTGGACAGACGAATATCTGCCGGATTTGACCGAAGACGATGCCGAAACGCTGGATACCGTTCGGAAGAATGTCGGCTATTTTATCGCCTATGAAAATCTGTTTTCCACATGGATCAGCAAAGGCAACGACTTCAAGGCTGACGACGTAACGGTGGCATTGCAGGCATTCAGTCGACTGATCGACCCGCACCACAAAAAGGTGTTTGACGGTGTCTTTGCTACGCTGCAAACCGGCCTGTCCAAACTGGGTGAAAGCTCCGGTGCGCGGACAAAGGCCATTCGCGACCTGATCTATCTCATCAAAGATATTCCCATGGACGGCAAGCAGGATTATGATGTTCTCGGCTTTATCTACGAATATCTGATCAGCAACTTTGCAGCAAACGCAGGCAAGAAGGCCGGCGAGTTCTACACGCCGCACGAAGTTTCGCTGCTCATGTCTGAAATCGTGGCGTACCACCTGAAAGACCGGGAAGAGATCAAAATTTACGATCCCACCAGCGGTTCCGGCTCACTGCTGATCAACATTGGTCAGTGTGCCGCACGGTATATGGGCAATGGCAACAACATCAAATACTACGCACAGGAGTTGAAGGAAAACACCTACAACCTGACCCGCATGAACCTTGTCATGCGCGGCATTCTGCCCGACAACATTGTAACGCGCAACGGCGATACGCTGGAGGAAGATTGGCCGTACTTTGAAGAAAACGACCCGGTCAACACCTACGACCCGCTGTTTGTGGATGCGGTGGTATCAAATCCCCCATATTCGCAGGCGTGGAATCCGAACGACAAAGAGAACAACCCGCGCTTTTCGGATTACGGCCTTGCCCCCAAAGGCAAGGCAGACTACGCCTTTTTGCTGCACGACCTGTATCACATCCGCAATGACGGCATTGTGACCATCGTTCTGCCCCACGGTGTTCTATTCCGTGGCGGTGAAGAAGGTACAATTCGCAAAAATCTGATTGACCACAACAACATTGATGCAATCATCGGTCTGCCCGCCAATATTTTCTTCGGCACAGGCATTCCCACCATCATCATGGTGCTGCGGAAGAATAAAAAGGATTCGGACGTTCTGATTATTGATGCGTCTAAGGGCTTTGAGAAGGACGGCAAAAACAACAAGCTGCGTGCCTGTGACATCAAACGCATTGTGGATGCTTACAAGGAACGCCCGGAGAAAATCGAAAAGTTCGCACGCAGAGTATCCCGCGCAGAGATTATCCAGAATGATTACAACCTGAACATCCCCCGGTATGTGGATTCCTCGGAAAAGGCTGAGAGCTGGGATATTTACGCTTCCATGTTTGGCGGCATTCCCGAGGCCGAACTGCAAGACCTGTCTGCCTACTGGACAGCATTCCCGCACTTGAAAGCGGCTCTGTTCAGCCCGGACAACGAAGCGTATTGCCATCTGAATGTGCAAAACCTGAAAAACGCAGTTCTGAACAACCCGGATGTAGTGGCATTCAAGACCGCCTTCCAGAATGCTTTCGGTGACTTTGATGCCTACTTGAAGTCCGCACTCATCGACGGCATGACGCAGCTGAATGCTGCCGGCGAGGAAGAACGCCTGAGCCGGGAGATCTTTGCACGGCTGGCAGGAATTCCGCTGGTTGACCGCTATGCAGCATACCAGCTTTTGGACGATGACTGGAAGAAAATCGCCATTGACCTTGAAATCATCCAGACCGAGGGTTTTGCCGCAACCAAGCAGGTAGACCCCAACATGGTGCTGAAAAAGGATGCCGAAGTACAGGACGGCTGGGTGGGTCATGTGCTGCCCTTTGAGTTGGTGCAGAACGTTAAAATGCACGAGGAAGTAGCAGCGCTGCGGGCAAAGGAAACCAGACTCTCCGAAATCGCCGGAGAATATGAAAGCCATCTGGACGAACTGAGCGAGGAGGACAAGGAGCAGAACTTTGTGAATGACGCAAAGGACGCCTTTGTTGCCGCTGAGGTCAAAAAAGCCATCAAGGCGCGGGAGGTAGAACCTGCCACCATGAGCATCCTGAAAGATGTGGACGCGCTGTTTGCCGAGGAAAAGACCCTGAAAAAGAAAGTCAAGGACGACAGTGCGGCACTCCATCAGCGCACCAAGAGCGTGATCGAGCACCTGACCGATGAAGAAGTGTGTGACCTGCTGCACCGCAAGTGGATCTTGCCCCTGATGGAAAATCTGAACAGCCTGCCGGATGCCGTTCTGGACGATTTTGTGAAGCAGTTGGATGCCGTCTGCAAGAAATACGAAACCACCTTTGAGGACGTAGAGAGCCAAATTGCCGATACCGAGCACGAATTGCTGGGGCTGCTGGACGATTTGCAGGGAAATGAATTTGACATGAAGGGCATTGCAGAACTCAAAAAGTTGCTGGGAGGTGAATGATTATGCAGGATAACGAGAAGAAACCTGCCCTCCGGTTCAAGGGCTTCACTGACCCTTGGGAACAGCGTAAGCTGGCTGAAATTGCGAACTTTTCTAAAGGTGTAGGCTACTCCAAGAACGATTTATGCGAGGAAGGCACTCCGATAATCCTGTATGGTCGCCTTTACACAAAATATGAAACCAGTATTTTTGATGTAGATACCTTTGTTAAAGAAAAAGCTGGAAGCGTATATAGCAAGGGCGGAGAAGTCATTGTGCCTGCTTCTGGCGAAACGGCGGAAGATATTTCAATCGCATCTGTTGTGGTTAAACCCGGCATTCTACTGGGTGGTGACCTAAATGTAGTATCGCCGACAACTGAATATGATTCAGCCTTTCTTGCGCTAACTATTTCGAGTGGAGCAGCACATGAGTATTTATCCTCTCTTGCACAGGGGAAATCTGTTGTTCATCTTCACAACACCGATATTCAAAGTGTGTCAGCTAAATTCCCGACAAAAAGGGAACAAGAAAAGATTCATTTGCTTTTTGGAAAAATTGATACCCTTATCACCCTTCATCAGCGTAAGTATGAGAAGCTGGTGAATATCAAAAAGTCCATGCTGGACAAGATGTTCCCCCAAAATGGGGTATCTGTGCCGGAAATTCGCTTCAAGGGGTTTACTGACCCTTGGGAACAGCGTAAGTTAGGAGATTTATGTGTAGAATTCAGAAGCGGTGAGTTTATTAGTGCATCAGATATTACAGAGACTGGAGAATACCCTGTTTTTGGAGGAAACGGATTGCGCGGTTTTACAGATCGCTTTAACCATGATGGAGAATATACTTTGATTGGTCGTCAAGGGGCTCTTTGTGGGAACGTGAATTTTGCCGTAGGAAAATCATATTTCACTGAACACGCTATCGCTGTAAGAGCAGATAAAAAAAACCAAACTCGCTTTCTGTACTATCTGTTTTCAACGATGGATTTGGGGCAGTATTCTGGACAATCTGCTCAACCGGGATTGGCAGTTGGAAATCTTGTTGAGTTAAAAAGCACTTTGCCGGATAAACAAGAACAAGAGAAGATTTCCGGGGTTCTAACGGCATTAGATACCCTTATCACCCTTCATCAACGTAAGTTGGAAAAGCTGCAAAACATCAAGAAATCTTGTCTTGAAAAGATGTTTGTATAAAAACAAGTGGTGCAATTTGCCCGCAACCAGAAGATGGACGTATCGGCGTTTGTTGTTTGGCTAAGGGAGCAACGCAATTTCTCTTGCCCGTTCAGAATATGCAAAACAGGCGGATGAATAAAAATCAAGGCAACGTCAAACGCTTGGAACTGCTGCGTTTTAAAGCTATCGGGAGTCAAAAATCAAAATTTGAACCGAATACGCAAAACCGAGAGTGAAATTTTCAGCGAACATTCGGTAGGCGGTGGAAAATAGCTGCTGAAAGTGTGCATTTGCTCCTACTTGGGAACAGCGTAAGGTTGGAGAACTACTAACCGAACGTAATGAACAGGCTCCAATGAGTGATGAATACCCACTTATGGCATTCATTGCAAATGAAGGAGTTGCACCAAAAGGCGAACGATATGATAGAAGCGCTTTGGTCAACGACACAGCGAGCAAATTATATAAGAAAACAAAATTTGGTGATTTTATTTATAGTTCTAATAATCTGGAAACTGGATCAATTGGATTGAACAAGTACGGAAAAGCAAGTATTTCACCTGTCTACAGTATTTTTAAGCCAACAGGAATTGCCGATTCGGATTTTCTAGGACGACGGCTTATCAGGAAAGATTTCATCAATGAAATGGTCAAGTGGCGTCAAGGTGTAATTTATGGTCAGTGGCGTATACATGAATCCGATTTCATTAAAATCGAAGTTACTGTTCCTACGGTTGAAGAACAATATAAACTTGGATTATTGTTGGATAATCTCGACACCCTTATCACCCTTCATCAGCGTAAGCTGAAAAAGCTTGTACAAATTAGAAAAGCCTTCGCAGAGAGGTGCTTTTTGCAAAGTCGAAAGGAGTTCGTTATGGCGTTTACAAAAGAAGCCGATTTTGAAGAGGCGGTGGTAAAGCTCCTGATAGAACGCGGCTGGAAAGATGGTGTGCTGAAAAACTACACCGAACAGCAGCTGATCCAGAATTGGGCGAACATCCTTTTTGAAAACAACCGTGGCATTGACCGACTGAACGATTATCCGCTGACGGATGGCGAGATGCAGCAGATCATGGAACAGGTCATGAACGCGAAAACGCCGATGAAGCTGAATAAATTTATCAACGGCAAAAGTGTGCTTATCAAGCGTGACAATCCTGACGATAAGCTGAATTTCGGCAAAGAAGTGTCCCTGAAAATCTATGACCGTCTGGAAATTGCAGCCGGACTTAGCCGCTACCAGATCGCAGAGCAGCCAAAGTTCCCCACCAAGTCCAAAATTTTGAATGACCGCCGCGGCGATTTGATGCTGCTCATCAATGGTATGCCGGTCATTCACATGGAACTGAAAAAGAGCGGTGTTTCCATCAAACAGGCTTGCAACCAGATTGAAAAATACGCGGCAGAGGGCATTTTTACGGGACTGTTCTCGCTGGTGCAGATTTTTGTGGCCATGAACCCGGAAGAAACGGTCTACTTTGCCAATCCCGGCCCGGAAGGACAATTCAACCCCAGCTACTATTTCCATTGGGCGGATTTCTACAACGAGCCGATGAACGACTGGAAAGACGTTACAACGGCACTTTTGTCTATCCCGATGGCGCATATGTTGGTGGGCTTTTATACCGTTGCCGATGGTTCCGATGGCATTTTGAAGGTGATGCGCAGCTATCAGTACTACGCTGCCAGCAAAATTTCGGATGCCGTTTCCAAGGCGAAATGGGAGAATGACCAGCAGCGCGGCGGCTACATCTGGCACACCACAGGTTCCGGCAAGACCATGACTTCTTTCAAGTCCGCTCAACTGATTGCATCTTCCAAGGATGCGGACAAAGTGATTTTTCTGATGGACCGAATCGAGTTGGGCACCCAGAGCCTGAAAGAATACCGCAACTTTGCAGGGGAAAACGAGGAGGTGCAGGCTACCGAGAACACGGATGTTCTTGTGGACAAGCTGAAAAGCACTTCGCCGTCCGATACGCTCATCGTGACTTCCATCCAGAAGATGAGCAACATCAAGGATGATGCACAAAACAAGCTGAACCCCAACGACATTGCGCTGATCAACGCAAAGCGGTTGGTTTTTATCGTGGACGAGTGCCACCGTTCCACCTTTGGCGATATGATGCAGACCATCAAGCATACATTCCCGAAAGCACTGTTCTTTGGTTTTACCGGTACGCCGATCCAAGGCGAAAACCAGAAGAAAATGAGCACCACCGCCACCGTTTTCGGCAACGAACTGCATCGGTACAGCATTGCAGACGGCATCCGGGATCACAACGTGCTGGGCTTTGACCCTTACAAGGTGCTGACCTTCAAGGACAGCGACTTGCGGAAAGCGGTCGCACTGGAAAAAGCAAAGGCATATTCTGTGGACGAAGCTCTGGCCGACCCACAGAAGAGCAAGGTGTTTTATAAGTATCTGAATCTGCCGATGGCAGGCGGAAAAGATGCGCTCGGTGAGGAGATAAAGGGCATCGAGGATTATATTCCCAACACCCAGTATGAGGGCGAAGAACACCAGAAAGCCGTGGTGGAGGACATTTGCGAGAACTGGCAGACCCAGAGCCGCAACAGCAAATTTCATGCCATTTTTGCAACCTCCAGCATCCCGGAAGCCATCCAATATTACAAGCGGTTCAGAGAAGCCGCACCATGGCTGAAAGTCACCGCACTATTTGACCCCAACATTGACAACAACGGCAAAGGCATCACCAAAGAAGAAGGGCTAAAAGAGATCGTAGAAGACTATAACGCCCGCTATGGACAGGACTTCAGCATTCCGACCTTTGCCAAGATGAAAAAGGACATTGCGGCACGGCTGGCGCACAAATTGCCCTACCAGCGCATCGAGCGCACCCCGGAAAAACAGCTTGATCTGCTGATCGTGGTGGATCAGATGCTGACAGGCTTTGACTCCAAGTGGATCAACACCCTGTATCTGGATAAAATGCTGCAATACGAAAATCTGATTCAGGCGTTCTCCCGCACCAACCGACTGTTTGGCGATGACAAACAGTTTGGCACCATCAAGTATTACCGCCGTCCGCATACGATGGAGAAAAATATCGCAGATGCGGTAAAAGAGTATTCCGGCGATAAACCGTTTGGCCTGTTTGTAGATAAACTGGACAAGAACGTGAAAAAACTGAATGCCCTCTATGCGGAGATCAAAGATCTGTTTGTGTCGGCAGGCATTGAAGAGTTTTCGCAGATCCCTGCGGATATGGCAGAGCGCAAAAAGTTTGCCGACCTGTTCCAGTCCTTCAACGAAAATCTGGAAGCAGCCAAGGTGCAGGGCTTCGAGTGGGATAAGCCCATTGTGATCATCAACGAGGATACAGATGAGAAAACGGAACTTCATGCGGACTTTGATGAGAGAACGTTCAAAGTGCTGGCACTCCGCTATAAAGAGTTGTTCACGCCGAATCCGGATGGCGGTGAAAATGACCCGGACGATGACGTTCCCTATGCGGTGAACAGCTATCTGACCACCATTGATACTGCTGACATCGACACGGATTACATGAACTCCCGCTTTGAAAAGTACCTGAAAATTTTCTATCAGGAGGGTGCAGAAGCAGAAGCCATTCATCAGGCCGAAACGGAGCTGCACAAGACCTTTGCCACCCTCTCGCAGGAAGAACAGAAATATGCGAATATTTTCCTGCACGACATTCAGAGCGGGGCAGTTGTCCCGCAGCCGGGAAAGACCTTGCGGGAGTATATTGCCGAGTACATCGCCCAAAAGCAGAACGACCAGATCCACAAAGTAGCTGAAGTTTTCGGCTTGGACGAAAAGAAGCTGCGGGCATTCATGCGTGCAAACATCACCGAAGCCAACATTAACGAGTTTGGCCGTTTTGATGACCTGAAAGCCACCGTAGATAAGGCAAAAGCAAAGGCATATTTTGAAGCAATCGAGGGTACAAAGCTTATTCCGCCCAAGGTGCCTGTCAAGTATGATAAACTCTTGCGCGAGTTCATCGTAAGTGGCGGATTTGATTTGAAAAAGCCAAAAGAATCATAAAATGGGTGCAAAATCACCCTGCTGACCAAGAGCCGAGGCGCGTCCTCGGCTCTTTTTTCGCGCCAAAATCCCAAAACACACCTACTTGGGAACAGCGTAAGATTTCTGAATTGGCTGAGAAAACCTATGGTGGGGGAACGCCTACAACATCCAATGAAGCATTCTGGAACGGTAATATTCCGTGGATACAATCTTCGGATATCGTTGACGGCAAGCTGATGGGTGTAGAGCCACGAAAGTATATAACACAGACCGGTTTGAATAATTCTGCAACACAACTTGTACCAAAAGATTCAATCGCAATTATCACGCGCGTCGGTGTTGGAAAACTCGCATATATGCCGTTTTCCTATTCCACAAGTCAGGATTTTTTGTCGTTGAGCAAGTTGAATACGGAGCCGTTTTTTACAGTTTATGCTTGTTATAAGAAATTGCAGTCGGAACTTAACACGGTACAAGGCACATCAATTAAAGGCATAACCAAAGATGAACTTTTAGCAAAGACAATATCGGTGCCTGTATATTCAGAGCAAAAACAAATCGGTTCTTTCTTCACTCAGCTTGACACCCTTATCACCCTTCATCAGCGTGAGCATATAAAACCGATTTTGGAGGTAAAACGTGTTAAACGAAATGAATGAAAACAACCTGTTCTGCGATTATTATGAGCAGTGGGTTGCTGTATACAAAGAGGGTGCAGTTCGCCCGGTTACATTGGATAAGTACAAAATGACCCTTTCTTGGGTAAAAAAACTCGCTCCTACTTTGAAACTCTGTGAGGTTTCCAGAGTGACCTATCAGCAGCTTTTGAACGATTATGCCGTAGGCCACGAGCGTCAGACCACGATGGACTTCCACCATCAGCTGAAAGGGGCTATCATGGATGCCGTGGATGATGGACTGATTGTGAAAGATCCGACCCGAAAAGCGATCATCAAAGGCAAGCCCCCGGTTCCTAAAAAGGTGAAGTATCTGAACCAGTTTGAACTGCATCTTTTACTGAGCGACTTGGATCTACAGGGAAAACTCAACTGGGACTGGATGATTTTGCTGATTGCCAAAACCGGCATCCGCTTTTCCGAAGCTTTGGCGATCACTCCTGCGGATTTTGACTTTTCGCACCAGATGCTTTCCATCAATAAAACATGGGATTATAAGGGGAACGGCGGATTTCTGCCGACAAAAAATAAATCGTCTGTCCGCAAAATTCAGATCGACTGGCAGACGGTGATCCAGTTCGCAGCACTGGTAAAGGACGTTCCTGAAGATAAGCCGATTTTCGTGTTCAAGGAACACGCCTACAATTCCACCGTCAACGATGTTCTGGAACGGCACTGCAACCGGGCCAAGATCCCGGTTATCTCGGTACATGGTCTGCGGCATACCCACGCTTCGGTGCTTTTGTTTGCAGGGGTATCCATTGCAAGCGTAGCAAGGAGGCTGGGGCATTCCAGCATGACAACCACGCAGAAAACCTACCTGCACATCATTCAGGAACTGGAAAATCAGGACATCGACCTTGTAATGCGGTCACTCTCTGGATTAAGCTGATAAAATAATCAACCATCGCTCGCGCTGGTGAAGGATGATAAGAGAAAAGCCAAACCTCAAGCTGTACAGGATGTACGGTGAGGTTTGGCTTTTTGGTATCAGCTGCTCTTTTGATTTTCGTTCATAATTCTTCTGGCTCGTCCGCGCGTGGTGTCCTCAAAGGTTTCATCCTCGCTGAATCGTAGCCAATAGGGGTCTTCCATCAGGCAGGCGTTGGTGCGTTTGACGATTTCCCATG
>OIWU01004411.1_pt1 | contig 10020 bp, 10 predicted proteins | sample 1587711 | NCBI WGS metagenome assembly OIWU01 (sample SAMEA3888909, study PRJEB22519) | human gut metagenome | biome: human gut; feature: human-associated habitat; material: faeces | place: Denmark | collected 2010 | reverse complement strand
TCTTGCCTATAAATGCGGGTAATATTACTTTTTATGATGTAAATAGAAATACTGTGGAATATTGGAATAATCCTCTTTGACAAATTCCAGTTTGTCGAGCAGAACACAAAAACCAAATACCGAAAAACAGACCGTCCGCGGGTCGCAATGCGCAAAAAGCCAGAGGTCTTTTTTTATCCCTAAAATCAAAAAAGGAAGTCAATCACAACGACAAAACCGAAAACCCTCTACCAGTTCCGAACCGAAAGGGGAGCGAGCCAAAATGCAGCTTGCACAGGAACAGCTACAGGATATTGAATGCACAATACCGCAGCCAACAACACCGCTCGACTGTCAGAAAGCAGATCGGCAAAAGCCGCAAGGCTCTCCGAATAAATTTTCGAAGGGCCTTGCGGCTTTACAATAGGGCTTTGCAGCGCCTCAAAGCGCCTCAAAGTGATAACGCGGCTGGCCAACACTCTTTTTGCCGTATTCAATGGCGGCAGCAGGGCAATAGCAGATGCAGGCCATGCAGTGGGTGCATTCACCGCCCCAAACAGGCTTGCCGCTTTGCAGCGTGATGTTATTGGCAGGGCAGCGCTGTACACACTGCCCGCAGCTTGTGCAGGCATCGCTGACCGTGAAAGCCTTTGCCTTTACAATACAGGAATAAAAAACAGGATTTACCGGCCCGCTCATAAAGCGGTCATACAGAGTGTTTCGCGGCGGGGGAAAGCACTGATTTTTTTGTATGGCGGCAATGGTGCGCGCAATATCCGGCTGCGCCCGGGCCACGATCTGCCGTGCTTCGTCCGGCTGCGGGGCGCGGAACAGGGCAATATAGTTTTCCGGCATAACGATCTGTGCGGTGCCCATGGCATCGATGCCCTTGGCCCGGCAAAGCTGTCGATTGTATTTGTCGGCATTGCCGATCTCGCTGCCGCAGGTCATTACAAACCATGCTCGTTTGGCACCATGCAGCGGTGTGTGCAGCAGATGCTCCTGCACAAGCCGGGGAATGCGCCATGCGTAGGTGGGTGTAACGATCACAAGCCGCTCGCCGGTATCCAGCGCAGAGGTATCGCCCGTTTGTATGCGGCTGTTTAAGCACACCAGCGTATCCTTCAGCGAGTCTGCCAGACGCTCTGCTATATATTTGCTGTTGCCGGTGCCGGAAAAATACAAAATCATAAAACGATGGCTCCTTTTTAACAGTTTAGGGCCCTTTGCCGCCCCGGAAGGGAACAAGGCTGCTTTGATGGCGCGCAGGTGCTTTGGGAAAAAACTGCGCCGATCATTGACTCTATTGTATCAGTGAGCCGCAGCTTTCGCAAGAACCCATACGCAGAAAATAGACCGAAAACATAAGGGCAAGCGCAGCAGAAAAGCCGTGACAGCCCCAAAATCATGCGCCAGAGCGGCTTTATTGCTTTTTGAAAACAAATGTGCTATGATTAAAAATAACGATAGAAAGTGCGGTAATGCGAAAAAGTGCCGGAAAATGCCGCAGCCATAACCCAATAGGAGCGCAAAAATCCAATCGATGATTTTATAGGAGAATGAAACCATGACATTTGTTTGTTACCCCAAATGCACTACCTGCCAGAAAGCGCAAAAGTGGCTGGACGAAAATCACATTGCCTATGAATTGCGGGATATCAAAACAGAAAACCCTGCATACGAGGAATTGGCTGCATGGCCCCGCCGCAGCGGCCTGCCGCTGAAGAAATTTTTTAACACCAGCGGCTTGTATAAATCCATGCAGCTGAAAGATAAACTGCCTGCCATGTCGGAGGACGAAATGCTGAAGATCCTTGCCACAGACGGTATGCTGGTCAAGCGCCCGCTGCTGGTGGGGGAAGACTTTGTTCTTGTGGGCTTTAAAGAAGCAGAGTGGCAAAGCTGCCTGCAAAACAAATCGTGTGCGCCCAGCGGGGAAAATTAAAAATATACATACATAAAAAGAAAACTCGGGCAGAGAAAAAGTGTGGATTTTGCGTAAAGCTGAAGTACTGTACAGCACTGCGGCTGCTGCAGTAAAGGCTGCAGGGAAAAAACACCGAAAGCAGGAATGCGATTCGTGAAAATCACAGGCCCCTTTGTGAGATCACAAAAGCGAGGAATTGTGTAATGAACGAACTTGAAACAACAAGGAAAAACGAAATTCTCAAAGTGATGTCTGCAACGCAGCTTACGCCATTGGAAGAAAAAAATGAAATAGGCGTGCAGATGTATAGCCAGATATTTGCTCTCGTTAGAAGATTCTGGCGTGCGGATCATCCGAATCAGAAGCAACCAAGAGGTTCCGGATTATTTCACGGAGTTGAGAATGAAAGATTCTGACAAAAATCTGCAGCGTTCTTCCGCATAGGGTATTTTTAAATATGAAGATGTGTACTGGGGAATCCATGCAAGGCCCAATGATAAACGCTACACCGGAAGCTTTAGAGAATCTAAGATGAATTATCCCAAGCATCCTTTTGCTGAAAAGAATATGATTGAGCTGTTTCCGCTGCAGCTTCAACCGGGTGATGATGCGGCCAGTTGGATCTACTATGCCAATGCATTGCGGGATATCCCCATTCAGTACAATCAGTCAACGGTTTTGCCGTTATCGCTCCATCTGGCAAAAGGCCTTGAAGAGTATCTTTTCAAGGCATAAGCAGATTGTGCTGAAAGGGCACACAGCCCTGCTTTATGCTGTGTGCCCTTTCATTTGTTTTGGCTGTTTTACTTTTACCATCCCGGCATTTGCAAAAAATCTCAATAAGTGCCAATGTATCAAAATGGCCCCATTCCGAAGTTGGCATGGGGCCGAATGTATTATTTTGCAAAAATTACTTGGTGCCGTAAATACGGTCGCCTGCATCGCCCAAGCCGGGCACGATGTAGCCGTTCTCGTTCAGGCGTTCATCCTTGGAGGCAATGTAAATGTCCACATCGGGGTGAGCGGTGTGCAGGGCCTCGATGCCTTCGGGAGCAGCGATCAGGCAGATAAACTTAATGTGGCGTGCACCGTGCTTTTTGATCTGAGAGATCGCATCCGTAGCGCTGCCGCCGGTGGCCAGCATGGGGTCTAGCACCAGAACATCGCGCTCCTCAATATCAGAGGGCAGCTTGCAGAAATACTCCACGGGCTGCAGAGTGCTCTCGTCGCGGTACAGGCCGATAAAGCCAACCTTAGCGGCGGGAATCAAAGTCAGCATACCGTCCAGCATACCCATACCGGCGCGCAGAATGGGCACCAGTGCCAGCTTGCGGCCAGCCAGAACCTTGGTGCGGGCCACGGAAACGGGAGTTTCGATCTCCACTTCCTCGGTGGGCAGGTCACGAGTTGCCTCGTAGCACAGCAGCATGGCGATCTCGTTTACCAGATCACGGAATTCCTTGGTGCCGGTGGCTTTGTTGCGCAGCAGGCTGATTTTGTGCTGGATAAGGGGATGGTCTACGATCATGGGCTCTTTCATAATGAACACTCCTTAATATGAATAATGATTATGGGTAAATCAAACAAAACGCAGGGATCAGCGGCTTTCCAGTGCGGTAATCTTATCCACACGGCGCTGATGGCGGCCGCCCTCAAACTCGGTGTTCAAGAACAGGTCTACCAATGTGCAGGCCAAACCGGCCCCCACTACACGGCCGCCCAGGCAAAGGGCATTGGCATCGTTGTGGCGGCGGGTATACTCAGCACTAAAGGCATCGCTGCAGCAGCAGGCGCGAATGCCATGAATCTTGTTGGCGGAAATGGAAATTCCCACACCGGTGCCGCAGAACAGCAGTGCGCAGCGGCATTCGCCCTTTACCACGGCATCGCAGGCAGGCACAGCCATATCGGGATAGTCTACGCTGTCGGTGTTGTGGGTGCCGAAATCAACAAATTCCAGACCCAGCTCAGTCAAATGCTGCTTTACAGCCTCTTTCAGCTCAAAACCGCCGTGATCTGCGGCGAGCGCGATGGGTTTACTCATGGATCATGCTCCTTTTTCATCTGTTTTATCGGTGTGCCCGGGCCTTGTGCCCAGACTATGGATAAATAATGCAAATCAGCCCTCGGTGGTTTGGGCCAGCCGTTCGGCACGCTGGCGTTCAGCCTGGCTCAGCCGGTGATAGCTGGGCAAAAGTGCTGCGGGCGGGCAGGTTTCGCCGCGTTCAGCCATGGCCTTAGCGGCCAAACACACACCGGCGGCACGGGCAGCGCGCAGGGCGGCGGGGCAGGGCAGAACGCCCGGCACGGCAGAAAAAGCGCTCTCACACAGATAAGCGCCGTCCCCCACAAACAGCAAGGGCTTGGGGCAGGTTTCGGCCACGGCGCGAATTTTTTCCACGGGCGAGGCCGCATCGGGTGTAATGCGCTGGTGCGTGGCCAAATCAAAAGCGGCCCAGTATACTTCGCCGCGGCGGGCATCCTGTGCAGCAACCACCGTGCCGGTGCCGACGTAGCTCCATGCCAGTGCTTCCAGCGTAGAAACAGCCGCGCAGGGCGTGTTGGCAGGGAAAGCCAGCCCCTTTGCGGCGCACAGGCCAATGCGCAGGCCGGTAAAGCTGCCCGGCCCGGCACAAACGCCGAATAAATCAATATCGGCGCAGGTTTTGCCTGCTGCCCTCAGAACGGCATCCACGGTGGGCAGCAGGGTTTCGCTGTGGGTAAGGCCGGTGGCAAGCGTTTGCTCGCACAGCAATGTATCGTTTTCCAGCAGAGCCACGCTCATGGTGCGGCCTGCGGTGTCAATGCCAAGAATCGTCAAAATGTTGCCCCCATTACAGAGATCTTGCGGGTGTTTTCGTCCACCCATTCAATATGGATATAAATCGGGTTTTCCTTTGCCAGCAGCTCGGCACAGTTTTCGCTCCACTCGGCAGCCACCGTAACGCCTTGGTCCAGATAATCATAAAATCCGGCGGCGTTCAAGTCTTCCTCCGTGGAAATGCGATATAAATCAAAATGCGCCAGCGGGCGAGGACCCCGATAATAGTTTACAATGGCAAATGTGGGGCTGCTTGCCTCATCAATGCAGCCAAGGCCCTGTGCAAGCCCCTCGCAAAAAGCGGTTTTGCCTGCGCCCAAACCGCCGGTAAAGCAGATCAGGCTTCCGGCGGGCAGCACGGCAGCGGCCCGCTTGCCCAGTGCAACGGTTTCCTCGCGCGAATGCGTGATATAGGTCGGCATGGTGCGTTTCCTCCTGCAGTGCATGAATTTTTAGGGTGCTGCAACACAAACCCCATCTATTATAATATAGCTTGTGCCAAAGTTCAACAAAAAATAATCTATTCTGAGCGGCAAAGGCCGGGCTTATTTCAACGTGCCGTCCAAAATCTGGGCATAATACCAAGGCTTGGGTGCGCGGAACACCTTGTGAGAAAGGTTTGCATAAGCGGGGTCTTTGATCTCGGGCAGGGTGAGCTCCCATGCGCAAAGGGCCTGATACTTGCAGCGCAGCTCGCGGTTGGCAGCATTGTTGCCATATTTGCTGTCACCCAGAATCGGGCAGCCAATGCTGGCTAAATGTGCGCGGATCTGGTGTGTGCGGCCGGTGATCAGCTCCACCTTCAAAAGTGCCAAACGGCCGCTGAAGGCCTCGGTTTCATAGCGGGTGATCACTTCCTTGGCGCCGGGGCTCTTTTTGTGCTGCACAAAAACCAGCCCCTTTTCGGCATCCTTGTACAGCCAGCCGTTCAGCGTGGCGGCTTCTGGCTGGGGGCGGCCAAAGGTTACGCACAGATACTTCTTTTTGATGGCGCGCTGGCGGATCAATTCGGTGAAATATGTTTCGGCTTTCGCATTTTTGGCCACCATCACAAGGCCGCTGGTGCCGGTGTCAAGCCGGTGGCAAAGGCGCGGCGAGCATTTGCTTAGGGTGCCCTCCTTGTGCAGCGCCAGCTGTACACGGGTCATCAGGGTATCGGCTTCACCCTCCTGTTCCACCATCAAACCGGCGGGCTTGTTCACGATCATCAGATTTTCGTCCTGATACACGATCTCGGCAGGGCAGCGCGCCTGCAGATACAGCGGGCCGTCGGCTTCGGCAAGGCCAAGCTGTTCATCTTTCAAATACAGCGTGATCTTATCGCCGTTCAGCACGCGGGTGCTGAGCGGCTGCTTTTTGCCGTTGAGCTTGATCTTATTTTCGCGCAGGGCTTTGTTTAAGCGGCCAAGGCCCAGCGCAGGGAATTCCTGCATCAGATATTTGTCCAGCCGGGTAGGCAGCAGGCTGGTAACTTTCAATTCGATCATATTGGTTTCCTCGTTGATTCTCTTGTTTTTCTTGAATGATTTAGCGGTTATGCTTCCGGTTCGGCGGCGATCACGGTCAGAGGCTGGCCGCGCAGGGCCGAAGCATCGGCGGTGTCCAGCGTGACCATCAGCCAACCGGCATCTTTATCGCTGATCTGCACGATGGGATAGGCTTCTCCGTTTGCCAGCAGCGCAGCGGCGTTTTGCAGGCGGGTGCGGGCAAGCGGTGAGTCATACAGCAGCACGGTGCAGCCGTCCCAGCTTAATACGCCGCCTTGCCAGTTATCGTCAGAGTAATCCGCAATGCGCAGGGGATAGCTGTCGCCATAGGGCACGCAGCCATCGGCGGCAAAGCCCTGCATACCGGGGGCAATCACATACCAGCTGTCATCCACCGCACCGCACCATGCAGAATCCGGAATGCTTTCGGCCACCGAAAGGAACACGGCCTCCGAATGGGTGATATACAGGGTATCCTCGGCGGGCTGCCCGCTTTGCAAAAGAGCCAGTGCGGTTTGCTGCTGTGCAGCCTGTGCGGCGGCATCGTAGCGTGCGGCAAATAAGTCGTTGGTGGTCATGCCGTTGTCGGCCGCCCAAAGTGCCAGATGCAGCGCATCCTGCTGGGGGGCATCGGCATCCAGCGAGCAGATGTGGCCGTAGCGCCCGGCTGCCTGCGGCCAAAACGGGCTGGTAAGCTGCGTGGCAAATTCTTCGCGGTATTGATAGGTTTCTGCGTGGCGGGCTGCCAGCGCAGGCGAAAGATCTGCCAGCTGCACACACACCAGCGCCCCCAGCAGCAGCGCGGCCCGGCGCCCTGCAAAAAGCTGGCTCAGCGCCCAGAGCGCCAACAAGAACAGCAGGTAATATACAGGCCAGAACAAGCGCCCGCTGGAACGAAAAACAGAGCAAAGCGCCAGCAGCTTATTGGGCAGAGGCAAGGTCAACAGGGCTGCGCCGATGGCGGTAATTTGGTTGGTGACGGCAAAAGCCGTTAAACACGCACACACCAGCGCCAGGCACCAGTGCTGCTTCAGCAGCAAAAGCAAGCGCCTGGGGCGGCGCAGCAGGCAAAGCGCCCCGGCAGCACACCCCAAAAGGATGCCCAGCCCCAGATAGTTGAAGGCATCGTAATTGCCTCGGATTTGATTTTGCACCGGCAAAAAGCGGCTCCACACGGTGCTCAGGCTGGTGGGGTTCCACAGCGCATTCAGATTCATGGAAAAATAGCCGTACAGCATTTCACTGCCGTCTGTTCCGCCGCTGCCCAAAAGGCCAAAGCACCATCCAAGCCCCACGGCTGCGGCCAGATCACTGAGCAAAAACGCCAGAGGCTTTTTCCATTCACGATGGCGCACGGCGTATTCGGCCAGCATGGCCAGCGTTACAGCAAACACCATGGGCAAAAAATAGGGATGAATGGTAATGGAAAGCGCATTCAGTGCCCACAACGGCCAATAGCAGAAACGCTCTTCATGCCGGGAGCGAACATAGTAATACAGGGCCGCCAGAATGAAAAAGTGCGCAGCCAAAGCCGTGTGGTGCAGTGTGCGTTCTATCATAACAGGGCTGCAGGCGAACAGCAGGCTGCCCAAAACCGGCCTTAGGATGCCCGGCATCCATTCGCCCAGCAGCAGTGCGGCAAAGCCAGCCTGCAGCACATAGCATAGCAGGCTGAAAATGCCGAAGTACTGAAAGGTATCCGGCAGCAAAGCACTGAAAAACCGAAAGAACGCGGCAAACAGGGGAATGGAATCTGTGTAGGCAACGCTGATGCCGCTTGGCCAGTTGATGCGCTCAGTAAAGCAAAGGGGAAACTGCACCGGCGACTGGCGCAAAAACAGCCAGCCTGCATAGTGCTGCAGAATATCCTTTTCCACAAAGCCGCCGCGGCAAAAGGCATCCCAGAAAGGGAGCAGTGCCGGGCCGAACAAGGCCAGAAACACCACAGCACCCACGGCGCCGCCGGCGGCAAAAAGCCGTATCCGGCGGTTTTTTATATTTTTATGCATGAGATTTGTCCCTATTATACGAAAATATTTAAGGCTTCTATGAAAGCTCCTTTAGAAACCTTATATTATTATATAAAAGAAACCGCATCAAAGCAATCTCTTTATAGCCGGAAGGTAAAACAAAGCCCTGCCCGCAAAACGGCTATAATCTTTTCGGCGTATGGTTTTCTGTACGAAGAAGGCTGGGAACAAGCCGTGTTATCCAAGGGGTTTCACACAGGCAGCCGGGGCTGACACGATGGTCAGCCCCGGCTGCTTTGCTGCTTTTAAAACTGCTGGTGCAGTGCCGTGAAAAATCAGGATGCAGGAAAGATCATCCGGCCGCTGCGTCAACGATCTCGGCATCGGCATTGATGGAAAAGCGATATTCCGCCTCGTAAACCTTGCCGTTTTCGTCCGTGTATTGCGCTGTTACAGTGCATAGAGCCGGGAAGAACGGCAGTTCGGTGAAAACGGATTCAGGAAATGCGGGGTAGCTGTAGGTCTGCTGCTCGGTGCTGTTCCACAGCGCAAACGAAACGGTGCACGGCCCGGTATCGGTGTGTGCAGAATGCAGGGAAAGTGTGCAGTGCTCAAGGGTGCAGCGAATGGCAAGCTCAGAACGAAAGTCCTCATCGATGCTGTCGGCGCTCACGCGGGTGCCGTTTTGCACTTCCCACAGATGGCTCGGTGTAAGGGAAACCGTGTACGCCGAGCCATCATAGTCAGAGCTATCCGGCGCAGTGCCCGGAAATTCGGCAATGCAGTGATTCAAAAATTCCCAATCGGTCTGCTGGGGCAGATAGTAAACAGCATTCCGGAAAGCATCGTCATAGCGCAAGGTGGGGGCGGCACTGTATTTCGTTACCGATACAAAGCGATCGTATAAGGTGATGTACAGCTTTCCGTAGGGGGCACTCAGGGTATAATAGTCGATCTCGCGGCTGTCCGAGCGGTCGTATTGGCGGGAAAGCTCATACAGCGGCATTTGGGACAGGTAGTCTAAAAATGCGGTTTCGTCTTTCACCTCGTAGTACACGCCGCTGGGCTGTGCGCTGCCGGAGCGGTCGATATGCTCCACGCTGTAAAGCGAAAGGCTCTGCCCGTCAAAAATGCCGTCAGCAGCGCTTTGGCGGTTATAGGCAAGGGCGGTAAAGCCGCACGAGGAAACCAAAAGAAGTGTAAGCGCAAAAACGGGCAATGCGCCGCCGCTGCGCGCAGTGGGCTGCATGATGTTTTTTAAGCGGTAGCGCATGGCCTTGGCCGAGGCCGAAAGGCAGGTGGTGAAGCCGCGCTCGTCTCCGCCGGTTTGCAGCAGCAGATCGGCATACTGCTTGCGGGCGGCGGTGGGCTCTTCCAGCAGAACGGTTTCATCACAGCTCAACTCCACATCCTCGCTGCTGCGCTTTGCTGCCAGCCAGACAAGGGGATTGAACCAGCACACGGCCACACACATGGCCTGCGAAAATTTAAACCAGTTGTCCTGCCGCTCAATATGAATGATCTCGTGGCGCAGGATCAAAGCCAATTCTTCGCTGGAATAGTTTTTTTGAGGCAGCACCACCCATGTGACATTGCGAAACAGCCCCACGGAAAGCGGCGTTTGAAGGGCCGGGCATACACCCAGATGATAGGGCGCTTTTTCGGTACGCGATGCCTGCAAGGCTGTTTGCCATGCGGCCAGAAGCTGCGGGTCCTGCGCCGGTACGGTACGGCTGAGCAGCCAGCACCGGAACCATAGATGCCCGGCGATCTTGTACACAGCCACGATCGCAAATCCGATGAACCAAACCAGGCTCAGCGACTGCAGCACCTTGG
>OIWU01004396.1_pt1 | contig 10045 bp, 7 predicted proteins | sample 1587711 | NCBI WGS metagenome assembly OIWU01 (sample SAMEA3888909, study PRJEB22519) | human gut metagenome | biome: human gut; feature: human-associated habitat; material: faeces | place: Denmark | collected 2010 | reverse complement strand
GAAAGTGATGACACCTTCAGTTGACGTTCCTAAGGCGGCATCTGATGTTACAGTGAAAGTCGCTTACAAGGGCAGAGGCGTGTTCGTGACATTGCCGGAAGATTGCAGTTGGCTTACTTTCAAGGGTATGACCTACAAGAAGGGTGAGCCTACCAAGATTGACGCTAATCCTGCCGATACCGCAATCGTAGCTTTCTCTGCTGTTGCAAATGAAGGTGCAGCCGAGCGTGTGGCTGAGATCAAGTTCTCTTCAAGTGATGCAAAACAGTCATCTGAAGGCACATGCAAGATTACTCAGGCGCCTGCAGCATACTTCGTGGAGAATTTCAAGTCATCTAAGGGCGATTTTACCATCAATGATGTTAAACTGCCGGAAGGTTCTACCTATGTTTGGACACATGATGCTAAAAACGGATATATGAAGGCGTCTTCATTTGTGGGCGGTAAGAATCTTGAATCTGAGTCATGGTTGATTTCTCCTTATATTGATCTTACGAAGATTAAAGCAGCAACCCTTTCATTCGAGCATGCAATGAACTTCGTACGCAGCGACAATGTTACTGACCATATCTTCATATATGCCAAGAAGGTAGCTGATGCAGATTGGACATTGCTCACCGTTCCTACTTATCCTGACGGAAAGAGTTGGACTTTTGTAGAGTCAGGAGACTTCGATCTCAAAGATTATGTAGGTTCCAAGATGCAGATCGCATTTAAGTACGTAGGTTCTACTACTGTAGCTCCTACTTATGAGGTTAGAAATCTGATTATCAAGTAATTGATTTGCAGATATCTCTTATACGCGGGCGACCCCTAACCGGGCCGCCCGTTTTCTATTCCGGAAAAAGCGGACAAAATCTAACGTGGCGCGTAAGATGTCAGCAGTCTCTCACATGTGGTGGCGATTTCTTCGATGATTTCCTGGCAGCGGGACTCTGGTATTTTGATGTCAGTGCCGGCATTGACCAGGTCTGCCTTGGTGGGGAGGCCGTTGCCCATTACTGATGTCGCATGCTCGCCTCGGTAGCCTTCGCGGCAGAGCGTCAGGTCGTATGCCGGACTTATGCGCCAGGCACCGGCTTCGCAAATGAAACTGAAGTTTTTAGGATGGTCGTCCTTGTTTTCGGCTATGACATTGAAAACCATTCTTCTGAACTGCTGCTCAACCTGGGCAGGGTCTTGCGTCAGGAAGCCCGTCAGATGCAGCAGATTCCGGTAATCCATCGTAAGTTCATTCAATGACAGCCCAAGCAATGCGCCGGCAGTCGCGACATGAAGGCGTTTTCCGTCTCGGACGTCGAATCGTTTGGACGCAAAATATTTATTGTCAATGAGTTTGAATTCCGGAACTTCTATCCCGCAAGCAGCGGCCGCCACATTGTAATCGTACTCCATCTTGCCGAAATCAGCAGGATCATAAACGTGCCGGAACTTTACCAGCCACTCTCCTTCATCATCTTTCATCAGGCATTTTGGTCGGCATCCACCGGAATTACCGCTATTGAAGTATAAAACATCTTCATCTTTGTCCGACTTCTCCGACAGGACATTGAAAGCTAAATCTTGAAGCTCATCCAGTTCAGGCAACGCCTTGTCTTCGCCCACAAAAGTTTCAGGCAGATAGGTCAATGCTCCCATACCGGATTCGCCCACGATGCTCAGCATCTGCACCGGGGTCAATGTCGAAGCGTCAATGCCTTGTTTCCTTAGAAGCCGGCTAAGCAGGTAGCGGCCGTATCCGTCCGGGATGCTGTCGTCAAATATTCCGAAATTGCCTGCAAATGAGTCTTTCTGTGCAATGAAAAGGTCTTGGCGCAGAGGTAATTCCAGAGGTGAAACAGAAAATCCGTCAGCCAGCCATTCTCTTGAATATTGAAATACGCAATGCCTGTTGTCGGGAGCCATTGCAAGTTCACCGACTTTGCGGCCTTCCATATGTACGCTAAGTTTATTTATGATTTTCACGTTGACCTCTCTTTCTGTTTTTGTTGTTGTTGATGGTGTCGAGCTCCTTCATTGTGGTGAAGATGGCTTCGGACATGAGTTTTTTTATGTCGGAAGAATAGCCCAGGGCCTTGGCTATGGCAACATAGGAGGCCAGGGAGATAGTGTGGAGGCTCTCGAATTTCGCTATGGTGGAAACTGGGACGTCGGACCTCTCGCAAAGATATTTGCGGGTCCAGCCTTTTTCAAGACGACGTTTTTTCGCATTGGCCGCCATTACCTTCAAAATGTCGTCAATGCTCTCCGGGTTATATTCGTAATACATACAATGGTATCTGTTATCTGCAAAAATAGCAATAAAAATCAATATAGTAGTAATTATATCTAAAAATTGAATCTGTCGGCCGAAAAAAGGTGGAGGCGGACGACATATTGCATATTTAACGATTTAGTTTGGTTATTTCGGGATACTTGGCTATATTTGTAATTCCTATGCAAGGCAATATAAATATTAACAAGCAATAACATGAAACTCAAATCTTTATTTTTAGGTTCATTCGCATTGACAGCAATGCTTTTTGCGCAGAGCTGTGGCGATAAGGAAGAGACACCATCAGGTGCTCCTTCAGTAGAGATTGCTCCGGCAGCTCTTACCTTCGACGCGACTTCTTCGACTCAGTCTGTAGAAGTTAAAGCTACACGTGACTGGAAAGCCACTCCTATGGCTGACTGGATTTCAGTAAATCCTGAAAAAGGTGCTCCTTCAAACGGCACGAAACTCGAAGTTACTGTCCTGAGCAACGACGGCGCTGACCGTACAGGCGTTGTGAAGGTGACTATCGGATTCGATTCCAAAGAACTGAAAATTTCCCAGAAGGGTACAGGCGCTGCAACAGCAGCAGTCGTATATCACAATGATTTCGATAAAGAACTTGCAGTGAAAGGTTCGGATGGTTGGAAAACATATCTCGACTCTTTTGACGGTTGGAAGAATGAGTCCGGTTCAGGTATATCGACTGTGGAGTATGCTTTCAGCGGAATGTCTGCCAGAACCAATTCTTCTGGTACATCCAACAGCCAATATTCTGACTATTCTGGTTCCGGAAAGAACTATCTCTGGTTTGCAAAAGATAATTATTTCCATGTGAAGAATATCACTCTTCCTGAAGGTAAGACAAATTATACTATTTCATTCGGTTCGGAAAGAAATCTGTATCAGGCTGCTGACAACACGTTTGTTCCTGAAGAGTTCCTGGTTTATGTCAGCAATGACGGCAGCAAGTGGGTTAAACTTGAGTATGCATTCCCTAACGGATTGAAAAACCGTCGTTGGGATCTCGCATCTTCTACCTTCACAGTTCCTTCAGGAACCAAGTCTCTCCACATCTACATCAAGGCGACACTTGCCAGTGCATATCTGATGGATGACCTCGACCTTAGCGTTGCTGCTTCTGCAGGTACTGCTATCGACTTCTCCAAGGGCATTGACCTCGGAACTGGCGGCAGCACAGGTGGCGGAGAAACTCCAGAGCCGGCAGGAAACACCATCGCTGCAGTTTGCGCAGCCGCAGCAGGCTCAGCCGCAGACCTCAAGGATGTTCTGGTTACAGGTGTTACCACCCAGAGCTATGTGATTACTGATGAGACAGGAAGTGTGCTTGTCTTTGTAAAAGCTGACCCTAAAGTTAAAGTAGGTGACAAGGTCAATGTTGCCGGCACGACAGGTGAGCACAACGGCCTTATTCAGATTGCTACCCCTACGACCACAGTGGTTTCCAGCAATAATACTGTAACATATCCTGCTCCACTTGAGTTCACTGAGGCTAACTTGGCAGATACTCCTAAGAAAGTCACTTATGTCTCTTTCACCGGAAATGTTAAGAAGAACAACCAGTACTATAATATTTACATCGGAAGTGTTACCGATAAAGATCTTTCTTTATCTTATTATCCTGGCAACATGGATGAGTTTGTGGACTGCGATATCAAAGTGAAAGGATGGTATGTCGGTGGCGGCACACACTATCAGATAGTTGCAACTGAAGTAGAGAAAGTGGAAACAACCGGTCCTAAGTTCTCTGTAAGCACTACCGCGCTCACAGCAAAGGCTGGTGACACTTCTGCTTCTTTCAATGTCGGTGGCAATGTAAAGTGGACAGTCGCTTCTGACAATGCTGCTTATAAGGTATCTCCTGAATCAGGTGATGGCGCAGGCAAAGTGACTGTCAAGTTCGCGGCCAATGAGACTGAAAAGGATGTGACTGTGAAACTTACCGTTTCCACAACAGAAGAGGTTGCGACCAAGTCTTATACTGTAGTTCTGACACATAGCGGAAAGTCTGCTGCTGCAACGGGCAAATTTACGAGCAATGTGAAATGGAAACTTGGAGATAATTCGTATGATGGATCATCGAGCGGTAAAAGCAAACAGTCGGCGGTGGTAAATGGAGAGGAAGTAAGCCAAGTTCTGAAATTGGGTAAAGCGGGAAAAGCGCCAGCTGCTGGTAAAGCAACTCTTACACTTCCTGCCGGAACGACTAAGGTTACATTCTATGGCTTTAGTTGGAAAGACACTAAAGCGACGATAGTTGCTTCAGTTGGTGAAACCAAAGTTGCTTCTAAAGAGCTTACTGCTAATACGGGTGTTGCTGGTAACCCTCCATATGAAATCACTGTAACAAGTGCAGATCTTCAGACGATTGAACTTCCTTCTAAACTTGCAACTGATACTAATGTAGAGATTACTACAGCTGCGGCTGCAAGGGTTGTATTGTTCGCAATCAACGCGGAATAATAATAGGACTATACTTTTGGTATTAAAAGGGTGCCCGGAAAACCGGGTTGCCCTTTGTCCGTCTAAAACAAGATTGTTTCAAGGGTGAAAAAATCATTGAAATATATAATGAAATGGGTGTTGGCACTGATGGTGTCAATGCCCATTGTTTCTTCCTGCGGCACTGATTCCGGTCAGTCGGGACAGTCAAAAGTGTCATTGACCGTAAAGGGCGGCGAACTTGCGGAGTACAATGTGGGTGCAGCGAAGGGTGATCAGTTCCTTGTGGTGGAGGCATCCGGAGAATGGAACATCATTGTTACGTCTGAGGTCTCCGGCGGCTCCTGGCTCAAGGTGCATCCGTCATCAGGCACAGGAAGCCGCTCCAACGTGATTCTTGCATGGGAGGCCAATGGCTCTGAGCAGTCCAGAACTGCGGTGCTGACACTGAAGGCGTCAGGAGCATCTGCGACATTGACATTGACACAGGCAGGCAAGAGCGAAACTCCTGAGCCGACACCGGGACCAAATCCAAACCCAAATCCAAATCCGGGTCCGTCTGAGATTAAGGCAGGCTGGCTTGAGCTTCCGGCAATGCCGGAGGACAGCAAGTTCGGTTTCTTTTCGCACGATATGAAGATCGGCAATGTCAAGACCAGAAATTACACATATGCCTGGGATTACGAGAATCTTGTCGCTCCGTGGGTGGCCTATCCGCTCAGCACGTGGACAATCGGTTCGGGAAAACGTACTGATGCCTGGGGATTGGATCCTTCCCTTCCTGAGAAATACCAGCCTGTGCTGTATCGTGGATTCGGAGGCGGTTACGACAGGGGGCACCAGTTGCCATCTGCGGACAGATTGAATTACGCGGCAAACGTAACGACGTTCTATGGCACGAATATGACCCCGCAGCGGTCTGAGCTCAACCAGCATTCTTGGGCTAACCTCGAAAGCAAGGTGCGCTCTTGGGCCAGCAGGGCGGACACTTGCTATGTGGTAACCGGTTGTATTACGAAAGGCAGCACAAAGACCGCAAGGGATAATGTCGGAAAGAGAGTGACCGTTCCTACTCATTATTACAAAGCAGTTCTGAGATATAGCAAAAACTCGACATTCGGTCATTCCGGATATATAGCCTGCGCGATTCTTCTGGAGCATAAAGGATATGGAGACAACAATAACTTCAAGCCTTATGCTATGTCCATTGACGAACTCGAGAAAAAAAATCGGCATTGACCTTTTCGCAAATCTTCCTGCGGTGATCGGGGAGGATGCGGCGGCTAAAGTTGAGGCTGAGGACCCTGCTACAGTAAGCTGGTGGTGGTAACGTGATGGCGCTAAAACACAAACATTGACAATGAAAAGAATAATTTACACAATCCTGGCTCTGCTGCTGATTTCCGTATCAGCGTATGCAGGCGGTCCGAAGCGTTATGTGCTCGGGTTCTACAATGTGGAGAATCTCTTTGACACATACCACGATGATGGAAAGAATGACTATGAGTTCCTTCCGGACGGCAAGAACAAGTGGACAGAGCCGAAATATGAAAAGAAACTTCACAACATCGCCACGGTCATCAAGGCTATGGCAGATGAAAATAAAGCTTTCCATACGGTGCTGGGCCTCAGCGAAATAGAGAACCGTCACGTGTTGGAGGACCTGGTCAGCCAGCCTGAAATCGAGGCGGCGAACTACCAGATTGTCCATTACGACGGCCCGGACAGACGAGGCGTCGATGTGGCGCTGCTGTATCGTCCGGAACATTTCACGGTAGAAGAGAGCAAGTCCATTCCGTTTGACTTCAATTCCACGACCATCACCTTCACCATGGACAAGGAAGGACAGGATTATTTCCGCACACGTGACATCCTGATGGTCAGGGGGTTGCTCGATGGTGAGATGTTCGCATTCTTCGTGGCCCATCTTCCTTCACGTATCGGCGGCAAGGGACAGGACCTCAGAAGCCGTGGCGCGGAAATCATCTACGAGCACTCACTGGAACTGATGAAACAGTATCCTGGCATTAAGATTATGGTGATGGGTGACATGAATGACAACCCTACCGACGAGAGCATGGTAACATACATGCACGGCAAGGAGACCATCGCCGAGGTCGGCAAATACGACTTCTTCTCCCCGTTCCTGTCAATGCTCAAGGCAGGTTACGGCTCACTCGCCTACAGAGGCACCTGGAACATCTATGACATCATCCTTGTAAACCAGGCGATGGCCAATGCTCCTAAGGGAACTCTGAAGATCCAGCCTATCGTGAAGAAGAAATACTACGGCCGCATATTCAGCCAGCCGTTCATGACACAGCAGGAAGGACAGTACAAGGGTACGCCGTTCCGTACATTCTCCAGCGGTACGTTCATCGGCGGTTACAGTGACCACTATCCGACCTACATCATCGTAAGCAACAAGTAATTACAGTATTCAATATGATTAAAAAATATCTTCTATCCATCTCAGCGCTGATTCTTTCGGTGGCGATGTCCGCTCAGAATCCTACCGGAGGCGTGAAAGGCGTTGTCGTGGACCGCTCTTCCAAGACAGCCTTGGACGGCGCAGTCCTGAAACTGTATTCAGGCACACAGGAAATCGCCACAGTACGCACAGGTGCTGACGGATCATTCTATATTCCTGACCTCAAGGACGGTATGTACGACCTCGTGATCGAGAATTCAAACTATCTTCAGTCCAAGGTCAATGTCACTGTCAATGACGGTTATGTGAAAAATATGTTCAAGCTGTCATTGACCCCGGTCCACAAGGTCGGAGAAGTCGATGACGCGAGCTTCACCGAGTTCGACCTGGACGACTCTGGTTATCAGGACAGCCCGACCATCCTTTTCGGACAGAATGACGTGTTCAACAACATTGCAGGATACAACTTCAGCTCAGTGCGTTTCCGCGTGCGCGGTTATTCCAGCGAGTCACAGGATGTCTATATGGCAGGCGTGAGGATGAATGACGCGATTACCGGCTACACTCCTTATTCTCTGTGGAGCGGTCTGAATGAGGCGGTCCGCAGCAAGGAAAGTGTAAACGGTTCAGAGATTTCCGACTACGGCTTCGGTGGCTACAACGGACTTACCAACATTGACCCGATGGCATCGAAAGTCCGCACCGGCTGGAGAGGTAGCGTGCTGACCAACAGTGCATTGTACCGTCTCCGTCTGATGATGACCTATTCTTCAGGCGAACTCGACAACGGCTGGTCCTACGCATTCAGCGCATCTGCTCGTCTCGGCGGCAATGACTGGATAAAGGGCGTTTACTATCGTTCATTCGGCTACTACGGTTCCGTGGAGAAGAAATTCGGCGAGGAGCACAAACTTGGATTGACCTTCATGGCGGCTCCTGGTCAGAGGGGTGCGCAGAACGGTTCCACCCAGGAGGTTTACGACCTTATGGGCGACAACATGTACAACTCCAACTGGGGTTATTACAATGGCAAGGTGCGCAATGCCCGCGTGAAGAAGACTCACGAGCCGATCGCCATCCTGAAATATGACTTCACCCCTGAGTCCAAGAAGCTGAAGGCTTCTGCTACAGTGCTTTACCGCTTCGGCAAGAACGGTTATACTGCACTCGACTGGTACGATGCTCCGGACCCGAGACCTGATTACTACCGTAATCTTCCGAGCTATTTCTTCATGGACAATACTGACTACAACCGTCTGAACTATTCCAAGTACATGTGGGCGAAAGAGCAGTGGGAGCAGGATATTCCTAGCATCACTCATATAAACTGGGACAGACTGTATGCTGTCAATGCCATGAACAGCACTGCTGACGGCAACCGCTCGAAGTACGTTATCGAGGAGCGCAGGACTGACCAGCAGGACTTGAACTTCGCTGCCAACGCGAAGTGGAGCCCGGTGAATTGTTTCACATTGGCCGGAGGCCTTTCCTACAAATGGAACAGGACCGAGTATTACAAGATTCTGGACGATCTGCTCGGCGGTGACTATTACGTGAACATTGACCAGTTCGCAGAGAGGGACTATGCTTCTTCTGTGACAATGTACCAGAATGACCTGGACTATTATCTGAAGAACGGCAAGGCCCAGACATTGAAGCAGGGCGACAAATACGGTTACGACTACTATGCAAACGTAAGACGTGCAGAGGCTTGGGCTTCAGGCAAATTCTCCAAGTTCGGTCTGGATGTGGCATTGGCAGGACGTATCGGTTACACCAAATATTGGAGAGAAGGTCTTCTCCGCAAGGGTCTTTTCCCTGGTCTTGATGCCAATGGACAGCCGATGACTTACGAAGGAAAGGTCATCACGACTTATGACCCTATTACAGGTGACGCCATCACTTCGCTCGGCAAGTCCGAGGTCAAGGATTTCCTGACTGGTGCTGCCAAACTCAATGTCAGCTACGTGATACCTGGCGGTCACAGGGTTTATGCAAATGCCGCGTTCATCGCTGATGCGCCTAATTTCAACCAGGCATTCATCTCCCCGAGAACAAGAAACAGCATTGTCCCGAACCTGAAGACAAACAAGACATTGACCGCAGACCTGAACTATGCGTACAGCAATTCTGGCTACGATGTCCGTGTAACCGGTTATTATACAGCCATCAAGGACCAGTCCAAGGTGATGAGCTTCTACGACGATGCGCAGAACTCCTTCACCAACTTCGCTATGAGCGGTATTGACCAGCGTCATATCGGTCTCGAACAAGGTACCTCTTCCGGTTCCGAACCTTGCTCTCCAGGGCGTGGTTTCCTACGGCCAGTTCGTTTATACTTCCAACCCTAAGATGTACCAGACTTATGACAACAGCGCGGCTATCGTCGAGGATACATATGGCGTGACCATCCCTTACTGGAAGAGTCATCCTACTGCTGATGGCAAGACTGTAAAACATTATGTTTCAGGCACTCCGCAGCTTGCTACAAGTCTCGGCCTGTCTTGGAACAAGAACTACTGGTTCGTGGATGCCGACGTGGACTACTTCGACTTCGCATACCTGGACATGAACCCTCTTTACAGGACCGACATGGCTACCTCAGGTCCGGACAAGACCGTTACTCCTACCGAAATCGAGTATATGGCCGCTCAGGAGAAGTTCAAGGGTGCTGTTCTTGTCAATGCAAGTGTGGGCAAGTCCTGGTACATCAAGAGAAACTACCAGCTCGGCTTCTCTCTTCAGGTGAAGAACATTCTCAATACTACGAATCTCCGCACCGGCGGTTACGAGCAGACCCGTCTCGTGGACAATACCGTGAGCAAGGAGCGTTACTACAGGTTTGATTCCAAGTATTTCTACATGAGCGGAATCAACTATATGTTGAACATTTATTT
>OIWU01004393.1_pt1 | contig 10051 bp, 11 predicted proteins | sample 1587711 | NCBI WGS metagenome assembly OIWU01 (sample SAMEA3888909, study PRJEB22519) | human gut metagenome | biome: human gut; feature: human-associated habitat; material: faeces | place: Denmark | collected 2010 | reverse complement strand
TTGTCCGCGGAGCGCTCCCGAAGGATGGTCCCCTCGCCGTTGGGCAGATCGCCGCTCCACTGGCCGTCGTACAACTCCGCGTCGAGGTCCCCGTCGTCGAAGACCGCGCGGATCCAGAGGCCGTGCCCGCTACGCTGACCATTCCGCCAGCCGCCGAAGTAGTAGTAATCGCCGCTATACACCGCGGCCACCGTGCCGGTTGCGCAGAACGACATCTCCGGCGACAACACGAACCTCACCGTCGAACGCAATGTGGAATCTCAGGGCATCGACGGCGTGAAAGTGAACGACAACATGCTCGCGTTCACCACTCCCAAGCAGGCGGGAACGTATTACGTCATCTACACGGTGAAGGACAAGGCGGGCCTTGCCGACATAGACCATCTCCATCATTTCGAGGTCGGTCTTGCCCTTGATAGTGACAACGGGGCCGTTGATGCTGTAAATTTTATTTTCCATTGCTTTGCCCCTCAAATATTGATCTCCAGCCCGGCGTTTTCCAAGAACCACTCGTGCTGGGCGTTGAGCCGTGCTGCCAGCGTGTCGTCGGCAGCCAGCCCCTTGGCGGCGTTCGCGCCCTTCAGGCCGCCCAGCTCAATGCTGTCATCGGCCGTAAGTGTCGTGCCTGCGGGCAGCTTGACGCCCTTGAGCAGCGGCAGGTCGATGCTGCGGACGGAAAGGTTGGCGTTCTCCCCCAGTGCTTCGGCCAGTGCGGCGGCCTCGGTCTGCAGCCAAGCAGCGTACTTGTCGCTGGCGGCAAAATCCGCCAACTGCGCCTTTGCCTTGGCAAAGGTCTCGTCCGCGATCTTCTGGCGCTGGTCGGCCAGCTTGGCACGGGCCGCCATGCGCGCGGCGCTCAGGTCACGGTTGGCGCGGGTGCGCGCGCGCTCAGTCTCAAAGCGCAGGGTGCGCTCCACCCGGGCATTCTCCGCCCGGCGTGTCTCGTCCAGCCGCCCGGTGACTTCGCGCTCGGTCTCCTCACGGATAGCAGCGCAGGCAGCCTCGCCCTCGGCGCGGATGGACTCCAGAAAGCGCTCGGCGCGGGTATCTAATTCGTTCATGGTCACACCTCTCAAATCTTCACGCCGATGGCCTCGCGGATATAGCGGGTCAGGCGGTCCTTACCGGCAGCACCGCCGCCGGTGGACGGCACGGTGATGAGCAGCGGTCCGCCGGCAGCGCGGGCGCTGTCCAGCACAGCCGTGTAGGTCTCGGCGATCTTCTCCGTCACCAGCAGCACGGCAATGTCGGGCTGGTTGGCGGCATCGGCCAGCGCATGGCGCAGATCGGCCTCGCTGCGGGCTACGGTGCCCTCAATGCCCGCCAGACGCAGGCCGTTCATGGCGTCGGAGTTGTCGCTGATGAGAAAGAACCGCATAGCGTTACACCAGCTTAGACAGGATCATGATGGAGATAACCAGACCGTACAGAGCAATGGACTCGCCCAGAGCAACAAAGATCAGGCTCTTACCGAAGGTCTTTTCGTTTTCGCTGTTGGCCGCGATGGCAGCGGGGGCAGCGGAGGCAACGGCCATGCCGCCGCCGATGCCGGCAAGGCCGGTGGCCAGTGCGGCCGCGACCAGACCGATGCTCAGGGAGGAGTTGTGGTCATTGTCGGTGTTGACAGTTTCGGAAGAAGAAGCGGCGGCAGTCGTATCGGCGGTATCATCGGCGGCAAAGACGCCCAGCGCACCGCAGCAGGTAACGGCAGCCACGATCAGGATGGTAACGAACAGTTTGCTGAACTTGGTTTTCATAATGGAACCCTCCGTAAATTTTTATTGTATCCGCGCCTTTTTGTCAGGCGCTTTTGTAGGGGCCGGGCATGCCCGGCCCGCGGCTTCGATTCTATCGACCGGTTGTGGGTTGGTTGCGGGCCGGACATGTCCGGCCCCTACGGCGCATCTTACGCTTTTGCTTTCTTCAAATCAAAGGCCACGAACTTGCGGCCGCCGCCCTTGTAGCAGCGGCTGAACATCTCGTAGAACTCCAGACGGATGCCCTGAATGGCCGACAGCAGCGCCTCGAGGCAGATGACCACGATGTTGCCCAGAATGACGACCACGATGTTGTTGGGCGTACCGGCCAGCGTGAAGACGACCATCATCATGCTGGCATGCACGATGACGAACGCGCCCACACGCAGGAAGGAGATCGTGTTGGAAAGGTAGCTCAGCACCGTTTCCAGCAGTTCAAACACGCTCTGCATCAGGTAGTTGCCCATGCCGCCCGCAGGCTGCCAGGGCTTGCCCTCGACCATCGGGGCCAGCAGCTCGGCAAACAGCAGCAGGATCAAACCGACCACCATGCCGATGATTGCCACGACCTGCGGCAGGAATGTGACCGCACCCATATAAGCGGATGCCAGATCAACACCGCACAGGTAGGTCACCATGCCGACAAGGCCGTTGGGCGAGAAGATGAACTCGCCCCACTCCTTGTGGCGGGCGTGGGTGTACATGTTCAGGGCCATAGCCGCCAGCACCAGAACAATGCCGATGTAGACAGCCACCATCAGGATACCCGTGATGGAATCCATGACCGAAACGGGCTTGCCCGCCATGCCAATGGCATGGTAGAGCGGGTCGAGGGCCTCCTCGTAGCCAAAGAGAGAACCGTAGACCAGGCCGAAGATCGTGCTCGAAATGCCGCAGGGGATCATCAGATGGAACAGGTCATTGTGCTTGACCTTCCACATAAAGGTGCTGAACAGCGCCAGCACAATGCCCTGCCCGACATCGCCAAACATCATGCCGAACAGCACGGTGAATGTGATCGCTACAAAGCCGGTGACATCTGTCTCGCCGTAGGCGGGCAGACCGTACATTTCGACGAAAAACTCAAAAGGGCGGCTCCACCACGGGTTTTTCAGCTTGGTGGGGGGCGTCATCTTGCCGGCGGATTCCGGCCCATCGACCGTGACGCGCAGCCCCTTGACGGCGCGGGCCTTACCCGCGACCTCGTCCACCTCCGACGCCGGGACCCAGCCGACGCAGAAGAAGTGCTGGCCCTTGACCGCAGCCATGCGGCGCAGATCATACACAGCGGCATAGTAGCAGGCCGTGTTGTAGAGCAGCTGCACCTTATCGGCGTTCTGCTGCCACAGGGCGGCAATGCGGCCATTCACATCGTCAACACTGCGGTTGACGACATCGAGATTTTCCTTGAAGTGGGTGATGATTTCCTCGGGCGAACCCGCCGCGCCGGGCACATGCACCGGCTCAAAGTACAGCATCGAGAAGATGCCGTCCGTTTCCAGCGCCTTCTCGCGCGGGGTCATGTAGACGCCCCAGTAACCGGCCTTGGTCTGGCTGCAGGGGGTAAACAGGATGTACGGGTCATCGCCGTAGTTGTTCATCAGCTTGTTATAGCCCTCGGTCGGCAGAAAGCCGAACCGGACCTTGACATGGGCACAGCCGAGAATATCATCGACATTAACCTTCAGCCCGGTAAAATGGCTGTACTGCGTGATGCCGTCCTCGCAGAGCTTTTTCTGGTCCAGCAGGATCTTACGCTCGGCGCAGAGCTCGTCGATTTGTTCGAGCAGATCGCTTAAATAGCTGCGGCCCTCGGCGTCCACCGGGTCGCTGTGCTGCTGCCCCTCGTGCAGCTCTATGTTGGCTTCCTCAGCCATCGTCTCGATCTGGTCGCGGATCGCTGTGTGGGGGTTTTCCTCATTCAGTGCGCCGTACCCCAGCGATTCCGACATATATCTGGTGGCGGGTTCGAGGTCAAAGCGTCCGTCCATGCAGCACGAGCCGATAAACTCGTTCAGCTGGGGCATCGTGCCCTGCACCCGCACCAGTTTCATCTTTTCAACCAATCAGTTCACACTCCTTAGCAACCTTGCCCCTCTCCGGTCTTTTGCCGCTTCGTAGGGGCGGGGTTCTGCTCCGCCCGCCAGCTTTACGCAGCCGCTCCTTTCCGGGAAAGCCACACACACGGCAAAACGGCCACGGGCGGAGCAGAGCCCCGCCCCTACCGCGTTTTTTGACAAACTGGGGGCGCATTCCATATGCGCCCCTACACTTTCAATAGGCCAATGGGTGCCCCCGCGCAAAAATACATTTTTTCAAAAATAATCTAGCCAACGCACGCATAATATGTTATGATAATAAGCTGAAGACTTGTAGTGTGCCCCAAGGGGCCGCGCAATTTTACAAAGGGAGTCTTTTTGATGAAAACTACTACCAAGCTGCGCGTGGCGCTCTTCTTCGGCGGCGTATCCAGTGAGCATGAGGTCAGCTGTGTTTCGGCCTCGGCCTGGCTGCGCGCGCTGGGTCAGTCCCCCTGTGCAGAGCAATATGAAGCATTTCCTGTCGGCATCACCAAGGACGGCCGCTGGCTGGCCTGCCACCCCACGCCCGAGGCCATGGCCGACGGCAGCTGGGAGCAGGGCGACTGCACCCCCTGCGTGCTCAGCCCCGACCGCCGGGACCACGGCCTTTGGCTGCTGAAGGACGGCAAAGCCGAGCTTGTCCGCATTGACATCTGCGCCCCCGTCATGCACGGCAAAAACGGCGAGGACGGCACGATCCAAGGCCTGTTTGAGCTGGCGCGCATCCCCTATGTGGGCTGCGGCGTGCTGGGCAGCGCGGTCTGCATGGATAAGGCTGTGGCCAACGCCCTGATGGACGCCGCCGGTGTCCCCCACTGCCGCTGGGCCGCCGCCAGCCGCGCCGACCTTGCGCTGAACGGCCCCGTGGTGCTGGACGCCGTGGAGGCAAAGCTGGGCTACCCCATCTTTGTCAAGCCGGCCAACGCCGGCTCCAGCGTGGGCATCAGCAAGGCGGCCGACCGCGCCATGCTGGAGCAGGCGGTCGAGATCGCCCTGCGCGAGGACGACAAGGTCGTGTTTGAGGAGTTCATCGACGCGCAGGAGGTCGAGTGTGCGGCCATCGGCAACCCCGATGACCCGTCCACCGTTGCCACCACCCGCCCGGGTGAGATTCTGGCCGGGGCGGAGTTCTACACCTACGATGACAAGTACAAAAACGGCGTGTCCCAGACCGTCATCCCCGCGCATCTGAGCGAGGAAAAGCTGGATGAGGTGAAGGCCGAGGCCCGCAAGGCCTATCTGGCGCTGAACTGCGCGGGTCTGTCCCGCTGCGACTTCTTTGTGGAGCGCGGCACCGGGCGCGTTTTGTGCAACGAGTTGAACACCCTGCCCGGCTTTACGCCCATCAGTATGTATCCCAAGCTGATGGAGCATGAGGGCTACAGCTATCCGGCGCTGGTCGATAAGCTGCTGCAGCTGGCCCTGCACCGCCGGAAGGGGGCTTATTGATGGACACACGGCCCATCGGCGTATTTGACAGCGGCCTTGGCGGGCTGACCGCCGTGCGCCAGCTGCGCCGCGTGCTGCCCGGTGAGGATATCGTCTATTTCGGCGATACCGGCCGCGTGCCTTACGGCAGCCGCGGGCGGGACATCATCGTGCAGTATGCGCGGCAGGATATACGCTTTCTGCTCAGCCGGGATGTCAAGTTCATCATCGCCGCCTGCGGGACCGTGTCCTCGACCTATCCGCCGGAGGAGGCCGCCCGGCTACCGGTGCCCTACACCGGCGTGGTGGGTGCCACCGCCCGCGCCGCCGTGGACGCGACCCACAACCACCGCATCGGCATCATCGGCACGGCCGCCACAGTGCGCAGCGGCTCCTACGCGGCAGTCATCCGCGATATGCTGCCCGATGTGCAGATCTTTGCGCGCGCCTGCCCGATGTTTGTGCCGCTGGTCGAGAACGGCTATTTCAATGACGGCAACCCCGTGACAAAGCTCATCATTGCCGAGTATCTGCAGGAGCTGAAGGACGCCGGTGTTGACACGCTGATCCTTGGCTGCACCCACTACCCGCTGCTGAAAAAGATGATTGGCGATTTTATGGGCGATGCAGTGCGGCTGGTGGATTCCGGCAAGGTGACCGCGCAGGCCACCGCCGCCGCGCTGGCGGATCTGGGGCTTTTGAACGGCAAAACAGACGGCGGCACCGCCCACTACTATGTCAGCGACACGCCCGACAACTTTGCCGAGCTGGAGCAGATGTTCTTAGGCGAGTACGCCGGCGGGCCGGTAGAGCGCATTGCGATCGAAACGTACTAGGGGAAAAAGGGCTTCCCCCTCGGGGGAAGCTGTCACCGAAGGTGACTGATGAGGGGCGGGTTGCCGTGGCCGCCCATTTACCGGGCAACAACGGAAGGTCGCCCCTCATCCGGCCCTGCGGGCCACCGCACCCCTTCTGGCGCTGCGCGCCACCTCCCCCGTATCGGGGGAGTCTGTCCCCGAGGGGGAAGGCTTTTAGTAGAGGTACACCATGGAAGAAAAATATCTGATCACCATCAAGGGCACGATGGAGCAGCGGGGCGACACCGATACGGTGGAGCTTATGACCCGCGGCTCGCTCGTCCACAAGGACGGTGCCTACTATATCGTATACAAGGAGACCGAGACCACCGGCTACGAGGGCTGCACCACCACCGTCAAGGTGGCCGACGACGCCCGCAAGGTCTCGATGCTGCGGTATGGCAAGCAGTCGAGCCAGCTTATCATCGAGAAGGGCACCCGGCATCTCTGCCATTATGAGACCGGCTACGGCGCGGTAAGCCTTGGCGTGGCCGCCGATGTCATTGAGCATGCGCTGAGCGAGGAGGGCGGCAAGCTGAAATTCAGCTACACGCTGGATTCCGGCGCAGAGAATTTCATCAGCCGGAATCTGGTGGACATTACGGTCGATAAGCTGCCGGAAGCGTAAAAACGCGCTGCCCCTACCGCGTTATTGCAATAAAAAATCCCCCACAGGAGGTTCATCATGGAATATAAAAACTACAACCCCCGCCAGGCCGCGCTGACCGAAGCCCGCGCCCTGCTGACCGATGCCGCCAAGGCCGCCGTGGCCGATGGCACCCTGCCCGCCGCGGAACTGCCCGATTTCATCGTCGAGATCCCGGCGGATGTCAAAAACGGTGACGTAGCATCCAACATTGCCATGGCCAGTGCCCGTGCTTTCCATAAGGCACCCCGCCAGATCGCTGAGGCCATCACCGCCAAGCTGGACCTGAACGGTACGCTGTTCTCCGGCGTGGACCTCAAGGTCGCCGGCGGCGAGCGCATCGCGCTCATCGGCGACAACGGCACGGGAAAATCCACGCTCATCAAGATGATCATGGGCGAGGAGTACCCCGACGAGGGCCGCATCAAGCTCGGCCCCTCGACGAAGATCGCCTACCTGCCGCAGATCATTCACTTCGACGTGCCGCAGCGCAATCTTGTGGACACGATGCTTTATTCCAAGCGGGACATCACGCCGCAGAAGGCGCGCGACCGTCTGGCGGCGTTCCACTTCCGCGGAGAGGACGTGTTCAAGTCTGTTTCCGTGCTCTCCGGCGGCGAGCAGAGCCGCCTGCGGCTCTGCATGCTGATGGACGACGAGGTGAACTTTCTCATTCTCGACGAGCCGACCAACCACCTCGACATCGCCTCGCGCGAGTGGATCGAGGAGGCGGTGGAGGCCTTCGACGGGACGCTGCTGTTCGTCAGCCACGACCGCTACTTCATCAACCGCTTCGCCACCCGCGTCTGGGAGCTGGAGGAGCAGAGGATCACCGACTACCCGATGGGCTTCGCCCGCTACCGCAAAATAAAGGCGGAGCAGCCGGCGAAAAAGGCAGAGCCGGAAAAGACAGTAAAGGAAAAGAGCCTTACGGAAAAGCCGCCGCGCGGCAATAAAAATCAGCAGGCGGCACGCCGCCAGCTGACCATCTGCGAGCGCGAGATCGCGCAGCAGGAGGAGGCGCTCGCCGCGCTGGACGCGCGGCTGGAGGAAGCCGCGTCCGACTATGAGAAATACAGCGCGCTCTACGCCGAAAAGGAGACGCAGGAGCAGAAACTCACAGAGCTGATGGAGCGCTGGGAGGCGCTCGCCGCCGAGGCGGGCGAATAGGAAGGCGAGAAGCGGCAGGGACGAAAACGCGCGAGCGGGGAGGTCGGGACATGAGAGAAAAATGGAAGGCGCTCACAAAGCGGGAGCGGCGGCTGTTTGCGGCGGCGCTCGTTTTCCTCACGCTGGCGGTGCTGCTGCGCTTCGTTCCGGGACTGCGCTTTTCCGCCCTCCTCTGCCTGTGTGCCGCGGCGGTGCTGTTCGTGCTTTTCATGCTGGAGTGCGCCGCACGGCGCGGCAGCCGCGCGGCGGTGTGGGGCAGGCGGGTCCTGCGTGCGCTGCTCGCCGCAGGCTTCGTCCTCTTTGCCGCGTTGGAGACAATGGTCATTCGCGGTTCGCTTGCGGAGAAAACAGACGAACCGGTGAGCGCGGTCATCGTGCTCGGCGCGGGCGTGAACGGCGAAACGCCGTCGCTCACGCTGCGCACGCGCATTGACGCCGCGGCAGCCTATTTGGAGGAGCACCCCGACGTGCCGGTGGTCCTCTCCGGCGGACAGGGGCCGGGCGAGGCCATCACCGAGGCTGAGTGTATGCGCCGCGCGCTGGTGCGCCGCGGCGTGGACGAGAGCCGGCTGTACCCGGAGGAGCGCTCCACCAGCACGCAGGAGAACCTGCGCTACTCGCGGGCGATACTCGAGGAGCTGGGCGTTGATCCGGCGCAGCGCGTTGCCATCGTCACCTCGGACTTCCACCTCTGCCGGGCGCGGCTGATGTGGGGCGGCGATACCGCCGCCGTGCCGGCGCATCTGCCCTCCGCGCTCTACTTTCAGTGCCTGACCGTCAATTACTTTATCCGCGAGGCCTTCGGCCTTGCCGCCTATTTTGTCTACGGAGGTTAACGATGAACAAGGATATTCTGTGCTTGTATTACTCCCGCACGGGACACACAAAATTTGCCATGGAGGAGATCGCTGCCGCGCTTGACTGCGAGTGCGTGGAGATGCGCGACCGCGTGGACCGCGACGGCGCCATCGGCTGGCTGCGCTGCGGGCTGGACGCCATGCGCCGCCGTACCCGCGCGATGGAGCCGTTTGATACGCGCCGCGCCTTACAGGACTACCGGCTCGTCATTCTCGGCACGCCCATCTGGGCGGGACGCTGCTCGAGCATCGCGCGCGGCTTTCTCAAGCGCCGCGGGCTGGAGGTGCAGAACATCGCCTATGTCGTCGTCCACGGCAGCGAGGAGCTGTATAAGGATGTGTGCGACCAGATGGACCAGTACGTCGACCACCCCCACGTGGCGGACGTCTCGCTGCGCATCGGCTCGGCGGGCTATCACTTCTGGCGCGACGAGTTCATCCGCAATGTGACGAACTACATGACGGCGGAGAACTGAAGCGATGTGGGAGAAGCTGGAACAGATCGCGCGCCGCTGCGCGGAGATCGGAGAGCTGCTGACCGTGCCGGAGATCTACGGCGACGCGAAGGAGCTGCGGAGGCTCACGCAGGAGCAGAAGGAGCTTGAGCCGGTCGCGCAGTGCTACGAGGACTATCGCCGCGCGGAGCGGACCATCGCCGAGGCGACGGAGCTGCTCTCCGATGCCGAGCTGCGCGACATGGCGCAGGAGGAGCTGCGGCAGGCGAAGGCGGACAAGGAGCGGCTTTATGAGGAGCTGCGCGTGCTGCTCCTGCCGCGCGACCCGAACGACGGGAAAAACGTCATCATGGAGCTGCGCGGCGGCGTGGGCGGCGAGGAGAGCGCGCTCTTCGCGGCGGACCTCTACCGTATGTACTCCATGTACGCCGAAAAGCACGGCTGGAAGATCGAGCTTTTGAACTACAACGACACGGAGCTGGGCGGTGTAAAGGAAGCTGACTTTATCGTCAGCGGTGACGGGGCGTACTCAAGGTTCAAGTTTGAATCCGGCGTGCACCGCGTCCAGCGCGTCCCCAAGACCGAGTCCCAGGGCCGCATTCAGACCTCCACGGCTACCGTCGCCGTACTTCCCGAGGCCGAGGAAATCGACGTCCAGATCAACCAGTCCGACCTGCGCATCGACACTTACTGCGCCTCCGGACCTGGCGGTCAGTGCGTTAATACCACCTACTCCGCCGTGCGCATCACCCATCTGCCCACGGGCGTGGTGGTGGAGTGCCAGGATGAGCGCAGCCAGT
>OIWU01004392.1_pt1 | contig 10052 bp, 8 predicted proteins | sample 1587711 | NCBI WGS metagenome assembly OIWU01 (sample SAMEA3888909, study PRJEB22519) | human gut metagenome | biome: human gut; feature: human-associated habitat; material: faeces | place: Denmark | collected 2010 | reverse complement strand
GGGTCTACGTCTGCTACCCTCTGTCTGTGACTCGAAATTAATTCAGCAGACCCTACTTAAAGGTTGGAAAATTTGGAGAAATAATCGGAAATAGCGATGAGCATTGGTTAGAGCGATTTATAGAATTACTTGATGCTGATAGCCATTATTCAGAACTGTCCACCATATTTAAAGGGTTTAAAGAATACCAACTGACAATAGAAAGCGCTTTGGAAGAAAATATACAAGTATTAAGTAGTAAACAACAACATCGCGATCAATTCATCTATGATGAAGATGACATGACACCTTTTGATGAATACGAAAAGGCTTTACGTGCTTTTGCTTTTAGTCTATATAACATAGAAAAAGGAATCAAAGCTGTACTAGCTGGCTCTGGCGAGAACTCATATGAAGCAAAAATAGGTGCGCAAGAGGAAGATTTTCAAGAAAAAATGTCTCCAATTAGGACAATTCCAGCAACTGCTGGAGAAGGGTATTTTGAATCGGGAGTTCAACTAATGACGCTATATATGGAACATAGTTATATATTCAAAAATGAAGAATCGGCAGCAAAGAATGCTGTTGCTCTTGAATGGAAGTCAAAATCAATTTATAATGAAGAATAATCATGGCTTATAAACCAAAACCAATAGAGGGTGAACTATTTGTTGACAATAACGGTAACAAATATAAGGTCGAGTCTTTAACGAATGATGGTGTAAACGTACTTAAATTCAAAGCAGATGGCACAGGTGATAAAACTATCTTTTGGCCTGAGAGCAAATGGAATGCTAAAGGTTTAAAAGGAATAACTGACACACCTCCGTTAGGAGACTCCGAAAAGTTCATCTTTAGCATAGATGAGAAGGGAGTGTTGTCAATTGCTCAAGACGGTAAACTAATACAGGAACTGGATATAAGAGGACCTGAAGGTAAACCTGGTGCTAATGGAATGCCCGGTCAGAATGGCACCCCCGGTATGCCTGGCAAAGATGGTGCCCCTGGACAGCCTGGACAGGATGGTGCTCCTGGTAAAGATGGTCATGATGGCGCACCTGGCAAAGACGGTGCACCTGGTAAAAAAGGAGATCAAGGACCTACGGGTCCTAAGGGAGAAGATGCAGACTTATGGAAGCCTCAGATTACTCCCGACGGACAGTATCTGTTTTTCGAGAATCAAAAAGGAGAAAAAACAGAGAAGTATCCCATTAAAGGTGCAAAAGGTGATCCTGGAGGAGAAGGACCGCGAGGTATAGAAGGTCCAGTTGGTCCTGTCTTCACACCAAGTATAAACTCTGATGGCGTTATTAGTTGGTCGAATAATGGCAAAGGACTGTCAAATCCTGCGCCGATCAGCATTAAGGGCGACAAGGGTGATAGGGGCAAAGATGGTGTAACATACCATCCCGTTATTAAGGATGGCGTGTTATATTGGCATGACGAGAAAGGTCTTGTGGCAAGCATATCTCCTGTAAGGATTACTGGTAAACAGGGCGATAGGGGTGATAATGGTCCGCAAGGCTTATCTGCTTATGAGGTTTGGCTCAAGCAGGGCAATTTGGGAACCGAGCAAGATTTTTTGGATTCCTTGAGGGGCGAAAAGGGTTCTCCTGCGCCACCTGCAAACTTCTCGTACAAAGACGTGGAAGTTTTTACCTGCAAAATTCAAAAGATTGATACAGATTTGATAGTTGATTCCGAGACACCTACAGAAAGTCCCGAGGAAATAATAGAGTCACGTATCGAAGAAATCAAGGAGCTCAGAGAAGAAGGGCATAGGGAAGAGAATCAAAGAAAAAACCGTGTTGGATTGTTCAAAAAGTTTACATGGTGGTGCGCAGGTGTAGATAGAGACTTGCTTACAATGTGTCCTTCTGATCATGCGAAATATTCTGGTGTTGGAACCGTTATTTTCTTCACAGCACTTATGGCATGGTTCTCCAGCTTTATAGCAATGCGTCTCGTATTGAAAGCTCCTATGGATCAATTCAATAATAGTGAGACTATTGGAGCTGCTGTTTTTGCTATTTTTTGGGCAGCAATGATATTCTGTTTAGATCGTTTCATTACTAACACAATGTATTCTGACGGTAAGGTTACAATCAGTAAACAAGAGTTTATTTGCGGTCTTCCTAGAATTGTCATAGCTATATTTTTGGGAATCGTTATTTCTGCACCACTAGAACTAATGATATTTAATGATGAGATAGAAAATAAAATACACAATGAACTCAAAATCGACAACAGAAAACGCGTTAACGCCGAGTATAAAGAAAAATCAAGATTAATCAAAGAAAAGTTAAGCACTTTACAACAAAAGCGTGTTGCTATTGTAGAAAATCAATCAAAAATACCTCAATTAAAAGATCAAATTATTAAAGAAGAAGAAAAAAGAAATAAGGCTATTAATAATGTAAAGGTACTTCCTCCAAATACGTCCGTACGAAAAGAAGCTGGGGAAAAAAGGAAAGATTACGAAAGGAGATTATCAGATCAAAAAAGGAGTGATAGGAATGCGGATGCCCAAAGTAAGATATCGCTTCAAAACGAGGCTGCCAAACCATATGATGATAAAATTGCATCTTTACAACAACAAATAATAGAGCTTAGTGCTGATACAAACCAACTCAACAATCTTATTAGTGCAAATAGCAACGAGCTGCGTTCGCTGGATAATCAATATAAACGGGATATTCATGTTGCTGATAGCGTGTTTTTGTCTAAATTGGGCCTTAAGACTCGTTTAGAGGCATTACATGAAATAGCTATGGAAGGTTATACTCCTTATCAAGGAGATACAGACACATGGTTAGATTACATAACTTTACATCGAATGTGGTACTACCTATTCTTCTCTGCTATTGGTCTTATAATGCTTCTGTTTATCCTTATCGACATCTCGCCAGTTCTCTATAAAATGATGCTTGCTGATGGCAAATATGATAACTACCTACATCAAGAAAAACTTTTGGCACAGGATAAAATTCGATTGAGTCTCTCAAATATGTTAAAGAAACTTGATGATAGTGAATTAAAGCGGGTAGCTCCTTTCATAATGGGAGATATATACGAGAAGATGGCAGGGGATTCGTATGTCTATAAGACACAAGAAGAATTCAAGAATGAAATCGAAAAACAAAGAAACACCGCATGGTGGTGGAGAATATGGCCCTTCAGTTTGTTGAGATGGCTATTCTATAAAGAACAAGATCGTCCAACCGCTCCTGTAATCATTTTGGACAAAAAGGATCCTACAGTTAATCAACAGAAGATAGAAACCGTCAATGAGATGGTGTTTGATGAAGTGATCGAAATGAAGAAAAAGCTCATATTAGCTTCTTATCGCAGATGGTACAAGACTCAACACGATTGCATTATTTGCGATGATGTAGATGATGAAAATAAAGCTCAAGAGCCATTTGAGGATGAAGACTTAGAATCAGCCTCAGAGGAAGATCGTGATAATGTAGATGAGATGGATTCCGATCAGTCGTATGAGACAACAGATACCGAATCAGAAGAAGATTTTACAGAGGAAACCAATGAGGGTTCCGACGAGCAAGATCCTCAAACTGAGGAAGAAAGTACGACACAAGAAACATCTGATTTTGAAGACGAAGAAGCTCCCATTGATGAGGACGAACAAGAATGTCCTGATGATGACGGCGATGACAATATAAATAAGAAAAAATAGTTGCGATGCCACATTTTGGACAAGCACCAGATAATTACCAACAGAAGTGCCTTTGCGTGCTTCTGTTGGATGTGTCTGGCTCGATGATGAAGGACAATAAACTTCTCCTTCTCAATAAGGCCGTAAGAAAGTTGTATGATGATGTCATCAATGCAAAAAACGGTATTGCTCCTTCTACTAAAGACCAACTTTTTGTAGAAGTAATATCATTTGACCAATCTCCACACAGAATTCAGCCATATATGCTTTTTAGCAAGAGTACTATGTCTCCTATATTAAAATCCAGAGGATCTACAACAGATACTGCAAGGGCTATAGATTTTGCTATGGAAGAGATTGAGGCTCATAAGAAAATGTTGTTGAGCACTGGGCAAAAGTATTATCGTCCTTGGCTTGTGCTTGTGACAGACGGTAATCCTACCTCTAGCAAGGAACAGATGGAAAGGATAAGCAAAAAAATAAGAGTGGCATTAGCCAATAAGCATTTGTTTATGACTGCTGTTGGTGTTGGAAATAAAATAAATATTAATCTTCTCAATAGGCTCTCAGGTGGTAATGCCACTAAGCTAGAGGGTTTCTCCTTTTCAAAGTTCTTTGAATGGTTAGCACAAAGTACTGACAAGGTATTCAAGTCAGACGATGACTTTGATAGAGCAATGGATTCTGATGATGGTTTTTTATAAAAAAGGAATGGATAGTTTACATGTAAAGGACGGTACTGATGAACTCCATAAAGAAGACCTAGAGAGTTCCCCTAAGTCTGAAGATAATTCTTCGGAGCTTATTTCAATGCCTGGGGTCGAAGATGGTAATCAAGCGGAAACTCCAATAGAGCAGGCAAACACCCCAGTTGTTTCTTTAAAAACTCATATCGAGAATTCACATGAGTGGGTATTAGGAGTAAGCCTGCTTGGGCGATCTCATAAGGAAAAAGGTGCTCCGTGTCAAGATTTTCATATATATGAAGACCTTGGAGACAATTGGAGTGTATTTATAGTAAGCGATGGCGCTGGCTCTGCAAAAGAATCTCATCGAGGGTCACGTATCTCATGTAATCTAATGCTTAAGGCCATCCGAAAACTTGTGGAGAAGTCTCGATGGAAATTTCTACATGATTTGCCTTCTGAAAAGGATTGGCAAATAGAATTTTCTAATATCTGTAGGGGTATAAAGGGTTTGATAGACGAGCAAATTGAATCTCTTGACGAGCCTGTTTCCTCAAGGGATTTTAATGCGACCATTCAAGTTTTGATTGTCTCACCTCTTGGAATGCTTGCGGGTCATATTGGTGATGGCCGAATGGGATATCAAGATACAGAGGGGACTTGGCACAGTCTTATAACCCCTCACAAAGGTGAAGAGGCCAACTTGACAGTCTTTCTTATGAATAAATGGGATACGCCAAGAATACCATCTGTAAGAATGCGTGGAGTACACATCCCCGAAACAAGGGTCGTTAAATCTATCCCGGCAAAGATAATCTTAATGACTGATGGGTGCGAGAATTTCTCATGGAAGTGTGTTGCGTTCGATGAAAAAACTGGACAGTATTTGGATCGCAATGAGCCATTTGAAGATTTCTTAAATCCTCTATTTGAGCAATTGGAAACCCTCAAAGGGGAAAAAATGTTAGAAAAATATTGTTCTTTGATAAATACTGCCAACGACGCTTGTATTACTGAACAAGATGATAGAACCATGCTAATTTGCAATTATGGACTACAAAGGAAAGAGCCTAAGCATCCTACTGAAGGACAAAACAATACTACGGCATAAGATTACTGAAGAGCCCCTTGCTAGTGGGGGGGAAGGCATTATATATCGTTTTGAGCATAAAGACGAAGAGAAAAAAACAATCTTTATCTTGAAACTCTATCATTCACCGCATAAGGCTGCTAGAAACAAGGCAAAGGTTCGTCGCATGTTTAACAATCCTGTTCACTCAGCAGATCCCAATGTGCGTTTTTGTTGGCCTATCGGTTTGGTATATGATAGTCGTACGTGTGAGTTTTATGGCTTTGCGATGCAGGAGGCTTTTAGTGGTAGTCGAAATCTAGAAATTCTGAGCACATATTATGTGAATGATACAATAGCAAATCGTTTTCCCAATGATAAAGACTGGCATAATAGATATGAGCTTAGTTCTGTCATTGGCCTTCAAAACAGAATAAAACTCTTGTATAGCTGGGCGAAAACGATAAAGGAACTTCATAAAAAGGCCCATGTTGTTATTGGCGACATAAAACCTTCAAACATATTGTGTACGGCAGATGGTAAGGTGTCTATTGTAGATGTCGATTCGATGCAGTACTCGTACTGTGGACATACTTATATAGGGACTGCCCATAGCCCCGAATTTTGTCATACAGATGTTCACAAAAACAAAGCGCTACTCTTTAATATGCCACGCAATTTTGATGCATTCTCATTTGCAGTGTCGGTTTACATGATATTAACAGGCACTCACCCCTATAGTAATGTGATCAATCTACCGCCTTATGATAAAGAGCGATATCAGAAATTGTCATCTATGATTAAGGCAAACTTATATCTTAGGGGCGAGAAGAGTAAGTTTTTGAAAACCATACCTCATCTTAACCTTCATGCCAATTTTGACAAGTTGCCCAACTCCATCAAGAATCTTTTAAATCGCTCCTTTACAAATGAATTGGATAAGATCCCAGATATTTCCACATGGTGTAATACTTTAGGAAAATGTAGATTATGAGCAAGAATATTTGTATATATTGTGGAAAGCCTATCCTATATGAGTACTATAAAGATTGGAGAGGCAACAAGGTATGTTCAGAACATTACAAATATATAACCTATTGTAGGAGCTGCTTTGGATTTGTTTACCAAAATGGTAAAGAGGTTGAGCGTGATAGGTATATTTGTAGTAGCTGTCTCAAACAAGAGGTTTCTTCTGGCAACATGCAATCTCATATTGATTATGTTTACAAGCTTTTATATGATAAAGGGTTTAATGACATTCAAAGGGATCATATAACGATTGGAATTATCAGCAAAAATCGAATGAGAGAATTATTTCATGAGAATGATGCGGTAGGATTGCATACTGGTTATTCTCAAATATGGAATCAAAATGGTCGCACGGGTTTCAAGCAGGATGTGTATGTTCTGTCACACCTCCATTACATCATTTTCGAAGCTATATTAGCTCATGAATTAATACATGGTTGGCAATTGCAACAAAACATAGCTGACCACAACGGTTATGATGATATAAACAGACGAACTCGCACCGAAGGTTTTGCACAACTTGGTACATATATTGTCATGAAGAGACGGTATGAAGAGGCAAAATATTTATATGAACATTCTGCCAGTTCTGAGGACAAAGCACGAGCTATAGAAGTCATGAATTTATGTCGCTTTAGGCTTAAAACTGAAAGGGATAGTGAGGATCCGATGTATGGAGTTGCGTTCAAAAAAATACTTGAGCGAAAGAACAAAGTGGGTTGGTTTCAACTTATACGTGAAGCAAGACTTGATCTATTGAAGAAGTATGTTTGAAGATGATATTGCTAGTCGAATAAACAAAGGATGGTTACTGATTCTTTGTTTATTTCCCTTTGTTTGCATGGGGATGTATTTGCAAAAAATGGCACTCACTATAAGTCTTTCGCTGATATGGCTAGTGCCCATAATGCTATTTGCCCTGGATTTTATACCGCGGAAGGTATTTGATCTGGAGGATAAAATTGGTTATAAAATATCCCGCGGGGCGATATATCTATTAGCTATACAATATTCAATACTATCTATAGCCATTATCGGATACCATATAGTAAACTTTGAAAGGGTACTAAATGGTTCTATTTGGATAAATGTAGGTGTTGCCATAATAGCTATCGTCTATTTGATGATGAATTTTCTCATTATCAAGGGTTTTTTATTTTCAAAAATCACTATATCAGATGATATTAAGGTACCAGTATTTCAAAAAAATGATTTTTCTGAGGAGGCTAAATGTATTTTTGAGGCTGCGCAAACTTATTCTGCTATTGTGTCCCGATACCATGAGCAAGTGGCAAAGCTTCATGATTTGAATATTCCAGTCCCTCAAGAACCTTCAGAAACAAATAAAACACCATTTGTTGACTATCTCAAAGAACTTTCTGACATGCCTAAATCTCATGCTTCTTTGGCGTCATTAGAACAATTTGTGTTGGCGATAGCAGACAGAAGTGAATTGTATGACTTCGGTGATAAAATTGTTGAGAATTTACATGGATTAGCTGGCGATGGTGTTGAGTATGTAGCCGAAGTAAAGGATCTTTTGCTTAGTAGTAAACAATCATTTATTGATTATTTGTCACACCATGACCACGAAACGACATGTTCGCTATTAAACAATATCAAGCATTGTGTTTACTCTGATCTTCATGGGCCTAAAATCAGATTCGATCTAGCACATTCACAGGGAGAATATGGCGGTTTAAGTACTATATTCAAACATCTAGCATCTGATGTTGGTAAAGGAAGTACGGCGACATTTTTCGATTCAGATAAATTTTATGAAATAAACCAATCATTTGCGGAGCATTTCTCTGATCATATTGATGACATCGCGTCTTCTATGCCTACAGATGTTGACATAGATCTTTGGAGTCCAGATTTTAACAGTGATGCTCATTTTCCATTAATAACTACAGCTATCGAAACCTTTAAATTAGGTTCAAAATATTTCAGTGACGATGATATCGATATGGGTAGTGCGTTTGAGAAGTCTGCAACTAAAATAGGAATGACTGCTGGCGGGGCTTATCTTGGAAGCGCATTGGGAACTTTGCTGTTTCCTGGAATTGGAACAATGATTGGTGCAATGGTTGGTGGATGGTTAGGCAAAAAAGGTGCACATTCTATAAATACAGTAGAACTGAAACGTCTGCAAGGCGAATTATCGAACCAAGTACAGATAATTCAAAGTATAGCAGAAGAGGCGCAGAAAAACATCCAGCGATATCAGAAAGAGACAACTGTAAACATATCTTACATTGCTTATAGGGAGAATCAGTCTTTTCAAAGTATAAAAAATGTAGATCCGTTCCAAGAATACTCTGAGGGTACAGTGTTATTGCCAGCTACAATTATTCTTAGGGATTATATACAAGAATTAATATCCGAATTTAAGAATGGGAATGATTGCCAAATTAGCCATGCTCAGGTTTTAAAACGGTATCTTCCGTCCAGCCAGCAGATAAAACATTACCCTAAAGAGAGTTTGGGGTTGTTATTGTCATCTCAAAGATATATCAGCATTAATATGGAAGAAAACTACAGCTATATTTTGCCATTAATGAATGAAATTTGCATTTCTTCTATTGTAAAGTCAATTGCTGTTCTAAAGTCGCTCCAGGCTTTATGGTACAATAAAGTCTATACGGAGTACAAAGAGGCAATCTATAAGGTTATGCATGAATCTAATGCCCAAATTGAAGTGTATATAGAGCATGTGGACTCTGAAAAAAAACGTGTTGACGATGAAGTCGCTAAAGCTAAACGGATAAAAAAGCAAGTAGAGGATGAAGCTAAAACTTTATAATGCTTATGGACATGTTTTCTAAAAGTGATTCTTGTGCTTCAATGGAGAAGTTTGTCTCTTTTGATAAAAGCGAGGAATTGACACTTCGTTTTTTATGCGAAAGCGTATCTCCTTCATATTATGATACCTTGCCATTTTTGAAGGAGTTGTCAAAATATAACACTTACCATAGATTGTTGAAGATGCGTTTCATAGCGTTAAGATTTAGCATCGTTGCATTCTTGTTGCTTATTCTATCTTTCTTTATACAGGAAATAATGCTATCTTTTTTTGTGGCCGCTATTATAATAATGGTTTGGTACGTTTTTTATCAATTGGTATCAGACGATATTGACAGTGTAAGGGTCTTTGAAGTTTGTTTTAGCAACGTGTCTTTTATAAGCCTTAAAAATATGAATGTTCTCAATACTCGTAATAGGGTAATAGAATTAAATCCTCTTGTTTCTTATAACCATTTATATAAGGATAAAAAAGGATGGAGGGTTGCCATAAGTATAAAAACTTGGATTAAATATTTATTGGCTAAGGGTGAGAGAAGAAAGATGATAGTTGGATACCTATTTGGCAAAAAAGAAACCTTCGTTCTTCGCGCATTGTCAACAACAGGGGCAGAGCGAAATCTACAAAAAGGTATCAAAGAGGTGGAAACATATCTAGAGGGGGCGGACTTCAAAATAAGCAAAGTCTTTCTATTAAAGAAAGAAAATGGAAAGACGCTAATTTTGGAGGTTATCTAAAACTCCAAATAGGTTTAACTAATTAGTGTTTACTGAATAATTTATAACTCTCTGATATTTAAGTTTATAT
>OIWU01004389.1_pt1 | contig 10058 bp, 7 predicted proteins | sample 1587711 | NCBI WGS metagenome assembly OIWU01 (sample SAMEA3888909, study PRJEB22519) | human gut metagenome | biome: human gut; feature: human-associated habitat; material: faeces | place: Denmark | collected 2010 | reverse complement strand
CAATATAAATGATGAAAAAACGCCTGAAATCCTTGGATTTCAGGGCCGCTCGGTTATCCGGCTCTTCACCGGAGGCTCCCGCCTGCCAGAACAAAGAAGGTACGGGGAACGGGCCGTCTTTGCCTCTCTCCCCCGCTTCCCGTGTTACGAAAAATCTTTCCACACCTGTACGCCGGTATAGCACTCCACGGCGACAAGAATGATCAGAAGGACATTGATGGTCCCGTGGATGAGGGGCAGGATCTTCCGCTTCTTCTTGTAGCGGTTCATGATGTACCCGGTGATCAGCCCAAGGATGGCCAGCCCGATGATCGGCCACGCCAGTTCGGCGTGCAGTCCGGTAATGTGGGTGCTGCCGAACAAATCCAGCGTCACATAAAAACCGAGCGCCCCAAGAATCCATAAAACGAGGGCCAACGTCCCGAGCTTTACATGCTGCTTCCACGGGAAAAGCGTCTTCTTGCCAAGCAGCATCGCCACCCGCTTCAGCCCCTGCCACATGGCCCATACCCCGAGAACGGCGGCGCATACCTGCATCAACGGATGCATCCACAACAGAATATCACTCATGCCTGCTCCTCTCTGAACCGCCCTATTCGGAAAGCGGTATCTAGTAATAGTTACTGACAGCAGAGTATTAGATCATTTATTTCCGAGAAGCAAGGCTTTTCCAACAAGGCTTATGCCAGACAGACAGACCGCGCATCCCTGAAAACGTCCACGGCACCCATAAAAAAGTCCTCCCGATCGACCGAACGGGAGGACGAAAAACGGATATGCGGAAGCCCTATTCGTACATGGGCAGATAGTGCAGCACGAAAAGGATATGGCACACGGCGGTAATGCAGCCGTATACAAGCAGGACATAAATGGTCAAAGAGCCGCCCGGGGCGCTATAGGCCGCCGCCGGGAACTTCTTGCGGCTGGCCCGCAGCATGAGGGCCGGGACGATGACCGACCAGATGGTTGCGGCGAGGCCCGCCCATCCGATGGCGGCGAGAAAGCCGTCCGGCTTGATGAGCCCGCCGAGCAGGGGCGGCAGGAAGGTCACGAGGGTCGTTTTGGCCCTGCCCATGACGGAGTCATCGAACTTGCACAGGTCGGCCATGTAGTCGAAAAGTCCGAGCCCCGCGCCAAGGAACGAGGTCGCCACCGCGAAGAAGGAAAACGCCTCCAACATGCGGAGGATGAAGCTGCTGTCGATACCGGAACCGGCTGCACGGATGAGGTCCCCGACATTGCCGCCCGCGGCGATGACGGCCTTGAACTGCCCGCGCGAGATGATCCCGTCGGCGGCCACAATCCAGGCCACATAACAGACAAGGGCAATCAGCGTACCATAGCGCAGGCACTTGTTGATGTCGGCTGGCCTTTTGCCGAAATACTTGACCAGACTGGGCACGGAGGCGTGGAAACAGAACGAGGTGAGGTAGGTGGAAAGCGCGCACCAAATGAAAATGACCGCCCCGCCGCCGGAACCGTTTTCGCCCAGGTCAAGCAGTACGGGCAAACGGATCTGCGACAGCATACCGGTCATGGACAGGATGAAGGTCAACACCATGCCGCCCATCAGGATAACCGAAAGCCGATCCACGAACCGGGTACTCCACCAGACACAGGCCATGAGGATCAGCGAGAAAAACAGGCTCGAGCCCATCATCCCGGGATCGTTGCCCGTCACCGCCATGACGGTCTGCTGCACGGTGGACCCGCCGCCGCTGACATAGGCATACACCAGAATATATAGGACGAAGGCCACGGCAAGCCCGTTGATCGTGCTCCAGACTGGACCGAGCGTATCCTGAACGAGCGTGTGGAAGCTGCTGCCCGGCTCGTAATGCAGATTCACTTCCAGAATCGCCTGGCTCGCACGCAGCATCAACATCCACGTAAGGACCATCAGCAATAGGGACCAGTAAATCCACATGCCCGCCGAAATCATCGGCAGCGCCAGCATCCCGGCGCCGATAGCCGTCCCGGCGATGATCATCGTGCCGCCCAAAACATTGCCTTGAGAACCCATGCCTTCTCCCGTTTGTTCCTGCATCACGGCAGGTTTTGGGGTGAAATTTCTCCGGCGGCATTGGATCTCCATGCCGCACGGACTGCTTTCCCCTGTGGGGCATCCCGGTTACAAAAACGATAGAGGGGAGCGAGTATCCCCTAAAACAGGCGATAGGTCCATATATGCAGCGGGCCCGCCGTCCGCCAAAGCTGGCGGGGATCTTCCAACCATGCGCCGCCACAACACTTGCCGCGTCAAAAAACATTCCTCCCTCCGTAGGGTATCGCCAACCCTCGCCAACGGTACATAAAAAAAGGCCTGCCGCCCTCATCCGGCATCCCCGCGTATGCCTCGCTCCATACGCACAAAAAATCAGGTTGAGCGCCGCCTTGGGCATGTAGCATCTATCGGTTTTCCCTACGCGGGAGCATCTTCGCCCATCGTATGCAGCCAATGGAGTGCGGCGCGGGTTGCCTCACGCGAAAGGGCCTTCCCCTCCTCCTCCGAACCGCGCTTCGGCTCCGGGCCATTCCTATATTCAAGGGGAAAAGGGCGCGTTCCTCAGGCACCAGCCCCCTCCGGAAGAAGAACGGAAGCGATAAGAAGGGGCTACAGATACCTCCCGGAACAGCTTGAAGGCAACATCTTTTCTCGCTATGTAAAAGGGATACAAACGAAAGCGAGCATATTTCCGGACCATCGGACACCCACAGCGCGAACTGTGAAGACAAGGCAGCGTACGTTATGACCTTTTCCTTACACAAACTGGTTGGACTGCCTGCCATCGCGGCGGCCGCCTTTTTTATGCAGGCACTGGACGCCACCATTCTTAACACGGCACTCCCCGCCGTGGCGCGCAGCCTCAACCGTTCCCCGCTGGCCATGCAGCTCGCCGTGGTGGGCTATACCCTCACCGTCGCCATGCTCATCCCCGTGAGCGGCTGGCTGGCCGACCGGTTCGGGACACGGCGCGTCTTCATCTCCGCCGTGAACTTCTTCATTCTGGGTTCCCTGCTCTGCGCCCTGTCCACCTCGCTTCCCATGCTCGTCGCCTCGCGGGTGCTGCAGGGTATCGGGGGAGCCATGATGATGCCTGTGGCGCTACTCGCCGTGCTCCGGGCTTACCCGCGCACCGAGCTGGTCGCCGTACTCAACTTCATCAGCATTCCCGGCCTCGTCGGCCCCGTGGTCGGCCCTCTGCTCGGCGGCTGGCTGGTGACGTATGCCACATGGCACTGGATCTTCCTGATCAACATCCCCATCGGGCTCATCGGCATCCTCTACGCCTACCACATCATGCCGGATTTCACGGCTCCGCGCCGCCCCTTCGACTGGATGGGCTTTTTCCTGTTCGGCCTGAGCCTCGTTTCCTTTTCCAGCGGCCTTGAAGTCTTCGGCGACAGGGTCGGCCCCGATTTTCTCCCTCCCGTACTGCTCATCAGCGGCATAGCCCTGCTCGGGCTGTACATCCGCCATGCCCGGCGACATCCCTCCCAGCTTATCAGGCTGTCGGTTTTCCGCACGCGCACCTTCTCCGTGGGCATCGGCGGGAATATCCTGTCCCGCCTCGGTACGGGCTGTGTACCGTTCCTCATGCCGCTCATGCTCCAGGTCGGGCTCGGGTACCCCGCTCTGGTGGCCGGGGCCATGATGGCTCCCACGGCCATAGGCTCCATCACCGCCAAAACTTTCGCCATGAAGATCCTCAACCGGTTCGGCTACCGGGTGACCCTCACGGGCGTCACCGTCTGCATCGGCCTCATGATTGCCCAGTTCGCCCTCCAGACGCCCACCCTGCCCCTGTGGATGCTCATTCTCCCCCTGTTCATACTCGGCATGGCCATGTCCACCCAATTCACGGCCATGAACAGCATCACCCTCGGAGACCTTTCCACCGAAGACGCCAGCACCGGAAACGGCTTGCTCTCCGTAACCCAGCAGCTTTCCATCAGCTTCGGCGTGGCGAGCAGCACCGTGGTGCTTCGGTTCTACAACTCGTTCGCCTCGGGGACGCTGCTCGATCATTTCCACTATACGTTCATCACCATCGGCGGGATCACCATGATGGCCGCCTTCGTTTTCATGCTCCTCCGCAAGGACGACGGCGACAGCCTGCTTCCCGGACGCAAGAAGCCCGTCTTCGAAACGATAAGCAGTCCCACCCCGCGCAACCCCTAACCATCCAACGTTGAACGGAAAGCCGCCGGGACAAGACGCGAACCGTATTGGCGGATCAGCCCGTATCTCGCGGTGTGCAGAGGCGACGCGTTTGCCGGGGTCCGGAGCCGAACCCCGCTTATATCATCGGCCGCAAAAAAGGCGCCCCCGTCCGTTCACGGAGAGCGCCTTCAGCAGGGAGTGGGAGGCAATGGTTACAGTGTGTCGGCGTACAGCTCGACGGTGTGCCTGACCCGTGCGCGGTCGCCGTTCCGTGCCAGCATGTCGGACAGCTGCATCATGCACGCCGGGCACCCTGTGGCGACGACGTCGGCCCCTGTGGCAACGATGCTGTCACGCTTCTTCTGGCCGATCTGCTGCGAAATGTCGTAGTGGGTCAGCGTGAAGCTGCCGCCGCAACCGCAGCAGCGATCAGGCTCCACCATCTCCACCAGTTCGCAGTTCTTGTTCATGTTGATAAGCTCACGCGGCTGCTTGCTGACGCCCAGGGATTTCTTCAGGTGGCAGGATTCGTGGTACGTCACCTTCAGGCCACCCTTGGCGGGCCCTTCGGGGTGCACGCCCAACACGTCCACGAGGAACGCGTTGATGTCTATGGCCTTGGCGCCAAACTTCTTGGCGGTTTCCTGCACCGAAGCGGGCAAATTCCGCGACATCTCGGGCCAGTATTCCTTGATGGTCATCGTGCAGGACGAGCACGGCGTCACAATGTAGTCGAAGTGGGTCCGCGAAAGGATGCCGAGGTTATGCTCGATCATCTTTTCAACGCCCTCGCGGTCGCCGGACACCAGCGCGGGGATGCCGCAGCAGGCAAAGTTGTCGGACAGGAACACCCCGACACCGTGGTGCTCAAAAACCTTGAGGCAGGCTTCCGACACGCCGGTATAAATCTTGTCGCCCATACAGCCTGGGAAGAACGCGACGCGCAGGCCGCTCTTTCCGGCGGGCCTGTCCACCTTCCCAACCTTGGAACGCAGAGGCTTGTCCGCCAGCAGCGGCATGTGCCGATCCCCGAACAGGCTCTTGAGCAGCGGCGCGCAGGCGGTCTTCTGGGGATTTTGCTCATCTTTCAAGAGCAGTTTCTGGAACGGCGAACCGGCGCGCAGGAGCGTATCCACCACGCGCGGGTTGGGAAGAAGCTTTCTGAAAATGGCCTTCTTGACCGGGGACAATCCCAGATAGGCCGTGACGATGGCCCGCGCTTCCATAAAGATTTCCAGCGTCGGCACGCCGGAAGGGCAGCTGAACTGGCACCCGCCGCACAGCAGGCAGCGGGACAGCTTTTCGTTCACCGCTTCCGGGTCCTGAATGATGAGATGCGCCAGATTCTCGACCAGCGCGATTTTGCCGCGGGTCACGTCCCCTTCCTTCCCGGTGGTGTCGAAAACCGGACAGAAGGCCTGACAGAAACCGCATTTCATACAGGAAGCCAGTTTGTCGTCCAGAACCATCAACGACTTGGCAAGACTTGAAATCTCATCCATGAATCAGTCCCTTTCCCGGACGCCCGCCGGGGGTGGTCGCCCGCTTCCTTCAAGGCGCGGGCGGTTCTGTGCCGGATTCGGAAAGTTGACCGGAGAGGAAGCGGCAGGGCCCCCTGTCATTGGCCACGGAGCAGCGAAAGCGCCGTTCGGCCACCCCCTTCATGCCGCCTCCCCTGACGTTCAAATCCTTTGAAGGGCCGGGAGAAGCCCGCTTTCCAACGCCCTCCTCCCGTTCCCTTCCTACAGCTAGTCCCCGAATCCCACGATCTTGCTCGGGTTGAACAACCCCTTCGGATCAAACGCCTTGCGCAGGCGCCGCGAGAACATGATCGTCCCGTGGGAGGTTTCCTGTTCCAGCCATTTGATTTTGGCGGTGCCGATGCCGTGCTCGCCGGACAGCGTGCCGCCAAGCTCCAACGCGGCGTTGAAGAGGTCGTCCACAGCCCGTTCCACGCGCGAGAACTCTTCCTTGTCGCGGCGGTCGCAGAGGATGGACGGATGCAGATTGCCGTCACCGGCATGGCCGAAGGTGGCGATGGTGACGTTGTGGCGGGCGGCGATCTCGTCGAGGGCCTTGATCATGGCCGGGATCTTGGAGCGCGGCACCGTGGCGTCTTCCAGCATCAGCGTGGGACGGCAGCGGGCCAGCGCGGGAATGGCCACGCGGCGGGCTTCCCAAATCCGGCTCTTTTCCACGGCGTCGCGGGCGACCACGATTTCCGTGGCGCTGTTGTCGCGCAGCACCTTTTCCACGATCACGGCTTCGTCCTCGACCTGCGCGGGGTGGCCGTCCACCTCGATGAGCAGCATGGCCCCGGCATCACGGGGGAGGCCGATTTTCACGTAGTCTTCAATGTAGTTGATCGAGGCGTGGTCAAGGAATTCCAGCGTGCAGGGCACCACATGGGCCGCGATGATCCCGGCGACGGCCTGTGACGCGCCGTCCATGTCCTTGAACAGGGCCATCATGGCCTTGGAAGCCTTCGGCGGCGGAATGAGCTTGAGCGTAACCTTGCTCGTGACCGCGAGGGTGCCTTCGGAACCCACCAGCAGCGGCGCAATGTTGTAGCCCGTGGCGCATTTCACGGTGCGGGAGCCCGTTTTCACCAGATCACCGGTGTTGGCGAAGACTTCCATGCCCATGACGTAATCTTTGGTCGTGCCGTACTTGAGGCCGCGCAGGCCGCCTGAGCTTTCCGCGACGTTGCCGCCGATGGTGGACACGGACATGGAGCCGGGATCCGGAGGATAGAACAAGCCTTTGGCGGCCACGGCGGCGGCGAATTTCGCCGTGATCACGCCGGGCTGCACGGTGGCGTACAGATCCTCCGTGTTGATTTCAAGGATCTTGTTCAATCCCGTCGTCAGAATGACGATGGTGTCGGAACAGTCCGGGATGGTGCCGCCGGTAAGGTTCGTGCCCGAACCGCGAACGGTCATGGGGATGCCTTCCTCGTAGCAGCGTTTCACCACCTGCCCGAGTTGTTCCACCTCGGTGGGGCGCACCACGAGGCTGGGGATCATGGGCTTCAAAACCGCCGCGTCATACGCGTAACTCTGGCGATCCGCCTCGCTGCTGAAGACGTTTTCCTTGCCGACAAGCTGTTCAAATTCCTTTATGAGAGAAGCGCTAGGCATTGATGAACTCCAAAGGTTGAACGTAAAGGAAAGGGTTCAGGCCGGTTACGACAGGCGCTTGCGGAGGTTTTCCGCCACGGACTGCGGGTCTACGGGATTACGGGCGATGCCGCTTTCGATAGCGGCCCGCGCCGTGGCAGCGGCAACGGCGGGCGCGACGTCGGGATCCGTCGCGGGCGGGATGATGTAGTCCGGGCTGAGCTTTTCGGGCGTAACCAGATCCGCGATGGCGTGGGCGGCGGCGATCTTCATGGCGTCATTGATATCGGTGGCGCGCACGTCAATGGCGCCGCGGAAAATGCCGGGGAAGGCCAGCACGTTGTTGATCTGATTCTTGATGTCGGAACGGCCCGTGGCCACAACCTTCGCTCCGGCCTGCGTCGCGCGCTCAATGGGCCAGATTTCCGGAATGGGGTTGGCCTGCGCGAAGATGATGGGGTCTTTCGCCATACTGCGGATCATGTCCTCATTCAGAGAATCCGGCACGGAAACGCCGATGAACACGTCCGCCCCCTTGATGGCGTCGGCAAGCGTGCCCTTCACCTTGTCGGGATTGGTCGCCTTGGCGATGGCGTCCTTATACTTGTTCATGCCCTCGGGGCGGCCTTCCCAAATGGGGCCCTTGGAGTCGCACATGATGACGTTCTTGAGCCCGACGGCCATGAGCAGCTTGATGATCGCCGTTCCGGCAGCGCCCGCGCCGCTGGTCACGACTTTGATGTCCTCGATGTTCTTGCCCACAATCTTGAGGGCATTGAGGAGGCCCGCAAGCGTCACCACGGCGGTCCCGTGCTGGTCGTCATGAAAGATAGGGCCTTTAAAGACGCCGCGCGCCTTCAGGCTGTCCTCGATCTCGAAGCACTCGGGAGCCTTGATGTCCTCAAGGTTCACGCCGCCGAACGTGGGGGCCACAAGCTCCACCAGCTCGACAATCTTGGCGGTATCCTTGGTGTCCACGCACAGCGGGAAGGCATCCACGTCGCCAAACCGCTTGAACAGCAAAGATTTGCCTTCCATGACCGGCATGGCGGCACCCGCGCCGATGTCGCCGAGCCCAAGCACGGCGGTCCCGTTGGACACCACGCACACGAAATTCGAATGGTTGGTGTAGACGTCGAGCATGGCGGGATCTTTGTTGATTTCCTTGCACGGCTCGGCCACACCGGGCGAATAGGCAAGCGTCAGGTCATCGTTGTCGCGCGCGGGAACCTTGATCCGGATGTCGATCTTGCCGACGTTGTCCTTATGCAGGGCCAGAGCTTCTTCACGGAGATTTTTGATACGTGACATGGGGAGCCTCTTCATTAGGGTAACGGCGGAGCGCCGAAAAAAGGGTACGACAACAGAGCACCGTCCCCCACGGCGTTACACCTTTGTGTTCGGAGAGCGGATCTCCCGTACAGGGCATGATCCGAGATCTTGAAAAATAAGGGAGCAATTCCGCCGCCCTTTCCGATCCTGCCGGAAAGCGCGAGCGTATCAGGGAGTCATGAACAGAGGAAACGGACTGTCGCTGTGAACCGGCCTTGACGGTATGAAGAGACGTTCCGGGAATCCGGCGCAGTCCCGAAGGAGGCCCCCACCTCCCCGGAAAAACACCTGCTTCCGGAGGCGGCCCATCCCTGCACGCGAAGGTGCCGGAACGGGCAAACCCGCTTGTCGCGCCGCAACGCCCAAAACGTCCTTTCAAACCGTCAAGGGGCGGGGCATGTCCGACGGGCATGCCCCGCGTAACAACCTATTTCTTTACCTTGGCGTCGATTTCGGCCTGAGCGGCCAAAATGTCCTTCGCGTTGAGATACACCGGGGTATCGACCATCTTGCCGAGGTAGGAAACGGCGGCCTTGCCCTTGGCGAGCCCCTCTTCCTCAAACACCTTCACAACGCCGTTGGCCCATTCCACGTCGGCGGGATCGGGAGCGTAGAGGCGGTTGGAGGGTTCCACCTGGCTGGGATGGATGATCATGCGGCCTTCATAGCCCATCTGCTTGCCTTCCATCACGTTGCGTTCGAAAGCCGGGATATCCTGATAGGCCACGAAGGGGGCGTCGATGGCGACGATGCCGGCGGCGCGGGCGGCGATGGCCATCTTGGCGCGGCCCCACATCTGTTCGACGGCTTCGGAGGTCAGCTTCACGCGCATGTCGCGGCAGTAGTCCACGGCGCCGAAGATGGCGTTCACGTTGCGGGAACTGGCCATGCAGCATTCATAGGCGTTCATGATGCCCTTGGCGGTTTCGAGCAGCATGGAGATCTTCACGGTCCCGACCGGGATACCGCGGCGGCGTTCCAGTTCTTCGAGCTTCCAGTCAAGACGCTTGACGTCATCCGGATGGCCGGTCTTGGCGAGGGTCACGCCGTCAAGGCCTTCCCACACGACGGCTTCGAGGTCGTCGTTGGTCATTTCGGTTTCCCAGTTGTTGATGCGGACGTACACCTGAGCGCCGCCGGAACCGGCGTATTTAAGCTTTTCGGCAACGAGCTTGCGGGCCGCTTCCTTTTCGGACGGGGGCACGGAGTCTTCGAGGTCGAGGGTAATGATGTCGGCGGGGATGCTGGGAGCTTTTTCAACCATCTTGGGGTTATTGCCGGGAACATACATGATGGAACGCATAACGGCCATGGGAATTCTCCTTTGAGGAAAAAAGTTGGTTGAAAAGATACCAATCGGACCGAAGCTATTTCTTCAATTTCTCGTGCAGGATGACCGGGATGTCGGTAGGCGTCATGGCGACGTACCCCCCGGCTTTCGT
>OIWU01004384.1_pt1 | contig 10069 bp, 9 predicted proteins | sample 1587711 | NCBI WGS metagenome assembly OIWU01 (sample SAMEA3888909, study PRJEB22519) | human gut metagenome | biome: human gut; feature: human-associated habitat; material: faeces | place: Denmark | collected 2010 | reverse complement strand
CCCGTTCACGGCGGGCGGCGGGACGGTCGCGTTCGACTGTTCGGGCGGCTGCGGGTGCGGGGGATGCTCCGTCGCGGGGACCTACCGCCTGGAGGGGGCGCTGTTCCAGCTGCCGCCCGCGACGTGCGGGTGCCGGGAAGGCGACGACGATGACGACAACCCCCTCGGTCCCGATCCCCCGCCACCCATCCCGTCCACGGGCGGCGTCTCCGTCTCGTTCTCGGCGAAGGCGGTCGTCTTCGAGGACCGCCACGAGACCGCCCCCGGCGCGTGGGCGGAGCGCCGCTCGACGCGGACCGTGCTCGCGGTCCGGGTGGACGGCGGCCCGGACGGGGGGACGTTCACGCTGACGCCCCGGAACATCGGGAAGCTCGCGCCCGAAGGCGGCACGGGACCGCTCTCCCTGCCGTCCGGCGGGACCCTCGCCCCCGGCGAGACGTACTCCGCCACGTTCGAGTGCAGCGGAGTGGAGGCGAGCGGCGCGGAGGGCGACGTGGCGGTCTCGGCGTCGTTCACCGACGCCGGGTCGGGGGAGACGCAGGGCGACGAGGCGAAGCTCACCGTCGTGCGCGTCGAGATCCGCTCGACGGTCGACCCGCCCGACCCGTCGGCGCGTTCCATCAACCGCCACACGTACGGCGTGTGCGAACGGATCGAACTTCTCCAGTTCCCGGGAAGCCCGAAGGTGGCGTGGAATCCTGTCGGAGGTGGGACTCTTGACTCCGGGTCGCTTTACAACTGTCCTCTTTCCGGATGCCGGAATCCCCTGCTGGCTTCCTGTGCCGGTATTTCGTACACGCCGCAGATCGAGGTCGTCGAGCCGGACGGCATCAAGGCCGAACTTTTGTACGGTACAACGCGGGAGAGCGTGATCACCTATGGCGTTCCGCGTGGGAAGGCCGGCGGCATCGGCATGTGGCTCCGCCTTTCGGTCAAGCCGTTCCATGTGTCTTTTTCCCGTATCGCCGTTCAGGAAGTCGTGTCCTTCACCTATGATGCGAGCGGTTATTTCTCGAACCCCTATTTCAACGGGGCCTTTGCCCACACTGGAGGTATAGGAGGGGCGGGGGCTGGAATTTGGCACGACATTGATGAGGATAACTATTTCTCGGATGACGAAGCCGCCTACAATGCCGTCGTCCCCTGGTTGACGCAGAAAGGCATTCCTACGAACGATCCTGCATGTTCTTGGACAAGTGGTTATGTCTACATGGACAATCCTTTTGGATGGAACAAGAAGGGAACGAGTGGCGATGAAACGGTCTACAAAAGGTTCGCCGAAGATGTACAGGACGAGATTATGATTGATGCCGTTGGTACAGTTGGCGTGCGAAAACTTTTTAATCAAGTCACCCGTACGACAAATGACGTGATCCACGTCAATGGAAGGAGAATTCAATGATACAGGGCGTTTCAGGTGTTTGGTCCGTTGCCTTGGTTTTGACAGTCGTTTGGCTTGGCGGATGCGGTGCGGAAGCCCCTTTGGTTCGTGAAGTGGAGAATGGGCTAGGTGATGTTGCCGCATGTCTTCAATGCCCGTCTCCACGCGCCGAGGAACTGGGGAATCGGGTTGTCACGTTGATTTCGAGGATACGTGATCCTTCTAGGAGAAGGCTGTTAAAGAAGAAATTCGAGGAGACGGTTTTCGGTACACGCCTGGACGCGAGGGACTATGCGGAACGGAGTCGCCAAGTCGGGGTCTTTGGAGATCTGGTTTCCGTATGCATGAGGGGAGAACGTGTGCTCGGCGGTGACAGGTATGGGGCGTTCGCCCTTCGGCTGAGATACTTCGAACGGCTGCGGAACGAGCTGCGAACAGCGAAGAACATCAAGGACAGGGGGTGTGGGCGCATTCCTCCTGGACTTCGGGAGACCGCTGTGTCGTTTGCCACAAAGCTTAGTAACCATCTTTCCTTCCAGTCCCGGCAGTTTGAGCGAAACATCGCCTTGTGTGGACCGACTGAATTGACGCAGAGGCAGCGTGAACGGCTTGCCGAAAGGTTCCATGCGATTTTTGGCCGCACGATGCGCACGCTTCAGGAAATTGAACGTGACCGCCTTCAGGAGGTTTCCCAAAGGCAAGGAAGCCGGGAGGTCGCGCGTTCGACGAACGGCGTGATTCGCCTCAACGGAGTGCCCGTACAATGAATGTGCGTATGATGTCCTTTTGTCTCCTGTCGCTGTTGGCGGTCTTCGGGTGTTCCCCATCTGGAGACAACAAAAGGACACGACAGTCCCCGGAGTCCATGGACGTGGACAGGGGCTTCCATGAGCTGGAGACGAATTTTTGGGAAGGAACGCTCAATCCCATCACGTGTGGCAGGGAACTGCTCAAGAAGATAGAACGGATTCCATGGCCGGACGAACGAAGGCACTATCTTGAACGCTTCGGGGATCTGATTCTCTCGGCCGAACTGGGAAATGGAACCTATCGGGAACGCTACCTTCATCTTGGAGTACTCGAAGAACTGCATTTTCTGGTGGCGAACTCGAACTGCGGTCTTCCCCTTGACAAAAGACTTGAGTTCCGTCTTGCGTTTCTGGAACGGATCAGGAGGGAGATTGCCCATCCCCTGCCGGGGCCGGAGAGGGACGGGCATCCACCGGGGCTCTTCATTACGGAGGACGTGTTTCTCAAGAACCTGAGGGACGCCTACGACCTCCATCTTCGTTGGCTGGAGGAGTCCTTCAACCGGCATGCGGCCCGGGAACTTCCGCCGGACGCCTGTGCGCGGCTCCGCGCGAAGATCGAGGCCTCCATCGGACGGCGCATCCGTACGGACGAGGAAATCCTGCGCGACCGGCTCCGGCGTCCAAGGGCGGCCGACACGCCGCCGAACCGTCCGGGGGAACGCTTCCTTCCTCGTCACGACATCGAGGTCCCCGTTGCGCTCTAGGGAGTCAAGCCCATGAAAAGACACATCCTGTCATCCATTGCCGTTCTGATCGCCGCCTCCGCATGGGGCCGCGCGGCGGTTCCCGCCGCGTTGCCGCCCGCCGTCCACGCCGACACGGAAACGGTGACGAATGTCCCGTTCGCCGTAGCCCTTGACGCGGCGGGGCGCCTCTCGTTCGACCTCGTCTGCCGCGCGACGCCCTCCAACAACGTGGAGGTCGCGTTCGGCAGGGATGCCGACGGGAACGGCAGGCTCGACGTCGGGGAGGAGGGCTGCCTCGTCGGCTGGGACTGCGGGGCGTGGTTCGTCCGGGAGGGGGCGGACGGGGAGGCGCTGACCGCCGTTCCGGAACGTCCGCCGGACGATGGCGTGCGGACGCTCGCCTGGCGGCTGCGGGTCGACGCGGACGGCGCGCCGTCCCGCCTGGATGCCCGGGCCGATGGCGATGCCGTCTTCGGCGCCCTCGCGGATGCGCCGCCCGCGTGGCTCCATTCCCCGTCGTGGGACGTGGTGCGCCTCACGGGACGGGGGATCGACGTCCCGCTCGGATCCTTCTCCGTCGCCGTCACGCCCGACGGCACGACGTTCTTCGTGCGCTAGTTCCCGGGGAGGGTCGCGCTCCTGCGCGACCGGGGCGTCCACATGGGCGTTTTCGTGTGCGCGGCGCGCCGAGGACGTCGCGCCCTACCATGTGGTGCGTGGCAAGGGCCGGCACCTTGTGGTGCGTGATAGGGGCCGACGTCCTCGGCGGCCCGCGCGTCCGTGGACGTCCCCGTGGGCGTTTCCGTGTGCGCGGCGCGGGGCCTTTGCGTGCCAAACCGTCCGGTCTTGCCGTGTGGACGTGTACACGTGGGCACGAAATTTCAGGTATCGCCCCCTGCCTTGATTTTTTCACACCCCCCTCGCCGCGTGGCGTTGTGGGGCGGTATGTGGTAAACTGAACGGCGGTCAGGCGGTAAAACGAAATCGAAAGCGAGGAGGAAGACGGCATGGAACGGCGGGCATTTGGATGGAGGTTCAGGTTTCTCGCGTACACGGCGGTTGCGGCGGGGACCGTCCTCGCGGCCTCCGCGCGGCAGCGGCAGGTGACGGTGGTGACGCCGCTGGCCGGCGAGAAGTGGTGGGGCGGCATCCTGCACCGGGGCTGGGAGATGCCCTACGGCAACACGCCGCGCCCCATCGACCTCGGCCTCGAGGGCGGCGTGACGGCGCCGTTCCTCGTCTCAAGCGCGGGCCGCTACGTGTGGAGCGACCGGCCGTTCGTCTATGCGTTCACGAACGATGTCCTCACCGTCGCCTCCGACGTGGAGAAGGTCGAGCCGGTCGTGGCGGGGACGACGCTGCGCGAGGCGTACCTCGCCGCGAGCGCGAAGCATTTCCCGTTCAACGGACGCACGCCGGCCGAGCTTCTCTTCGCGAAGCCCCAGTGGAACAACTGGATCGAGATCGCGATCCAGGGCATGCGGCAGACGAGCGTCGACGCCTACACCGAGGCGCTTGCGCGGAGCGGCTTCCCGTGCGGCGTCTACATCATGGACGGCGGCTGGCTCTCGCACAACGGCAGCTACCGGTTCCACGCGCCCGACTTCCCCGACCCCAGGGGCATGTTCCGCCGCATCCGCGAGAAGGGGTGGAAGGCGATGATCTGGACGGCGGCGTTCGTGAGCCCCGACTGCCGCGAGTACAAGCTGCTGCGCCACGGGAAGGGCTACATGATCGACGGCAAGGACGTCCTCGCCTACGACAAGGCGCGTCCGGGGCGGCACGCGGGCGTCGTGTGGTGGTGGAGCGGCATCAGCTGCGTGTGGGACCTCACCTACGCCCCCGGGTGGGACGACTACGCGCAGACGCTGCGGCGCTTCGCGGCGGAATACGGCATCGACGGCTTCAAGTGGGACGCGGGCGACGTGGGGCCGATGGCGCGGACGCTCCGCTTCCACGATCCCGCCAAGCGCGCCGTCGACTGGGCGCACGACTACGTGCGCGTCGGCGCCGAACTGTTCCCCTACAACGAGTACCGCGTCGGCTTCCGCACGGGCGGGATGCCCGTCATGCAGCGCCTCCCCGACGTCCACCACCGCTGGGAGGCCATCCGGCGCGTGAGCGGCATGGTGCAGGCGGCGGGCCTCCTCGGTTCGCCCTACGTCGTCGCGGACATGGTGGGCGGCGGCGAGGCGACGACCTACCGGCCCGGCGGGTACTTCTCGGAAAAGCTCTTCGTGCGCTCCTGCGCGCTCGCCGCGCTCCACCCGATGATGCAGTTCTCCGCCGCGCCGTGGCGCTACCTCTCCCCCGGGAACGTCGAGATCTGCCGCGCGTTCGCGAACCTGCACGTCGAATTCGCGCCGTACATCCTGGACCTCGCGCGCCACGCCGCGCGGACGGGCGAGCCGATCGTCCGCACGATGGAGTACGAGTTCCCGCACACGGGCTTCGCGAAGCCGATGACGCAGTTCATGCTCGGCCCGAAGTGGCTCGTCGCGCCCGTCACGGCGGAGGACGACGCGGTGACCGTGGAACTGCCCGCCGGGCGCTGGACGGACGACCTCGGCACCGTGCATGTCGGCCCGAAGACCCTCACGCTCACGCACGTGCCGCTCGGGCGTCTGCCACGCTACGCGCGCACGGAAACGGCGAAGTGAGGGGCGTCGTGATGAAGTGCTGCGGATTTCTCCTGTCACTTGCGCTGTGCGCCGGATGCACGACGACCTGCGTGCGCGAGACGCCCCGGGCGGTCCGCCTCGGGGCGGCGCGCGTCGAGACGACGGCGCTCGTCGAAGCCCTGCGTACACAGGTGAAGGGGACGCGCATCCAGGCGCTCAACGGCGCCTGGCGGGACCAGGTCTTCCAGGCGCAGTGCGTGCTGAAGGGCGACGGCGAAACGCTCACCGTCGTCTTCCTCGCCCCGCAGATGCGCCTCGTCACCATCGCCGTGACGAAGCCGCACGCGATCCGCTGCGAACGCGCGCCGCGCATCCCCTCGGCCTTCGAGCCGGAGTATGCGCTTGTGGACCTTGCGTTCGTGAACCTGGAGACCGCGACGCTGCGCCGCGCGGTCGGGACGGCGCTCACCATCGACGACGACGGCGCGGCGCGCCGCATCTTCACGCCCTCCGGCGAACCCGTGGCCGAGGTCCTGCGCCGGGCGGACGGCACAATCCAGTTTCGCAATCTGCTGCACGGCTATTCCTACACCCTCAAGCAGGTGGACGGCTAGAACGTTCAACTTGGTCGTACCGTTTTTCATATCTTCTTCTTCCCCACATGACTGAAGCGAAGGGAAGTCCGTATGAAGAGTCTTCTGTCAGTCTTGTCCGTGACGGTCCTGGTGACGCCGCCCTGCGCCCTCGCCGGAATCGTGGTGCGGGCGTCCGAACGGGCTCGGCACGCGAAGGACCCGCGCCGCCTCGGCACCGGGCCGTCAGGAGGTGGAGGGGGCACCGCGCGCCGGGACCGTTTCGTGGTGGACGAAAAAGCCGCTTTCGCCCGACGCGGAGGAAATGGAGCAGGGGCGACGCGGAAGGGTGGAAGAGTTTTATGATGGCATCGAAAAGGGGAGGCGAAATGAAGGACAGTAAGTGTTTCAACATGCGGGAAAGCAAGACGGCCACGATGTTCCTCCTTTGGGGGTCTGCCCTTCTTTTGATAATGGGGTGTGGAGGAAACGATTGGAATGATGGCGACTTTGCCGTCATGACGAATGAGATGTACTTGGCCAGCACAGAGGATTCCATCTGTTGCGATGGAGACATTCCACGGAAGAAGGATATGTTCTACTTTATCAGGAAGGCCGATACGGGCGATGCCATGTCCGGGTGCTGTATCTGGGCGGGCGATGGCGAGAAGGTCAAGATTGTCTATGGAATGGGGACGAAGCAGATCCTGAAAGGGCGCGCGGCCGTCAAATGGTGGTATGATGGAGGCATGGAATGGTTCACGGATCGGAACGAATGGCAGACGCGGCTGTTGCAGCTGGAGAAATGAGGTCGAAGTGGAAACGGAGATTGCCATGGCGGAACTCAACCTGAACATGAACCGCTATCGGGAATGCGCGCGGCACGTGTGGAACACGTACTTTCGTGGACAATCCAATTCGGAGGACCTGTTCCTCAACGTGGAGTATGAACTGTTCTACGCGCTGGTCCTGGCTCCAAGTGGTTTGGAAGGGGAACACAAGAGTCCCTTCGATGTTCCTCTTCCGTTTCTCCGGGTTGTCCCCAATCCGTCGCTTCGCGTACTCTCCGTCATGATTGCACCTCCCGGTGGCCCTGGCTCGAATGTCTACTGGAAGGAGGTGGAACTTGAACCGGGAGAACTTGAACTGCGCTTCATCGATTTCTTCGACTGGGCGAACCCGGACGACTTCCGGGACTACCAGTACGTACGCGCGCGAATCGTCGCTTCGCATGTGGGCGAAATGTATGATGGATACGACATCCTCCTCCCTGTCATGTACGTACGGTTTGAAGTGGTGGACACACGAGAGAGTCGCAATGCATTGTGAATAAAAATGGTGGGGGGCATTCTGTCGGTAAGCACGGAGTACGGAGACATGAAGGCACGGATGAGGTTGAAAGTTGATTTACACACACATCAGTCACGGTCTATTTGATTCATCGTTTGAGGATGGCTCGGTCGCGCATGCGCACAGCCCTCCCGGTTCGTTGTCGGATGCCCTGCGCCGAGGGCGGCACGGGTACATCGCGTGTCGGACCACCGCCATAAACACGCTAAGGCGCGCCGTCGTCTACGCCTACGACCTGCGCGGACGGAAGACCTACGAGGGCGGCGCGACCTATCCCGTCCGTTCCGTCTACGACGTCTTCGGCAACTACAACCCGCGCGGCGAACTGATTCTCGCAACGAACGTCGTGACGGGTGCGGCGTTCGCCTACCGCTACGACGACATCGGCAACCGCCTCTGGTCGCGCGAGCTCGGGACGAACTGCACGTATGCCGCGAACGAACTCAACCAGTACACGAACGTCGTGCGCGGCGGCGTGTTCGAGCTTTCGGCGTTCGACCTCGACGGCAACCAGACGAACCTCGTCACGTCGACCGGCGAATGGTCGGTTGAGTACAACGGCGAGAACCGCCCCGTCCGCTGGACGCGCAACGCGGACGGAACCGTAGTCACGATGTCCTACGACCGCATGGGGCGGCGCGTCACGAAGGGAGGCGAACGGTTCGTCTACGATGGCTACCTCAACATCGGCCAGACGGTCTGGGACCCCACGGAGCCCGTGGCGATCCGTCCGCTCGTGTGGCTGGGTGAAGACGGCTTGGCCTGCTTCTTCCACGATGGAAACAAGAACGTGGTCGACTTCGCGACGACCGGTGTCGCCCCGTCTGCATGCCACTACGTTTACGCGCCCTTCGGCATGGACACGGGAAGCGTTGGCGACCCCAACCCGTGGCGATTCAGTTCGGAATGGCAGGATGAGGAAATGTGTGTCATATATTATAACCATCGGCATTACGGCTACATGGTGGGACGATGGTTGGCTATTGATCCGTTACATGAGTTCGTGATTCTGGAAAATGAGAAGAACAATGTATTCGCTCAACCACACGAGTTGTATCTGTTTGTACAAAACGATCCGTTAAACCATAGTGACTGGATAGGGTGGGGACAGGTTGGGGCGCCCATAAAATGTGGGAACTGTCTTATATGCGTCGACAATGATTCCGCAAGCGGTGACGGAAATTCCTATAAGATTCATTGGCAGTGTGGACGGCATGGCCGCCCATCCACATGCCGAGGAGGAGGTGCCGCACAGTGGCCATCCGGTGATCCTTCTCATGGCAGCGATCCTGTCCCACCCAATATAAGGCGTTGCCTAGATCAGACGAGATGGGCATTACGAAAAGTTGAAGCATCTGTACCAAATAGTAAAGGATGCTGTGAAACACGCCATTTCTGGACAGCAGAACCTTCTTCATCCGGTACATCGCTTGGAACTCCTTCTCAGAAAATGATTGGCTTGTGTTCTGGAGGGTTTCTTATACTCGTACTTTTACTTGCTCCAGTTGGAATCTGACCATGTTGCTGCCTTTCTACGAGAACCGAAAATGGGGATACATTGACGAACACGCGCAGATGGTCATCCGTCCTGGGTTTCAGGGATGCGGATGCTTCTCCGAGGGGGTGGCCCCCGTATGCCGAGAGGGGCGCTATGGTTACATCGACGTCTCGGGACGGGAGGTCATACCGGGAACGTTCGACTGGGCAGGGGATTTCCACGAGGGGGTGGCGTGCGTTCAAGTGGGGGAGAAGTTCGCCGTCATCGACCGGACGGGGCGATTGTTGATGCCGCCTGTCTACGACGTCCTCTACCCATTTGACGCGAACGCCCGTTTGTTCTGCGCGCAAAGCGGGGAGGGGAAGTGGGGCGTTGTCGAGCGTACGGGAAAAGTCAAACTCCATTTTGAATATGACGACATCGAGGGAGTCGGAGACGACGACTGGTGGAAGGCCTCTCAGAATCGCCACCATTCGTTTTTCGACGGCAACTGGAACCTTATGCGGTCTTTTGAGTACGACGACATGACGTCCTTCCATCACGGCATGTCCGTCGTTGAGGAAAATGCCCACATGGGGGTCATCGGTAAAAACGGAAACCAGATCCTGCCTCTTCACTATGAAGATGGGTTTGTCTGTAGCCAAAGGCGTATTTGCATGCGGTACTGTGGCGAGAACGACTATTCCTTCTATTATCCAGGCACGCGGAAATGGGGGAATCTCCGATTTGACCATTGCGATGGAGAACTGGGTACAGGGCTGGTTGTCGTCAGCAGAAATGGAACATGTTCGTTGTACGATGCCGACGAAAAATGCAGGTTGGCTGATTTCGCGGAATCCGTGCAGGCAGGTTTTTACGGGAGATACCATCGCTTTTGGGTAGATGGCGAAACGATGGGGTACATGATGGTGGACAGGGGTACGTTGTACGTGTTGGACCTGGATGGGGTACGGGAAGTTGGGAGAACGGTGAAATGAAAGACTGGAGGGGAAATTACGAAGATCTTTCGGGCCATCACCTGATGGGCCATCAGAGGACGGGATGTTGGATGAAGCCGCGCGCAGGCCAGCCTCAAAACCTTTCTCCGTGTCCCCGCGCGCTCCGTGTTAACCATACAAGAAGGAGATATGACAGGTGAGAACTGTTCCA
>OIWU01004382.1_pt1 | contig 10070 bp, 9 predicted proteins | sample 1587711 | NCBI WGS metagenome assembly OIWU01 (sample SAMEA3888909, study PRJEB22519) | human gut metagenome | biome: human gut; feature: human-associated habitat; material: faeces | place: Denmark | collected 2010 | reverse complement strand
TCAAGCCTATATTCGTGAAACAATCCATCTTCGTGCGGCAATGACAATATCCAGTCCTTGACTTTATCTGAGTATTTTCTCACTCTTGCTCCGATGATGAAATTGTAATTGCCTGAACGCAGAAGCTCTACATTACGTCTTATCATGAAGCCTGAATCGGCAACAACTACAAAATCATCAATTCCGAAACGTGGCTTGAAATCATCTATGACCGGAATTAAGATAGTCTACGGTCGCCATCCTGCTCATGGGGTGGCATAGTCTGGCCACCACAAGATGGCGCAGGACATTATCATCAACACGATTGAAGCCTATGGAGTCATAAACCTTGTCAAGAATAAATTTAGCTCCGTTCAACAATATTGACTCCACATTGCCAAGCATAGCTTTGGCTGCATAGAGTTCTTCCTCCTTCCTCTTCGGACCGTCAAAGTCCAGCTTTTGAACACCAAGATAAGAGTTTATCCAGGCTTTACCTTGGATAAGCAGCTTTTCAATCTCTTCATCTGAATTTGCAATGCCAACAGTATGAAGTTCCTTGAACTTTCCACCGTGCTTATCAACTACTACAACACTTGTCGTACCCGACCTGTTCTTTTTCTTACGAACAAACATGTCGTAAATATACGTTTTTTTGTGGTTGCGTCACCCTAAATCACCATTTTTAATAGTTAACATGTTGATATTCAATTATCGCATTTCCCTACAAGTAAAAAGTGACGAAGTCAGGAAATTTCAAGAAAATGGCTACAAAATCAAGCATACATATCAAGCCTTGCAATGTAGCATCGAGCGAGGCTCATAACCGGAGAACTGCCGAGTATATGCGCAACATCGGAAAATCCAAGGTATATGTGGTATCCGAACTCTCTGCAAATAACGAGCAGTGGATAAACCCGGACTTCGGCAGTCCCGAATTGCAGACGCACTATGAGAACATCAAACGCATGGTCAAGGAAAAGACAGGCCGTGCCATGCAGGAAAAGGAGCGTGAGCGCAAAGGGAAGAACGGAAAAATCATCAAGGTGGCGGGATGCTCGCCCATCCGTGAGGGTGTATTGCTCATCAGACCGGATACTACGCTGGCGGATGTGCGTAAGTTTGGCGAAGAATGCCAAAAACGCTGGGGCATCACACCGCTCCAAATCTTTCTGCACAAGGACGAGGGGCATTGGCTGAACGGACAGCCTGCCCCGGAGGATAGGGAGAGTTTCCAAGTAGGCGAAAGATGGTTCAAGCCCAATTACCATGCCCATATCGTATTCGATTGGATGAATCACGATACAGGCAAGAGCCGCAAGCTCAATGATGAGGATATGACCGAAATGCAAAACTTGGCATCCGACATCCTGCTGATGGAACGTGGACAGTCGAAGGCCGTTACGGGCAAGAAGCATTTGGAGAGAAATGATTTCATCATTGAGAAGCAGAAAGCCGAACTGCAACGCATTGAAGCCGCCAAGCGGCATAAGGAACAGCAGGTAAACCTTGCCGAACAGGAACTCCGTCAGGTAAAATCGGAAATACGCACGGACAAGCTCAAAGGTGCAGCCACCGATGCCGCTACGGTCATAGTAAGCGGAGTGGGTTCTCTTTTCGGCAGCGGGAAAATGAAGAAACTGGAACTATCCAATGAAGAATTGCGTCAGGAAATAGCCAAACGGGATAAGGGAATTGATGACTTGAAAGCCCAAATGCGGCACATGCAGGAACAGCACGGCAGGCAGATACGTAACCTGCAAGGAATACACAATCAGGAACTTGAAGCCAAAGACAAGGAAATATCACGGTTGAATGCTATTATTGAAAAAGCGTTCAAATGGTTCCCGATGCTCAGGGAGATGCTGAGAATGGAAAAGCTGTGCGCTGCCATCGGCTTCACCAAAGAAATGATAGAGAGCCTTCTGACGAAGAAAGAGGCTATCAGGTGCAATGGCAGGATTTATTCCGAAGAACACAGGCGGAAGTTTGACATCAGGGGCGATGTTTTCAAGGTGGAAAAGAATCCGACTGATGACAACAAACTGATGCTGACCATAAACAGGCAACCGATTGGCGAATGGTTCAAGGAGCAGTTCAACAAATTAAGGCAGAACATTCGCTGTCCCATACAGCCGCAAAGGAAAAGCAGGGGGATGAAACTGTAATCGGATATTGCATTGAGAAACAAAAAAGTACCGTCCATAAATGACTGATAAACGGTACTTTTTTGTAATTTTGTTATCGGATTTCAAAATAGGAAATATATAATGAAAAGGTATTCCAAAATAGCAATTATCACAGCTTCTATAATTGGCCTATATGTTTTTGCATTGTTGTCTTTTGGCTTCCCTATACCCAGAGGTCATAAAGTTAACAGTGATTATTATACCTACTATCAAAATATCAGAGGCATATACTATATCTCTGTTGAACATTCGCTAAACTTGATCAATTACGGTAATTGGGGATACCTCAAAGACGTGGACAAGGCAACATTTATGGTATTAGATGACAACTTGGCAAAGGATGCAACACATGTCTGGTTTGGAAGCAAGTTGATAGAAAACGTAGATGCCAAAACATTCCATATCAATGTCAACGGAGTTGCGTGTGATAAAAACAATGTCTATATCCGCGATTTCTCCAGCAGCAGTTCATTCATAAGACCTTCCCATAGCAGCATAGATGCTGAAACTGCCGAATATTTCGTGTATCGTCTTGGCCGCAGGTCGGATGAGTGGATACGAGACAAAAATTACGTTTACTACAATGATAAGAGAACTGATGTCGATAGAAACAGTTTTAGGATTATAGGCGAGGATTGGTTTATAGACAAGAACTATGTCTATCAGACTGTACCTAATTCTAAAACAGGACAGTGGGAACTACAGCGTATAGATTCCTTGCAACATCCTGTTGAGCCGGGGTATCAATATTTCCGCAATGGCAGAAATGTTATTTATGGTGATTCTGTAATCGTTCGGAATATAGATATTAAACGTTTTGAGGAAATCGGTGTCGGCAAATATTTAGTTAATGATATGCTCTTCTTGAATGGAGAACCTTTCCTCAAAGACTCATTAGATGTAGAAAATGCCACGTTCTATTTTTACGGGCGTATTGCAACCGACAAACAGCATGTATTCTTTGACAGGAAGCAACTAAATGACATTAACGCCGCTACTTTTCATCAAATTAGCGATGAAGTCTTTGAAGATAGGAACTACATCTATACTATAAAAGAAAATTCATGGAACGATGAATATCCGTTCGATAAAAAGAAGAAAGAGTATTAAGAAATCAATCATAAACAGATATTTCTCCAATGAATAAAGTCTAGGTTAATATGACAGAAGAAGAAAAGTTAAGTATTAAGGAACAATTCAATTGTATTGTCAAAGACGGCATAGTTCCTGTTTTGAAATCCGCAGGGTTTAAGAAGAAAGGCAATAATTTTCATGCTCATGTAGGAGAATTAGATTGGTGTATCAATATACAAACAGACAGATGGGGATTTGATGATTCTTCAAACACATGGCAATTCACAATCAACATTGGTGTAACTTGGGGTGATTATGCAATGTGTTTGTTTAATGAGGTCTGTGATTTTCCTTTGGAAAATTCCTGTCCGATAAGAACTCGTATAGGGAATTTTATTGGAAAAGAGGATTATTGGTTCATTTTGCACCCAAATCAAGATTGCTCACCAATAAAAGATTTGATTTGCTCTATACTACAGAATAGAGTCTTGCCCTTATTAAAACAACATCAATGCTTGAATGATTTATGGGATTTAATAGAGGACAATCACTCAATACACACTTTCCTAATTAAACTGTTTCATGTCAGGTCTAAACAAAAAGTCTTTTGGGCTACCCCTATCGGCTTGTATATGTTGTGCCTTGCGACAGGAAAAGCGAAAAAGGCAAAATCGTTGAGAAGCAAAATGGAGCAACGAAAAGCAAACACTTCGCTATTAGACAAAATAGACGAAATGTACAAAAACAGGGGGATTATCCCATAACCTTTTAAATGAACTAAAACACCCGACTTTACATTCTTGGGTGTAAAATCGGGTGCTTATTCTACAAAACATTGATTTTCAATGTTTATTGCGGAAAGAGAGGGATTCGAACCCCCGGAGCCTCGCAGCTCAACGGTTTTCAAGACCGCCGCAATTGACCACTCTGCCATCTTTCCGAGCGCAAAAATATAACGGAAATTTCTTTTTTCCAACTCGAAGCTCGTTTTTATTTTCCAATTCGCAAGCGAGTTGGTATGCTCGGTGGAATATTTGGTGAAGCTCGGTGGAGTCCGATGCGGTTCGCCGGTCATGTACAGACGACAATGCACGGCGCCAGAACAGATGGAATAGCCCTCCGAATCCAGATTAACAAATATTTTACGGTTCTCTTTTTGAAGCAGGCAGGTATATTTTTCGATGCGGTGACTTTCGACTTGAGGAGATATGTTTGATCGATTGAGGATGCGATTATGCGACTCGAGGTGCGGATAATAAATAAATTCATTGTATATTTTGTAATATTTATTTGTCTGATGAAATATGTTAAATTTGTGTTATGTGATACAAGGTAATGAAATGGTGCGGAATAATCAACGGAATAAATATATATGATCAACAGAAATATTATAATGATTTTATGGATCAGCCTGTTTTTGGCGGCGTGTGGACAAAAGGGGGTTTCAGTGGCTTCTGATGCTTCCTATACGATCGACATGTCTCAACTATTTGAGGATGCCGAAGAGACACCGGATTTCAAATGGAACGATTTGGCGGACGGGTCGATCTGGTTCCATTGGGGAAAACGGAGCGTATTTTGAGTAATCTATCCGTACAAGGACTGACTGACGACGGGAAAGTGTTGCTGGAGGACATGGCTAACGGTACGATCACAGTAGCAGATATTGAATCGGGTAAGATTATTTCCTCATTCAATCGAGTTGGCCGAGCGGGTAACGAATATTTAATGCCTACATTCTGGGGGCTAATCAGTGCCAATATATACGATGATAAAATCAGTTTCTATTCTGAGGGGTTCAATAAACGCATACAGGTTTATGACCTGTATGGTCGACACCTAAAGTCCATTGATGTAAAAACAGATGAATACATATGCTCTTGTCGAGTTATCGACAGCAATACATTTGCATTGACCCATGTTCCTCTTCCTTCTCAAGATAAACCTTACGTTCCGAAGCATTTCATTACGATAATAAATAGTGAAGGAGAAATAATTCGTACATATTTACCATCCAAATTCCAATATGCTCCCTCTGCTATTATGACTTCGAGCAATAATCCTTTTCGTTATCATGACGGCGTGTTAGTTTCCTCAGAACATGTTGGCAACGATACAATGTATTTTGTAACCAAAGATCGTATGTATCCTTTTCTGATTACCGATTTTGGAGAACGGGGTGAAAAACGCAGAAGACAACTGACACAGCCAGAACGACCTCGCCTTGTAAGCGAAGATATATATTGGCCTTTTTATCAGGGTTATTATAAGGACATGTTGTTCTCAACTTTGATTTATCTAGGTAAACGCTGTACGAATATTTGGCAAAGGGATCAATTACTGGCCTTCAAGCGAGGTGCTTTTTCATGCGACCTTCCACGGGGCGGTAGCATCGAATTATCCGACTATTTTGTTTCCGGGAATAAACTGATTGCACCGATAGAAGCGTTTCATTTAGTGGGGTCGGTCGACGGAGTTACCGAAGACGACAATCCGTTCCTTGTCGTGATAACGCTCAAGGATAATCTGTAAGATGAAAGAAAATAGGATGAAGTTGAATTAAAAAGATAAAAGAGCCGTATTTTGCGGCTCCTTTATGCATTTGAAGGGAGAGAACCGGTCCAACGAGAAGGGAAAGGATGTTGCGGAACATCCAAGTTCCGATAGAGACGACTTAATTTATTCCCGAATGTTTGATGCCTTTATACAAACGGAGACTTGACCTCCTCATCGGTGGCTTCCAGTTTGAAAAATACGGGACGCAGTCCGTCATTGCAGCAGGTGATGGCTACTCCCGGTTGCCGAACCCAATCGTTGAAGTAGAAGTGCTGGGCTCCATTGGCCAAGGCGAATACGTAGGGATGGATTGTCCGCCATGCGCCGTCGCACAGACCTTCGGGTTTTCCTAACTCGGCATAGAATACTTGTCCTTCCTTCATGACGGAGCAGGGCTTCAGTCCCGGCATGGCATAATCGCGGGCAAAATCTTCATTGAATGTTACCCGCAATACGGTAATTTTTACTTTTTTCATAACAGAAGTTTTATTTTGGTTGTTTATGTCAGTTGTGTGAGCAGCCTCCGATATAGTGTTCCTATTCCGATTGGAGCTGAGAGTCGGTCTGTTCGGACTTCCGGCACTTGATCCAATGCCCGTAGGTCAGTTGCGCCATATCCATTCCAAGGGACTAAAGCGGAACCGTCTGATTCATAGATTGCTGAAAAATTGTTGGATGCTGTATACCGCTCCCTCGATGAGTTCCGTGTACAGCAGGTTGGCTCGTTCCCCATCCCAGCCCTCAGCCATAGAAAATCAGCATTTCGGCGACCGACTGTCCGATATAATTGGTCTCGGGGCATCCTTCCGGGGCGGCAAGCCGTCGAAACAGAGGTAGATTGCAACGAGACAGAAACGGCGAACAGAATCCGGCAATAGAGAGACACAGAGCACCCAGCTGAAATGTCGGAATGCCGCGAAGGGTGACAATGATGAAATAGTTGTTTAATTCTTACGCTACATAGATGAGAGAATAGGTCAGAACAATTGCTGTTCGTTGTTTTGTCGTTGTTTTATACCTCCTCCATTACAGATTTGCAGGATCAGACAGAAAATATCAGCCTCTGCACACGCTGTCGGAGGCTGATATAAATCGGAATGATAAAGCGGATCGTGCCGTTATTTCCATGACTCTTTATAGATGTCGACAATCTCTGCATCGGACATCTGGACCCGATCGCTGGTGAACATGATGCCCATTACCTCTCGTGCATTGCGCATGAGTTTTTCGCATTCGTCGAGAGCGATGCCGTAGTCGGACATTTTCAGATCGGCTACGCCGCATGCTTCCTGCAGGCGGGTGAGAGCCGTGATGAAATCCTCGGGTTTGTCGGCTTCGGGCATGCCCAACGCACGGGCCATGCGGATGAAACGTTCGTCACAGGCGTGTTTGCGGATAAAATAGGAGAAATAGGCACGGCTGATCATGATCAGTCCGGCTCCGTGGGGCAGGCTGGGGTGGTATGCCGAGAGAGCATGCTCCATGCCGTGTTCGCTGGTAAGCAGAGTCAGGCACATAACCCCACCCGAAAGGGTGTTGGCGAAAGCGACATGCGTCCGGGCCTCCATATCGTTACCGTCCTTGACGGCACGAGGCAGGTACTTCGCTAGATTCTCGATGGCAGTCAAGGCATACATGTCGCTCATCAGGTTGGCTCCTTTGGCGATGTAGCCTTCAACGCTGTGGAACAGAGCGTCGAATCCTTGGAAAGCGGTGAATCCGGCCGGAACGCTGAGCATCAGTTCCGGGTCGACGACAGCCAGATAGGGGAACAGGCTCGGTGAGCCGATGAAAGCCTTCTCAAAGGTATCCTCTTTGGTAATTACTCCCGCATTGTCGGTCTCGGATCCCGTGCCGGCCGTAGTAGTGATGGCTATGATAGGCAGAGGTCTGTTCGGAATGGGGTTCCCTTTGCCTGAACCTACTGCTACATAGTCCCACAGGACACCGTCGTTGGTAGCCATCACGGCGATCGCTTTTGCACAGTCCATGACGCTTCCTCCGCCCAGTGCTACCAGAAAGTCGCATCCGTTCTCCCGTGCGGCTTTTGCTCCGGCATCGACATTGGCCACTGTCGGATTGGGTGATACTCCGTCGAAAACGACGCTCCCGACACCCGCTTTTTTCAACTGTTCTTCCGTCCGGGACAAATAGCCGTTCGCACGGGTCGATTTACCGTTGGAGATGATGATCAACGCTTTTTTGCCCGGCATGGGCTGTTGTCCTAACTTGTTCAACATTCCGGCCCCGAACATAACCCGGGTGGGAATGTACATGTCATAATAGAGTCTTGTTTCCATGGTATTTTCTGATTAACAGTGAATTATTTTAGTTTGTTATACTCTTCGTCGGTAACCGGTTCCAACCACTCGTTGGAGCTCTCTTCGCCCGGAACCTCAAACGCCAAGTGGGCGAACCAGCTGTCGGAGGCAGCTCCGTGCCAGTGTTTGACGTTGGCCGGAATGTGGATTACGGTTCCGGGCAGAATCTCGACTGCCGGTTGACCCTCCTGCTGGTACCAGCCGCGACCGGCTACACCGATGAGCATCTGTCCTCCGCCACTCTTTGCCCGGTGGATATGCCAGTTGTTCCGGCAACCCGGTTCGAACGTTACGTTCGATACGTTGACCTGCTCCTTCGATATAGGTGCAAGATAGCTGTTTCCGATGAAATATTGTGCATAGGCCGAGTTGGGCTCTCCGATCGGGAAGATCATTTCGCGTTGGAAAGCCGCTTTGGCATCCGCTCCGGTCGTATCCTCCGACCACACCTCTTTGGCGAGTCGGAAAGCAGCCCAAGCCTTGGGCCATCCGGCATAAAATCCGATGTGGGTAATAATTTCGGCGATTTCGGTACGGGTGATCCCGTTCTGCTTGGCCGTTTGGAGGTGGTAGGTCAGGGAGCTGTCGGTGATGCCCTGACTGATCAGAGAAGTAAGGGTTATCAAACTGCGATCGCGCAGTCCGAGCCTGTCGGTGCGGCTCCACACCTCACCGAAAAGTACATCGTCGTTGAGTTCCGCGAATTTGGGAGCGAATTCTCCGAGTTGTTCGCGTCCAGCCGTTTGTTTGATCTTTTCCTGTGCCATAATTGCTGTACTGTTTATTGCCATTGCGACGAGCGCAAGGATAATTTTGATTTTCATACGGGTTCCTGTTTTAAGGTTCGACTCATCTTTTCGATTGCAAAATTAGGTGCATCGTGGAGTCGCTTTGTATATCCTTTACGGATATTTATACCCGAATCATGGTTCAGCGGTAAAACAGGAGAATGAATATGAAAAAGAACGCTATAAGTTGTATTGGAAAAGTGTTCAAGGATCGAGGGGACCGAGTGGCTCCGGATCGGTGGCATCTCTCCCTTCTGTCGGCCCGATCATCTTTTCAATCTGATCTTTTCGTGATAGAAGTAGTTGACGATTACGGGTTTCCCCTTCTGGGAGCGTCCGTAGGGTAGATCGTTGATCCGATAGGGATATTCGTGTTCGGCGGCGTAAGCCGACATCTCCTTTTCGAGCGATTCCCAATAGTCGAGCCGTTTGTGGTTGTAGATCTCTTCATACAAAGGGATGAGTGCCGGGTGTTTTTCTCGAATATAGTTCATGATGTCCCCCTTGAACTGTCCTCTCAGATTCAAGTTTTCCAGCCATATCAGGTCGGTCTGGTCCTTTACGCGTTCGATGATCGCTTTGACATCGGTGATTCCGGGAAAGATCGGAGAGATGAAACATACGGTCCGGATGCCGGCGTCGTAAACCTGTTTCATGGCCGAAATTCTTCGCTCGATGTTTACTGCGTGATCCATATCGGCGCGGAACTGTTCGTCGAGCGTATTGATGGACCAAGATACGGTCACTTTGCGGAATTGTTTCAACAGGTCGAGATCGCGCAGGACGAGGTCCGATTTGGTGCATATCATGATTTCGGCCTCACAGCCCCGTAGCTCTTCGAGCAGTCGTCGGGTACGTCGGGCTACCTCTTCATAGGGATTGTATCCATCGGTTACCGACCCGATAACAATCCGTTGTCCGTCATACTTGTGCGGATTGCTGATCGGTTTCCAGTTTTTGACGTCGAGAAAAGTACCCCAAGGCTCCGTGTGACCGGTAAACCGTTTCATGAACGAAGCGTAGCAGTATTTGCAGGCATGCAAGCATCCGACGTATGGGTTCACCGAATATCCGCCTACGGGTAGGGTTGATTTGGTCATGACGCTTTGTACGTCGATCTCTTTGATGGTCTCTTTTGTCATTTTGGTACGATCTTGATTCAC
>OIWU01004376.1_pt1 | contig 10078 bp, 13 predicted proteins | sample 1587711 | NCBI WGS metagenome assembly OIWU01 (sample SAMEA3888909, study PRJEB22519) | human gut metagenome | biome: human gut; feature: human-associated habitat; material: faeces | place: Denmark | collected 2010 | reverse complement strand
ACGAAAATGACTATTCTGGAATGATTGAATTTATATTTAATTTAGATGATTATTTAGGCGGTGAAAATAAATGAGTTTAGTTAATAATGAAGAATTAAAAAATTTAACAAATACAACAAATGGAAGTATAAATAAACAAGTTGTTGATTTCGCTAAAAACATTTTATTTTCACAATTAAAAAGTTATATTTCAGATGAAAAACAATATAAAATAATTAATGATAAAATGTCAAATATGAAAATAGAGTTATTATCAAGTCCTGATTTTAAAGATAAATTTTATGAAAGTAATGGCAAAGGTTTTTTACCAGCTGCTTTTGTATATGGAGGTATTATTTATTTTAGAAATGATATAAATTTTGATATTAATGATTTTCATAACTTAATTCACGAAATGCTACACATTATATCTGATAATGGCGAAAAAGAAGGATTATTACAACATAACAAAGAAAAAAATTATATGTATGGTAGAGGATTAAATGAAGCATTTACAGAATATCTAACATCATTAATATTGGAAGATAATTTTACAGGTTATTCAAAAGATTTTGAATATATAATTCAGTTATTTATGATTTTAACAAATTTAGATATAAAGGACTTATTTAGTTTATATATTTCAAAAGAAGAATGGCTAACTGATGAGATAATAAATACATTTAATCCTAATGATAATGAATTGGTTGGATTGATAGTTGAATATGATAATATGTTGGATCCAAATGAAAAACTTAATCCTAATAAAGTATTACATTTTTTATTTAATTCAATTAAAATAAAGATTAATAACAATGAGAAGTTGAATACAGAAAAACTGGAAGAATTATTAAAGAAATACTATCATTATTATTACAATGAAGATCGAGATTTAGATGTATCTACTAAGACAGGTATATCTGAAATATTAGACATTTTAGGCCCTTATAAACATAAGATGAGCCGTTAATATTGTAAAAAGATGTAAAATAATTTATAATATATATGAGGAGGTATCGTTTATGTATGAATCAGAATTGGTTGATATTTTAGTTGGCATTAGTGAAGGCAATTATATAGTAGAACAAAGACAAGTTCAAAAAGGCAGTAAGCAAGCCGAAGAAGCTAAACAAGTTATGGCAGTATTAGCTTATAGAGGAATGAAAGAAGGAAGCGCTATTTATAGAAAAGTTGGAAAAAGTTTTATGCAATTACACCCTGAAGTTGATTATCCAATGATATTAGAATTAGTAAAAACTTTTCAAGCTGAAGAAAGTCATTCTAGATCAAAATAAAGAAAGGAGAATATTATTGTGGAAAATGAAAATCAAAAGTTAAAAGAAGAAATATTAGATAAAGTGGAAGACATTGATTATAATAAGGTTAGTCCATTTACTAGAGATACGACAATACAAAGAAAAGCTAGTGAAATTCAAAAAAAGATAAAAGCAGAACAACAAACGCGAAATTATACAGATGATAGATTTGAAAGAGTTTCTGATAGAAGGTTTTACGAAGAAAATCATTTACCAATTCCAGATAGTTTAAAAAAAGCTGAAGAAAGAGCTCAACAAAAGAAAGAACTTGAAGCATTAAAGAAAAAAATTGAATCAAAACTTGCTGAAAACAGTTCATTAAGTCAAGGAAAAGGTCGTTAGAATATTGACACAATTTGACAAAACCCCTTAAATGTGCTATAATTTAATCAGTTGTGAAACAATGGGGGTTGCAAAATAACTAAATAAGCATAATAGTAATCTCATTGTATCTACAATGAGATTTTTTTAGGGGGAATTTAAAATGGAAGGAAGAACAAAATTTAACTACGGTTATAATAGTGGATTAATTACTATGAAGGATATTAATTATATGTTTAATATAATTAATTCCAATTTAAGTGAAGAAGAAAAAGCTATAAAATTATATTCTTTTTGTAATCTACATAGTTTGATAAGTAATAGAGATCTTTATAATACTTTGGAATTAGAACAAGTGGAAAAATTTAAAGAATTAATAAGAGTTTATAGAGACTATGAAGCTAAAGGTTTATTTAAAAGTGCTAAAAATCCTTATAAATGTACTTTAGAAGAAATTGCATTAAGATTAAAAAAAATAAATTCAGTATTTGAAATTATGAATTCTGAAGCTAAAGATTATACTAAAGTAGAACAATTATTATCACTATTTAAAAGTGCTGAAGAATTTAGAAAAACTTATGCCTTATTTAACAAATATGGTAAAAAAGATGAACGTTTAAGTTTGGCCAGAATTGCACTTGATAATTTCGATTTATTATATACTAAATTTAAAGAATATGAAGCTAAAGGTATTATTGATAATGTTAGATATGTATTAAGTATTCAAAACTATTTACAAAATTATGAGTATGCAAAATTTGCAATAGGACACTATATTGAATCATCAGAAAGTTATAAAGAGAGTAAATTTTTATCAGAATTAGGATTAGATAAAGACATATTTAACTTCTGTGTTTCAACAATAGAAGAATTAGATGTTGATTTATATAAGCAATTTTTAGAAAAGAAAGAAATTAACAAAAAAATTCGTTGTGTAAAAAATGCTGAAACAATTACTAATTTAGCAAATGGTATTAATACTGGTATTTTATCAGATGGAACACAATTTGACTTATTGGAATTCATAAAAAGAATACCATTTAAGAGAAGTAATAATTTTACATTTGTTTTAATAGACTTTATGAAAAGAAATAATCCGGATGATATGAATACGATTATAAAATACATATATAGTAATGGACTAAACACGCAGTCTGCTTTTGCACCTTTGGATTTTAAGGAAATTTATACTACCAAAACAATTATAAATGGCGTAGAAATTACAAATGCTGATAACAACATCATTATAGACTATTTAAGAGTTAATAATATACCATTAATTCACAAAACCTATGTACTTGCTAGAACAAAATATCTAAATGGTGAAATCACGACCGAAATGGTACAAAAACAAAAAGAACAATTAGAATTAAATAAAATTCCAACAAAAGTGTTGATACCAAGTAAAAAATAAATTTAATAGGAGGATAAACAATGGAAAAATATTTAAGTTTATTAATAGAACAATTTAAACAAGCTAATAACATTAAAAATGTTGACATTAATTCTCAAGCTTTTATATCAGAGTTTTCAGAGTGGATCAAATTGAGACAAGATGTAAGTAAAAACTATTTAGCATTATTAGAGTATATGGAATCATCAAAGTTTGCTGACTGTGATACTGCTGAAGTTGGTAAAGGTAGATATGATACTATTGTAAAACCGTTTAATACTACAATTATTACACCACATATATCAGGGTTGGAAACACTAGGAAATGAACGCATAATAAATGCTGAACTTGTAGTTATGGGAGAAACACCTGTGTTATTTGGTGCTAATAAAAATGGTAAACCAATATCTTTATCATCTAATTTAACATTTATGACCCAGAATCCTTATACAACTATTGAAATAAGAAACTGGGAAGATTTACATAATAGTGGTGAAAGTGATATTATTGTAGGTGTTTATGGTAGTATATATGATAAAGATATAGAATCAAAATTAAAGCAAATACAAGAATTAGAAGAAAAACTAAACGGATCATATATAAGAGAAGACGCTGTTATAGGTGATACTTATTCTTATGCTATTGCTAGTAAAAGAAAAGTGAAAACACCTGTTAAGACTCATATACATACGAGGTAATTAATTATTATGGATAGATTTTCAAAAGTAATTACGACTAATGAGATGAGTATTAAAGCTGAAATTCTACTACCTTATAGACCAAAATATTCAAGATTAGATATTTCTTTTGATAAGTTTAATGAATTTATTAATAGATATTTATTAGGAAGTATTAGATTGCCATTACTACAAACAACTATCTATGATGAAGCTGTTATTACATCACAAGAAGATTTTAATTTAAGATACCAATTTTTAAGAAAAATAAATGAATTAAATTTCAAAAAAATATCATTTAGATTATCAGATAGTACAATGCCAATTTATAATGCAATTATGGAAAAATTGGTTGGAAACATACGGATAAGACTGAATTATTTATGAGTATTGATCGTAATCCTAAAGAAAGAAAAGATTTAAGACTACAATCTGCTCAAGGTAAAATAATGATGCCAGAAGAAAGTCTAATCTGGGTACCGGCTACAATAATACATAAACTAGAAGGTAAAGTTGCTGAAGAAACACTAAAAAAAGCAATAAAATTAAAAGAAATAGTTTTTCAATATTACACGAGATTAAATAGTTTATATCATACAGAGGACTTTACCGAATTTGATAAAATTTGGTTAGCTTATGATTTTATAAAAAGACATATAAGTTTTGCAAATGAAGCTACAAGATATGAAAACGGAAGACAAGTTTTATATAATCCAAATAATAGATACGACTTTGTGTCAGAGCCATTAGGTACTTATCAACATAAAAAAGGTGTATGTGAAGGACAAGCAAGATTTATGCAAGCACTTTTAAATAATCAATATTTCAAAAGTGATACAGTAGCAATTAATGGTGTGTGTCCTTTAGGTAATCACGCATGGGTAGGATTGGTTGTTAATAATCAATTATATCAAACTTGTTTAACTATGGCTGGTCCATTCAAAGATTTAGGTACTAAAGGTTATGTTCCCGATATAAGCGAAGTTTATCCAAAAATATATGGAACATCATCATTGAGTAATCAAGAATTAATGCAAATACAATCTCATATAAAAAGATTAAGAAAGTAAAATAAAATAACCAATTCTTTTGAAAAGGTTATTTTTTTATATTAATAAAGGAATAATACTTGAAATTACAATTAATTCTTTTAGATGATTTATTTTATCGAGGAACAGGACCAGCAGGACCATCAGCTTAGGTATTTAAAAAATAAATAATCAAAGTAAATAAAGAAAGGAAAACCTTTCTTTATTTTGCTAAATTATATATTTATCTAGACAAAAAATAATAACCATGATATCATTAAGTAGTAGAGGAGAAAAATATGAAAAAGAAAATATTAATAATTATCGTAGCAGTATCAGCAGTATTATTATGTCTATTTTATTTTTTAGTATTAAAAAGTGATAAGCGTAGAATTACAACTAAAGGAGTAGAAGTAGTACCTACGATGAACGATAAGATAGCTAGTGACAGTACTTGGTGCGGAACTTTTCAATTAGTATGGAATGACATGATTAATGAAGTAGTAGGACAAGATATTTCATTTGAAGATAGTAATGATATGGTTACTAATTTAAATAAAAAAGATTTTAATACTTCAATGATATCAGAAGAATATTATTATAAGAAGTATGGTTTTAAGACATTAAGTTTAAAGAAAGAAATTGAACAAGGTATTAAGAATAAATTTAATCAGACAAGTGATATATTAGATAGTTTTAGTTGGGAACAAGATGATCTTGATAGTGATAATGATAGATATTTCTTTTATACAATGTTATATAGAGAATTTGAGTATAATAAGAAATTTAGTGTATTAGATAAAGATAAATTTAACAATTATGAAAATATCAAATATTTTGGTATTAATAAAAAATCTACTGACGAAGTAAGAAATCAAATAGAAGTATTATTTTATAATGATAAAGACAATTTTGCTATAAAATTGCATACCAAAAATGGAGATGAAGTTATATTATATAAGAATCCTAAAGGTAATACATTTAATGAAATATATAATAATATGACTATAGAGAATAATAATTATAAAGGAAATAAAAACTTTGCAAAGAATGATGAATTTAAAGCACCAATGATTGACTTCAATGTCAAAAGAGAGTATAATGAATTATCCGGTAAACCATTTATTTCCAAATCTGGTAAAGAATATGTTATTGATACGGCGATTCAGACAATTAGTTTTTCGTTAGATGAAAAAGGTGGAAGAATTAAAAGTGAAGCCGCTACTGACGTGAAGACAACCGCTATGCCTGATATGGAAAAACCAAGGTATTTTAATATTGATAATACATTTGCTTTATTCTTAAAAGAAGAGAGTAAAGATAAACCATATTTTGCAGCTAGAATAGAAGATATAACAAAGTATCAAAGTTAGGAGGTCCCCAAGTGATAATTACATCATTAACAAATAATAAAATAAAAGAATTATGCAAATTAAAAGAAAAAAAATATCGTAACAATACCAATTCATTCTTAATTGAAGGTAGAAATATAATTAATGAAGCCCATAAAGCTAAGTTACTAAAAGAAATATATTTACTTGAAGGAAAGAATATTGATATAGATGTACCAATTACTTATGTAACAAAAGAAGTAATGAAAAAAATATCTAGTACCGATAGCATTCCAGATGTAGTAGGAGTCTCGCTAAAAAAAGAAATTTCCTCACTAGGAGAGCGCCTTTTATTACTAGATAATATTCAAGACCCAGGTAACCTAGGTACAATAATTAGATCATCTAAAGCATTTAATATTGATACAATCATAATGTCTCCTAATACAGTAGATATGTATAACCCCAAAGTACTTAGAGCAACAGAGGGAATGATTTTTCATATCAATATAATAGTAAGAGAATTACCAACTTTTATTCAAGAAATAAAAAAAGCAAACTATAAAGTATATGGTACCAAAGTCGATGGCGGAATAAACGTAAAAGATACAACCATTACCAAAAAATATGCTTTAGTAATAGGTAATGAAGGAAATGGTATGACCGAGATAGTAGGTAATCTATGTGATGAATATCTATATATAAAAATGAATAAAGAAGTAGAAAGTTTAAATGCCGGAGTAGCAACTTCAATACTTCTATATGAAATGGATGATAAATATGACACTAATTAAAATAGGAAAAATAGTAAATACTCATGGTATTAAAGGTGAACTTAGATTATTATCAAAATTCCCATATAAAGACAAAGTATTTATAAATAATATGAAAATATATATAAATAAAAAAGATGAAGAAATAATAAATACATATCGTAAACATAAAAACTTTGATATGATTACCCTAAAAGGCTATAACAATATAAATGAAGTATTAAAATATAAAGGAAAATATGTCTATGTTGAAGATAGTGATATCACTTTAGAAGATAATAAATATCTAGATGAAGAACTAATAGGTCTAAATGTTATATATGAAAATAATAATAAAGGTCTTATCACAGATATAGAAAGATATGATAAAACAGTGTTATTTAATATTAAAAATAATGATAAGAATTACTTAATACCATATAATGATAATTTAATAGATAAGATAGATATTAATAATAAAAAGATCTATATTAAAGATATTAAAGGTCTATTTAATAACTAGTTTATACTAGTTATTTTTATTAAAAAATACATAACTCCAAAATAATTCATAATAGAGACTCCCTAAGAGGCTCTATTATGCCGTATGGAGACTATCTAAGGCTCCATCGGAATAAAAAAATAAAAAAAATTTAGCAATCTCTATTGACAATTGCTAAAATAGTGTTATAATTATAGATGTAAATACAAAGGAGAATGATAGTATGAAGAAAAGACAGTTTAAGACAGAAAGTAAGAGAATATTAGATTTAATGATAAATAGTATATATACCAATAAAGAAATATTCCTAAGAGAATTAATATCCAATTCTAGTGATGCATTAGATAAGTTATATTATTTATCACTTACTAATAAAGATATAAAAGTAAATAAAGATGATTTATTTATAAGAGTAGATTATAATAAAGATAAAAGAACTATTACTATTAGTGATAATGGTACTGGTATGACTGAAGAAGAGTTAGAAAATAACTTAGGAGTAATTGCTGAATCAGGTTCTCTTAAGTTCAAAGAAGAAAACAAAGAGCAGAATGATGTAAATATAATTGGTCAGTTCGGTGTAGGCTTCTATTCAGCCTTTATGGTAAGTGACAAAGTAACCGTAGAATCAAAATCATATAAAGATGATAAAGCCACTATCTGGGAAAGTACTGGAGTAGATGGCTATACCTTATCACCATCAGATAAAAAAGAAAATGGTACAATAATTACTTTACATCTAAAAGAAGATACTGAAGATTATAACTATAGTGAATTATTATCTGAATATAAATTAAGAAGTATTATAAAGAAATACTCTGATTATATTAGTTATCCAATTAAGATGGAAGTAGAAAATAATAGAAAGAAAGAAGATAGTGATGAATACGAAACCTATAAAGAAGTAATAACTATCAATAGTAGAATACCTCTATGGAAGAGAAATAAGAAAGATATAACTGAAGAAGAATATAATAACTTCTATAACGATAAGTTCTTTGATTACAACAAACCACTAGATGTATTACATTTCAATATCGAAGGCAATGTTAATTATAATGCACTACTTTATATACCTAGTCATGCTCCATATGATTATTATAGTAAAGAATACGAAAAAGGATTACAACTATATACTAATGGTGTATTAATAATGGATAAATGTAGTGAGTTACTTCCTGATTACTTTAGTTTTGTAAGAGGAGTAATTGATACCGAAGATATACCTCTAAATATATCTAGAGAGACATTACAAGATGATAAAAATATCAAACTAATAGCTAAAAGTATCGAAACTAAAGTAAGAAATGAATTACTAGATTTACTTAAGAATAATAGGGATAAATATCTAGAATTTTATAAAGCCTTTGGTATGCAATTAAAGTTTGGTATTTATAATGATTATGGTATGCATAAGGATAAGTTAGAAGATTTAATTATGTTCTATTCATCTAGTGAGAAGAAGTTAATTACTCTAGATGAATATGTAAATAAATTAAAAGAAGAAGATAAGAATATCTATTACTGTGCTGGAGAAACAGTTGATAAGATAGATATGTTACCTCAAGTAGAAGGAATTAAAGATAAGCATGAAGTACTATACTTAACTGATTATGTTGATGAGTTTGCAATAATGGCAATTCATGAGTATAAAGGAAAGACTTTTGTTAATGTTAGTAATGAAAGTACAGATTTATCTACAGAAGAAGAAAAAACTGCATTTTTTGACGCTTTAGCAAGGAAGGGCAAGATTTGGGATGTAGAGAAGAAAAAAATTATTGCCTTAAAGAAAAAGTGGACTCCAAAGCCATTCGACAGAGTGATAACAAGAAATGCTGACGATGATATATGGACTGCAAATATTTTCAGTCACATGGATTCACATGGAGAATATGTCACTATTGGTTGTGTAGGTGGTTATACTTATTGTATTCCTTACAACGAGGAGACTGCAAAGCTAATTGGTACAACAAATAACGTGGATGGCTAGGTATGAAAGAGCTTAAAGATTTGGTTGTTGGTGATGATGTACTAGTTACAGGTATGTATTACAGACGTATCGCCAAGGTTGATAAAGTGACAAAGACTCAAATTGTTGTCGATAACGCTAGATATAGAAGAAATTCGGGCTGGCAATGTGGTGACGTATGGGATAGGAAAAGTATATCTGTTCCAACAGAAAAGGAAATATCAGATGTTAAAGAAGAGAATTTTCGCAAGAAACTCATCTACGCTATCAGGTCTTTTGATTTCAAACGCTTATCAACAGATGAGTTAAAACAAGTATACAAGATCGTAAAAGACAAAACAATGAACGAGATTAAAGTAGGCGAAAGAGTAACTATTATTATTGAAGCTGTTGAACATGACACTTGTGAAGGATGCTTCTTTAAAGGAGTGGCTGGCTATTGTGGTGCAGCTCCACTTGGATTGAAGTGTCTTCCTAAATATCGTTCAGACAAAAAGAATGTAATCTTTAAAGAAGTTAAGGAGTAAAGCGTATGAGTAGAAATTTAATGAGAATGGCTTTAATAATGGCTGCTACGGCAGCTTATGCACAAGATGATATTTTTGGGTGTTCAAGTCCTAGACTTGACGCACCAAGCGGCAATATTCCTTCTGATAAGCAGAAGTGTCAGCCAAAGGAACAGCATGAGTTCATCATCAAGGGGATAAAAATTATGGCAACTTCAAAGAAAGATGCTATTAAGAAGTTTAATCATCTTAAAAAGTAAAGTATATGAAAAAATTAGAATATATACCAGGAGATATAGTAAAA
>OIWU01004366.1_pt1 | contig 10095 bp, 6 predicted proteins | sample 1587711 | NCBI WGS metagenome assembly OIWU01 (sample SAMEA3888909, study PRJEB22519) | human gut metagenome | biome: human gut; feature: human-associated habitat; material: faeces | place: Denmark | collected 2010 | reverse complement strand
CATGTCGGCGGGCTGGGCCTTCGCCGTCAGAAACAGGATCGGCGCGACGCTGTGCTGCCGGATCTCCGTGCAGGCGGCCACGCCGTCCATGCCGGGCATCATGATGTCCAGAATGATGAGGTCATAGTCCGGCTGCGCGCGCACGCACTCCACGGCGCGCAGACCGTTTTCGGCCTCGTCGACCTCGTAGCCGCGCGACGAGAGGAGAATGTGTAAAATGTTGCGGATGTCCGGCTCGTCATCCACGACGAGGATGCGGACGGGGGTCTCGGGGTTTTCCATGGTATCACCTCTGGGGTCTATCCTAACACATCCGCGCCGTGCGCGCACAGGGTCTTTGGCCCGCTTTAAGAAAAATTAAGCGGATGGGTGCAAAAAACCGGGGCTGCGAACGGACGCAGCCCCGGGGATGGGTGTCGCGGATGGCGCGTGCTGCGGGCGGCTGCGCGCAGCGCGGCCGCCTCAGCTCCAGCCGAGCGTCCGCATGCAGAAGCTCTGCAGGATCGTGGCAACCTGCTCGCGCGCAGCATCGCCCTGCGGCTGCAGGAAGATGCCGTTGTCCGTCTCCGCGCCGGAGATCAGCTCCAGCGCCACGGCGTCGGCCATGGCGGCCTGCGCCCAGTCGGACACGCTTGCCCCGTCCGGGAAGGCAGAGAGGTCGGCCGGCGTCCACGTGTGCTTGAGGTGCTGCACCATGTCCGCATAGCCCATGAGGATGACGGCGATCTGCTCGCGCGTGACGGGCGACTCGGGGTCGAACGTCGTGGCCGACGTGCCGGCGACGACGCCGGTCTGGTACGCCCAGAGCACCGCGTCCTGATACCAGTCGGCTGTGAGGTCGGTAAACGGCGTCGTGCCGCTCACCTCCGGCTCCTCCATGAGGTTATAGAGCACCTGCACGACCTGCGCGCGCGTGGTCACGCCGTTCGGTGAGAACGTTGTGTCACTCGTGCCGGACATGAGCCCGGTCATGACGCAAAACTGGATGCCCTCATACGACCAGTCCTCGGGATCAATATCGCCGAACTGCTCATACGCCAGGATCTCCGGCATGAGAAACTCCACACCGGGCGCGCCGCAGCGCAGGCAGGTATGCTGCTTGACGCCGCCGCGGATGCCGCTCGGCTTGGCGAGGACCTCGCCCTCGTCCCAGTCGTGGTCGAGCGCTTTGAACGACGCATCCAGCACAAAGCCGCAGACGCTGCACGTGCCGTGCGCCGCACCGCCGTCCGTGCACGTCGGCGCCGACGCGGTCAGATCGGCAAAGCTGTGATCCGCATGGCCGTAATAGACCTTGGCATTGGCCAGGCCCTTGCTGCCCTGATTTTCTGCCAGCTTCACGGCCTGCCACTGCTCAGCCGTGCCGGGATAGCAGACGGCCTGCAGGGGCACACCGTCAAAGGCGACCGCGCCCACAGACTGCAGCGACGCCGGGAGCGACACGGTCTGCAGCGATGTGCACCAGTTGAACAGGCACTCGCCGACGGACGTGATGCCCTCGGGAATGTTCATCATGACGAGCTTGCTGCAGCCGGCGAACGTATAGTCCGCAAGCGTCTGGAGTCCGGCGGGCAGCCGGAGCGTCACGAGATTGCTGCAGTTGGTAAACGCGCCTCTCTGGATGGTGGTGACGCCCTCCGGGATCGTCAGCGCGGACAAACTCTTGCACTCGCTGAAGGCGCCGACGCCGATCGCAGTCAGCGTATCGGGCAGCTCCACGCTCGTGAGATACGCGCAGCGGTGGAACGCCTCCGCGCCGATGGTCGTCACGCCGGACGCGATGCGGGCCGTGCGGACATATCTGCCCCATACGGGCTCGACTTGATTGAATTGGCTCATCATGTCGCCGGTGCCGGAGATGGTCAGCGCGCCGTCGGCAGTCAGCGTCCAGGTGAGGTTGCTGCCGTCGCCCTCGGCGCCGCAGGTGCCGGACGCAACGACGGCGCTGCCGTCATCCGCGGCGAACGCCGCCGTTGGCAGCAGCGCCAGCACGAGACACAGCACGAGGGCCATGCTCAAAAGTTTCTTTTTCATATTATGTTCTCCTTTTGCGCGCGGAAAAGCTGCGCGGTTTTCTTCATTATACCGGACAGCCGCCGGATACGCAACAGCCATTTGCGCCGCCGCGCAGCAAAACGGCGCCCCCGCAGGGGCGCCGTTTTTGCTTGGACGGATTTGTCGGGGCGGCTCAGGAGATGCCCATAACACTGCCGCAGAAGCTCTGCAGGATCGTGGCAACCTGCTCGCGCGCAGCATCGCCCTGCGGCTGCAGGAAGATGCCGTTGTCCGTCTCCGCGCCGGAGATCAGCTCCAGCGCCACGGCGTCGGCCATGGCGGCCTGCGCCCAGTCGGACACGCTTGCCCCGTCCGGGAAGGCAGAGAGGTCGGCCGGCGTCCACGTGTGCTTGAGGTGCTGCACCATGTCCGCATAGCCCATGAGGATGACGGCGATCTGCTCGCGCGTGACGGGCGACTCGGGGTCGAACGTCGTGGCCGACGTGCCGGCGACGACGCCGGTCTGGTACGCCCAGAGCACCGCGTCCTGATACCAGTCGTTCGTGAGGTCAGTGAACGGGGTCGTGCCGGTGACGGCCGGCTCGCCCGCGAGATTATAGAGGATCTGCACGATCTGTGCGCGCGTCGTCACGGTATGGGGCGCGAAGGTGTGCACGTCGGTGCCGGACATGAGCCCCGTCTTGACGCAGAAGGCGATGCCGGGGTAGGACCAGAGCGCCAGATCGACGTCGTCAAACTGCTGGTACGCCGGGATCTCGGGGTCGGTAAAGCGCAGGGTCTCCGCGCCGCAGCGCTTGCAGGCCGTGCGCACACGGCCGCCCTGCGCGCCGTTGGGCTCGGCCACGGTCACGCGCTCGCCCCAGTCGTGGCCGAGGGCGGGGATGGACTCGGTCTCAGTCTCGGCGCAGCCGGCGTCCGTGCAGGTACGGGTGCGCACGCCGGGATCCGTGCAGGTGGCCTCGGTCGTGACGGCCCAGTCGCCGAAGTGGTGCTCGGTCACGGCGTTATAATCCACTTTCGCAAGGCGCAGGAGCGTGTTGTGTTCGCCGACCTCGACGGCCTTCCACGCGTCCTCCGAGCCGCCGAAGTGCACCGTGCGCAGCGCGAGGCAGCCGGAGAACGCACTGTCACCGATGGCCGTGACGCTGGCGGGGATGGTCAGCTGTTTCAGGGATGTGCAGTGCGCAAAAGCCCGCAGCTCAATGCGTTCCAAGGTGTTGGGCAGTCGTATATCCGACAGACTGGCGCATTCGCTGAACGCATCCCAGCCGATGCCGCGCAGGCCCTCCTGCAAATGCACCGTCTCCAGCTGGTCGCAGTGGTAAAACGCCATCCGCGCAATCTCCGCAACGCCCTTCGGGATGGTGATTTCGCGCATCCCGCAGTAGATGAACGCCGCTTCGCCGATTTTCTCTAAGCTCCCCGGCAGGGTGATTTCCGTCAGCTCCGGAATGCGCCCGAACGCACCGTCTGCAATCTTCTTGATGCCCTCCGGCACAATGCAGACCGCGCCCGTCGTCAGCCGCCGCAGCACGCGCTGATGCACATGGTCAATCAGCATCCCGTCCTGTACCGTCAGCAGCGGATGATTCGGCGAAAGCTCCACCGTCCGCAGCGCCTTGCAGTTCTTGAAGGGATTCCCCTCGATTTCCGTCACGCTGTCCGTGATGCAGATGCTTGCAAAACCGCAGCGCTCGAATGCGTTTCTGCCCAGAAACTGCACACCCTCCGGCAGGTCGATTTCCGTCAGGGCTTCGCAGAACGCAAACGCCGATGCTTCCAGCCGCTCCAGCTTTTCCGGCAGAACGACCTTCTCCAGCTCCGAGCATCCATAGAACATATCTATCGGTATCACGCGCAGGTTCTTCGGGAGCGTGACTTCCTGCAATTTCTCGTTTGACAAAAACGCGCCGTGTCCGACTTCTTCCAAACTTTCGGGCAGTTTCAGCGCGGTAAGCCCCGTACTTTCAAACGCATGACACCCGATGGTGCGCAGGCCCTCCGGCAGGGTGATTTCCGTCAGGCTTCTGCACCAGTCGAACGCGCTGTCGCCAATGCTTTGCAGGCTCTCCGGCAGACTGACCGACCGCAGCGCAAAGCAGCCGTTGAAGGCCTCTTTCTGGATGTTCGTCAGCCCTTCCGGCAGCGTCACGCGTTCCACCTGCGCGGAATAGAATGCGCCCCGCCCAATCGTCGTGATGCCCTCCGGCACAGTTACATCGCGCACATCCCGCGCGGCGCAAATCACCGTGTCGCCCGCCAGCAGCATTTGATTCTCGATGCGCAACACCGGGTTGTTCGGCGCAATCCGCAGGCTGTTCGCAAAGAAGTGTTGGGACAGCGGGATGGCAGGAATGGGGTTGCCGTCAATTTCCGTCAGGCTCGCCGGCAGCGTCAGCCCCCACAGTTCATCGCAGTCCGCAAACACCCCGTAGCCCATGCGGCGCAACGTGTTCGGCAGGGTGATGGTTTTCAAATTCCAGCAGCCGGCAAAGGCTCTTTCTCCCAGCGTTTCCACGCCCTCCGACAGCGTCACCTTTTCCAGCGCGCAGCCGATGAATGCCTCCTCCCCGATTTCCCGCAGGGTGGATGGCAGCGTGATTTTCTTCAGCGCCGATGCCGCCGCAAACGCTTCGCAGTCAATCACCGTCACGCCCTCCGGGATGACGACGCTCGTCAGCGCCGCATATTCAAAGGCATACGCGCCAATCGCCGTCACGGGCAAATCGTCTACCACGGACGGAATCACCAGCGCCGTTTCGTCGCCCAGATAGCCCGTAATGCCCGCCGTTCCGTCCTCCAAAACGACATAGAGGTACAGCCCGTCTTGGCTTTTAGTGGAGATTTCCGCCGCGTTGTCGTAGTCAACCGTGTCCAGCACCGCATCCGCCTGTGCCGATGCCGCACAGAGCAGGAGCGTCAACAGGACGCAGAGCATCCGCTTCATCAAAAAAATCGCCTCCTTGTGCCTTGATGATAGCACAGGAGGCAATTTCATGTCAATTTTTCCTTGGAATTGTTACAATCGCCGTTTTCTTCATCGCGACCGCCATGACCCCCGCCGTGATCGCCTCCGCCGCGCAGAACGCCAGCCACACGCCCGTCATGCCGAAGAGTGCCGCCATCACCAGCGCACAGAGCACAATCGCCGCCACACCGCGCAGAATGGACGTAATCATCGCCCATTTCGCCGCGCCGACCGCGCTCAGATAGCCCGTTCCGGCGATATTGAACCCCGCAAACAAGTAGCCGAGGAAGTACAGCCGCATTCCCTGACATGCCAAATCCGCCATCACCGGGTCATGCTCGCTGTTGAACACCGCCACCAGCGGCTCGGCAAACACCTCGAAGCAGACAATCATCAGCACCGAAAGCGTCAGCGCCGTCAGGATGCTCATCATCAGCACCTGCCGCACTTGTCCCGTTTCACCGCGGCTGTACGCGTCACTGAGCAGCGGCTGCGAGCCCTGCGAGATGCCGGAGAAAATCGCCGTTGCGACGATGGCGACATTCGCCACCACGCCATACGCCGCGACGCCGATGCTGCCCGAAAGCCCCAGAATCAGGAAATTCAGCACCATCGTCGTCATGCCGCCCGCGATTTCCCCGATGAACCCGGAAACGCCCACCGCGCTGACGTGCGCCAGCAGTTTGAACGTCGGCTTATGCCAGCGGAAGCACAGCGTATTCGTCTTTTTGCGGAAGTGCAGGGCGTTAATCCCCATGCCGACGATGGGAGATGCCGCCGTTGCGAGCGCTGCGCCCGCCATGCCCATTCCCAGCGGGAACATCAGCACCCAGTCCATAACGATATTGAACAGGCTGGATGCCATCGTCGCGGTCATGGCAAGCGACGGATCGCCGTCGTTGAGGACGAAGGATCGCAGGATGTAGTTGCACATGAAGAAGGGCGTGAAGAGCAGGAAAATGCGTGTATACGGCGCGCCGACCGTCACGATGTCCGGTTCGCCGCCAAGCAGCCGCACGATGCCCTCCGCGCTGAAAATGCCCAGCAGAATGAACGGCACGGACAAAATTCCCGCCCATGCGAGGGCTTCCGCAAGATAGCCGTCGGCGTGTTTTCCTTCGTGACGCTCCAAGGCGAAGCGGGTCGCCGCGCCGGTCGCCAGCATCGCGCCCAAGGCAAAAATCAGCGAATAAACGGGCAGGACAATGTTCAGGGCGGCGATGCCGTCCGCCCCCTGCGCCTGTGCGATAAAGAAGGTGTCGGCGAGGATGTAGGCGGAGACGCCAATCATGCCGAGGATGTTTTGAGAAACGTAGCGGAAGAACTGCTTCCGCACGGTGGAATGCGCATTCATAGAGGGCTTCTCCTTCTGCTTTGTTCAGGGCAGCATTCCTATTGTAAAGGGGAAAATCATCTTCGTCAAGGGAAAATTGCAAGAATCGCTTCTGTTGACTATCCAAATGACGAAAAATGCGGTATAATGGTGCGAATACCCATCATGCTGTTCCCGGATGCTTCATCGAAAAATCCGCAACAGCATCAGGAGGAATCGTATGAAGCACTTGTACCCCTACCTCCGGCGCTTCCGCAAGGAGAGCATTCTCGCGCCCCTGTTCAAGATGCTGGAAGCCACATTCGACCTGCTTGTGCCGATGGTGGTGGCGGACATCATCAAGGTCGGCATTACGAACGGCGATACAACGTACATCTGGACGCGCTGCGGCCTGCTGGTGCTGATGGCGCTCATCGGACTGCTCTGCTCCTTCACCGCGCAGTATTTCGCGGCGCGCGCCGCCATCGGCACTTCCACCGGGCTGCGGCATGAGCTGATGGCGCACATCCAGTCGCTCTCCTTCTCCGAACTGGACACGCTGGGCGTTTCGACGCTGATTACGCGCATGACCAGCGATGTCAATCAGGTGCAGAATGGTCTGAACATGTTCCTGCGCCTGTTCCTGCGTTCGCCGTTCATCGTCGCGGGCGCGATGATTGCCGCCTTCACCATTGATACACAGATTGCGCTGATTTTCCTCGCGGCGATTCCCGTGCTGGCGGTGATTGTCTTTGGCATCATGCGCATCACCTCGCCCATGTACAAAACCGTTCAGTCCCGTCTGGACGCGGTCACGGGCGCAACGCGCGAGAACCTCTCCGGTGTCCGCGTCGTGCGCGCGTTCGGGCGTGAGGACGCGGAGGAAGAAAACTTCGTCCAGCAGAATGGCAGCCTGAACGCCATGCAGCTCAAAGTCGGCCGCATTGCCGCGCTGATGAATCCGCTGACGTATGTCGTGGTCAACCTCGGCATCATCGGCATTCTGTACTTCGGCGCGAACAAGATTGGCCGCGGCGCGCTGCTCTCCGGCGACGTGGTGGCGCTGGTGAACTACATGAGCCAGATTCTGGTGGAACTTGTGAAGCTGGCGAACCTCGTCGTGCTGCTCACCCGCGCAATTGCCAGCATGGGCCGCGTGTCGCAGGTGCTGGATACGCCCTCGACGATGGCATTCCCGGAGAAGCCCGTTTCGGCGGATGCTGCTTCCGATGTGGCGGTGGCGTTCGACCATGTGTCCCTATCAGGGCGCGGGTGCGGAAAGCCTGTCCGATGTGACCTTCACGGCAAAGAAGGGGCAGACCATCGGCGTTATCGGCGGCACGGGCAGCGGCAAAACGACGCTCGTCAGCCTGATTCCGCGCTTTTATGACGCAACGAAGGGGCAAGTCACCCTGCTCGGTCAGCCGATTACCGCCTATTCCAAGGAGGAGCTGAACCGCCACGTTGCGGTCGTCATGCAGAAGGCGCAGCTGTTCAAGGGCACGATTCGCTCGAATCTGCTCTGGGGCAACGAGAATGCCACGGACGAAGAATTGTGGCACGCGCTGTCCATTGCGCAGTCGGAGGATTTTGTCCGCCAGAAGCCGGGCAAGCTCGATGATCCGGTGGAGCAGGGCGGACGCAACCTGTCCGGCGGTCAGCGTCAGCGCCTGACAATCGCCCGCGCGCTGGTGGGACATCCTGACATTCTGATTCTGGACGACAGTGCCTCCGCGCTGGACTACGCCACAGATGCCGCGCTCCGCAAGGCCCTGCGCACCCTGCCCGCGGAAACGACGCTCTTCATCGTCTCCCAGCGCACCTCGTCCCTGCGCCACGCCGACCAGATTATCGTGCTGGACGACGGGCATGTGGTGGGCATCGGCAAGCACGATACGCTGATGCAGACGTGCGAGGTCTACCGCGAAATCCACGAAAGCCAGTTCCGGAAGGGAAGTGACGTGCAGTGAAAACCAATAAGCTCAAGCAGCAGAAGGGCACGCTCCTGCGCGTCCTGCAATATGTGAAGCCGTATCGGGTGCTGGTGATTGTCAGCCTGCTGTGCGCGTGCGTGAGCGCGGCGGCGCAGCTGCTCATCCCGATTCTGACTGGCAAGGCGATTGACCAGATGCTCGGCGCGGGTCAGGTAAATCTGTCCGGCGTGCTGGTCTTTGCGGTGTGGATTGCCGTCGTTGCGGCGCTGTCCGCGGCTGCCCAGCAGTTTCTTGCCACCAGCAACAACAAGATTGCCTATAACATCAGCCGTGACCTGCGCAACGCGGCATTCCACAAGCTCCAGCGCCTGCCGCTGAGCTATCTGGACGCGCATCCCTCCGGCGACCTCGTCAGCCGCATGATTGCCGATGTGGACACCTTCTCCGACGGTCTGCTCATGGGCTTCACGCAGCTGTTCACCGGCGTTGTGCTGATTGTCGGCACGCTGACCATCATGCTCATCAAAAACTGGATGATTGCCCTGCTGGTCGTGGTGCTGACGCCGCTGTCGATGTTCGTCGCGTCCTTCATCGCCCGAAAGACGCACCACTACTTCACCGAGCAGGCGCGTGTGCGCGGGCAGCAGACGGCGCTCATCAACGAGCTGATTGAAGGGCAGAAGGTTGTGCAGTCCTTCGGGCACGAAGCCGCCTCGCTGAGCGATTTTGACTGCATCAACGACGAGTTGGGGCGCGTCAGCCTGAACGCGACGTTCTTCTCCAGCCTCACGAACCCCTCCACCCGTCTGGTCAACAACATCATCTATGCGGCAGTCGCGCTCGTCGGCGCGCTGTCGGCGGTCGGCGGCGGCATCTCCGTGGGTGATTTGAGCGTTTTCCTCAGCTACGCCAGCCAGTACGCCAAGCCCTTCAACGAAATCTCCGGCGTTGTTACCGAGCTGCAAAACGCCCTCGCCTGCGCCGCGCGCGTTTTCTCCCTGCTGGATGAGGATGACCGCGTGCCGGACAAGGAAAACGCCGCCGTGCTCTCCCCCAAGGGCACGGTTGACCTCAAAGACGTCTGCTTCCGCTATGTGCCCGATCGCCCGCTGATTGAGGGCTTCAACCTGCACGTCAAGCCCGGTCAGCGCATCGCCATCGTCGGCCCGACCGGCTGCGGAAAAACGACCATGATTAACCTGCTGATGCGCTTCTACGACGTGAACAGCGGCGCAATTCTCGTCGACGGCACGGACATTCGCGACGCGACACGCCATTCCCTGCGCAAGAGCTTCGGCATGGTCTTGCAGGACACTTGGCTGAAAGCCGGCACGATTCGCGACAACATCGCCTACGGTCGCCCCGACGCATCGGAAGAGGACGTTATCGCCGCCGCGAAGGCCGCCCACGCGCACAGCTTCATCCGCCGCCTCCCCGACGGCTACGACACAGTCATCACCGAAAACGGCGGCAACATCTCGCAGGGACAGAAGCAGCTGCTCTGCATTGCCCGCGTGATGCTGGGCGGCGAAAACGGCGAACTGCCACCGATGCTGATTCTTGACGAAGCAACGTCTTCCATCGACACGCGCACAGAAATCAAGATTCAGTCCGCCTTTGCGCGGCTGATGAATGGGCGCACGTCGTTCATCGTGGCGCATCGCCTTTCGACGATTCAGGAAGCGGATGTGATTCTAGTGATGAAGGATGGGCATATTATTGAGCAGGGGACGCATGAGGAGCTGCTGAAGAAGCAGGGATTCTATGCGAATTTGTATCAGTCGCAGTTTGCATTGAGCTGAGGAAACGCCAAAAGAGAAACACGCGGAAGGAGCATGGAGGAGAGACCAACTGAATCGCGCGGA
>OIWU01004364.1_pt1 | contig 10095 bp, 8 predicted proteins | sample 1587711 | NCBI WGS metagenome assembly OIWU01 (sample SAMEA3888909, study PRJEB22519) | human gut metagenome | biome: human gut; feature: human-associated habitat; material: faeces | place: Denmark | collected 2010 | reverse complement strand
TTGGGCGTGCCGGTCGAGCCGGAGGTGAAGATGATGTACAGCGGGTCGAGCTCTCGGGCGCGCGCGCGGCAGTCCGCGAGCAGCGCCGCGTCCTCGCTGCCCGCGAGCAGCTCCTCCGCGATCAGGATCGTGCCGGAAAAGTCCAGCGTCTTCGCCTTGTCGTAAAACGCGCGCTGCACGATCATCAGATCGGTGTCCAGCGTATTTAAAATAGAGTTGAGCCGGTGCACGGGCATCGTCCCGTCCATCGGGGCGTAGCAGCACCCGGCGTACACCGCGCCGAGAAACACGGCCGGCGTGTGCGCGTTGCGCCCGCTCATGACGGCAATGGGCCGCTTTTGCCCGGCGCGGAACTTTGCCGCCGCCGTGCCGATGATGCGCGCCTCGCGCCGTACGTCGGCAAACGTCACCGCACTGTCCTCATCGAGAAAAGCGGGTTTGTCCGGACAGGCTGCGGCGGTGACTTCCAGCCAGTCGAGCACGTTGGTTTCCATGCTTGCCAGCTCCTTTCCGATAAATGTCCATAATCGCCTTATCCTATCATGTTTTTCACGCAAAAACAAGACGGAACGTGTCATATTTAAGAAAAAGGTAAGAATGTGGCGCGCCGTTTTTCCGTGCGCTGACACCCGGCTCTGCCCGGGCGGTTTGCCCTTGACGCATCCGGGCCGGAAAAGTACAATGGAAACCATCATCAATCGGCGCTTCGCAGCACGACGCAATGGGCGCGCCCGCGGCATATTCGCAGCCGGATTTGTCTGCTATTGCCAAAAACGTGCCTGGAAAATTGTGAACATTTTTCCTTTCGCATTTATGGCGCATATGGTATACTTTAAGAAACCGCGCAAAAAATTCCGTATGTGGTTCCGACGTATTTTGCGTCTGTCGTGTGTTATGATCGTTCCTGTTTCCGGTTTCCGGACACGGGCCGGTGTCTCCGCGGAAAGGAGGGGGGAGTGCAGCGGGGCGGAAAGGAAGGTCACAGATGTCAAAGAGAGTTCAAAAGGTGTGGAACACTGTCACCACCGTGCTGGTGATCCTGGTTGTCATTCTGGCGCTGCTTCTGGTGGGCGTGCGGCTGGTCGGTCTGCGGCCGATGTGCGTCCTGTCCGGCAGCATGGAGCCGACGTATCACACCGGCTCGCTGATCTATGTCAAGCCCTGTGCGCCCGAGGACGTGCAGGTCGGCGACGCGATCACCTTTGTGCTCAATGAGGACTTGGATGTCGTCACACACCGCGTGATCTCCATCGATGCGGAAAACGAGCATTTCTACACGCAGGGAGACGCGAACGACGCGCCCGACGGCGCACCTGTCTATTTCAAGAACCTCATCGGCCGCCCGGTGTTCACCATCCCGTACCTGGGCTATGTTTCGCACTGGGTGTCGAACCCGCCCGGAATGTATCTGGCCATCGCGCTCGCGCTCGTGCTCATCATTCTCACGTTCCTGCCGGACATGCTCCGCAAGGCGTCGGAGGCGGACGCGCGCGACGCTGCCCGCCGCGCACAGGCGGACAAGCCAGGCGATGCCCCGGATGCCAAAAATTCCGGCGAAAATATTGGAAAATAATGGTTTCGTGAAATATTTTCGCCCGTTCGTGCATTAACTTAGTGATTTCTGGCAGCACCCGGCACGGTGCTGTTGGACATAGGAAGCTTTGAACAAAATTTAGGGGAGGAAAACGTTACATGAAGAAGAAAACTCTGACGATCGCCATCGCGCTCGTGCTCGTCGTGGCGCTGGCGGTTGGCGCGACGTATGCGTATCTGACGGCGAAGACCGAGGCGGTTACCAATACCTTTACGGTTGGCAAGACAATTGATGATCCGGAAACCAACTTCATCCTGAAGGAACACAAAGTTGCCTATGATGCCAATACGGCTACTTATAAGTATGTCGACGCCGAAGGCAATGTCACTACTGACAGTTCCAAGTATGTTGAAGTCGCTGGCAATAAGTACAATGAAGTCACACCGGGCATGACCGTTGCGAAAGATCCGTTCGTTCAGATTAAGAAGGCTGTTGAGACTCCGTCTTATCTGTTCGTGGAAGTCTACGGCAATGCTGCTGGCCTGAATTACGAGCTGAACGGCGACTGGGTGGAAGTTACTGGCCTTCAGAAGCAGCTTCCGAATGGCGGTACGCTTTATGTTTATAAGACTCCGATGACTTCTGGCAATTCCATTGGTACCTATCCGATTCTGGATGGAAACCAGCTTACCGTTGATTTGACCACTCCGCTTGCTCGGAATTCCAGCCTGCAATTCAATGCTTATCTGTGCCAGACTACCGGCTTCAGCAGCGCAGCTGCTGCGTTTGATGCCTGCTTTGGCAAGTGATCACCCCCTTGCTTTTCCCATGTAATATACGCACAGAAGGCTGTGCGGGAAAATAGAAAAGGAGAAGACTACATATGAAGAAGAAAACCATTCTTGTGGCTGCCATCGCAGTCATGCTCGTCGCGGCGCTTGTCGTCGGCGGCACCCTCGCGTACTTCACCGATACGAAGTCCGCGGACAACACCTTCACCGTCGGCAATGTGAAGATCGACCTGCTTGAGTCCAGCCTGCACCGCGAGAATGCCGGCTATGCCAACGGCACTACGGTGGATGATGTCGATCCTAGAAATGTGGAGCTGTGGTCCAACGTCGATAAGCTGGGCACTGGCAATACCAGCAAGTACAAAGCCGGCGATACGTTCTACACCGATGACCAGATCAAAGCCAACGCGAGAGAGTATAAGTGCGACAACGTGATGCTCAATCCGGGTGAGTCTTACCACAAGATGCCCTACGTCGTCAACACTGGCAAGAACGCCGCTTACATCCGCATCCGTGTCATGATCCCGGCTGCTCTGGACACTGCCATTCTCAACAGCAGCATGTACACCACGACGGCGCTGAACAATAAGGAGTTCACCATGGCCTATGACAGCACCGGCACGGTCGAGCGCGACGGCGTGATGTACAATGTCTACACCTTCACCCGCATTGATCCTCTGGCAGCTGGCGAGATGACCTACTGGAACGTCTGGGGCACCATCCACATGGATACCACTGCTACCAACGAGCAAATTGCGCAGCTGCTTCCGAACGGCACGTTCAACGTCCTCGTTGAGGCGGACGCCATTCAGGCGGACGGCTTTGCGAATGCAACCGATGCCTTCGCTGCATTTGGCAAGTAATTCCCCAACATTTTGACCCCAAAGGGGCGGCGAAATCGCCGCCCCCATCGGGGACTCTGGCTCGGCTTCAGTCCGGGCGCGGGCGGCGGCGCTGCCGCCGTCCGCGCGCAGATTGAAATGATGATTCCACAAAAATTTCCTGCGTGCGCCCTCGGGCGCAGAGAGAGTGAGAACTCGGTACTCAGAAACATCCTATCAGGGAGAAAGGTGGTTTGTGCATGAAGAAGAAATGGACCATCGCAACGGTGCTCCTCTTGGCAGTGGCACTGCTGGCGGTCGGTACGTGGGCGTACTTTTCGGCCGTCGGCACGGCGGATAACGTCATCACGATGGGCTCCGTCAAGCTTGCACTGCACGACGAGGACGGCGCTGGCCAACCGTTTACGACGGTGAGCGCCATGCCCGGCAGCGTCGTGAACAAAGTGGTGTATGTGGAGAACGTCGGCTCCGGCGCTTTCTACACCCGCGTGAAGATCACGCCCGAGATGGTCGGCGCCGATGGCGAGATCATCCCGCTCGATGCGAGCGAGCGGCTGCTCACGCTGGATCTGAACGACACGGACTGGATCGCCGGCGAGGGCGGATACTATTACTATCGTGGTTCGGTCGACCCGAAGACCGCCACGTCGAAGCTCTTCAACCACGTCACGTTCAGTAAGGACATGGGCAACGAATATCAGAATGCCACGGTGCACATCTACGTCACGGCCGAGGCCGTGCAGACGGCGAACCTCGAAAAGTACGCTGCCAATGATGTCAGAGATGTGTGGAAGCACGTCGGTACGGTCGAAGCGAGCACCTCGAGCACGCAGATCGACCCGATCCCGACGCCCTGAGAAAGGAGGACGACTATATGAAAAAACGTATTCTCTCGCTCGTCCTCTGCGCAGTCATGCTCCTGAGCATGTGCCTGTTCATGGGCGCGGGCGTCACGCAGGATGCGGCAGAAGCCGCGGGCGAAGTGCCGCAGACGGCGGTGTTCACGGAGGCGGGGCCGTTCCGGCCGGCCGTTTCCGTGCGGCCGCAGCCGCTGCGCGCCGCAGCCAACCGCGCGGCCGGCGGCGACGGTCTGGAGCTGAGCAAGGAAGTTACGGCAAACGGCAGCGGCTATACCGTGCATCTCGAAGCGTACACGACCGGTCAGGTCACAACGACGACCTCGATCGCACCGTGTGACATCGTGCTCGTGCTCGACCAGTCCGGCTCGATGGCGTATAATTTTGACGGGAATGAGACCAGCACGGATTCGGCCCGCCGCCAGTATGCCATGAAGCAGGCCGTGAACACGTTCATTGAAGCGGTGGCGGATAAGTATAACGCGGAAAAGTCTGATCACCGGATCGCGGTCGTGACTTTCGGCACGAACGCTTCCACGCTGATGGACTGGACGCTCGTGACCCCGGCCGAAACGGACACGGCGGAAAGCCCGTCCGGCGAGACCGCGCTCAAGGCCGAGATCAACGGCCTCCCGTCGGAGCCGGAGGGCGCGACGAATGTCGCCGACGGCATGCGGAGTGCGCAGGCGCTCATGCAGGGCGACAGCGGCTACACCGGTACCAACACGAAACGCCAGAAGGTCGTGATTCTGTTCACGGACGGTGTGCCGACGAAGCAGAGCGATTTTGACACGACGGTCGCCAACGGCGCCATCCAGTCGGCCAAGGCGCTCAAGGATTCCGGCGCGACGGTCTATTCCGTCGGCATTTTCAACGGGGCGAATCCGAACGAGATGTACGGCGCCAGTGGCTTTGATACCAATAGCAACGGCACGGTGAATTCAAAATGGGTGAAGGACACCTGGGGGCTTTTCCCGGGGACAGATTTTCCGGAAGCGGACAGGCCGGCGGGAAACCGGTTCCTGAATTTGCTGTCCAGCAATTTTGAGGATGCTACGGAAGTTGGCTTGAAGCGTGAGACTAAAGGCTGGGGCGTTTTTCATTATAAAATCACTTATACGATCACCCAAAACTTTAACCAGACTGCCACTGGCTACTATAAGAATGCAGCTGACTCTGCAACCCTGAAGAACATTTTCACCTCCATCAGCCAGACGATCGGCAGTTCTAATATCGATCTTGGCAGCAATACGGTCATCAAAGACATCGTGACGCCGTACTTTACGGTGCCGCAAAATGCCGGCGACATCCGCCTGTATACAGCGGATTATGACGGCAGCACATTTGGCGCGCAGCAGTCGATCGGCAGTCCGGTGACGGCCACGATCGACCCGACCACGCGTGCGGTCAATGTGACCGGTTTTGACTTCAACCAGTACTACATTTCCACGAATGCGAAGGCGGACGGCACGCATGGCAAGAAGCTGATCATCGAGTTTGATGTCTCTGTGGCGGACGGCTTCCTTGGCGGCAATCAGGTGCCAACGAATGATGGGAAGTCCGGTATCTATGCGAAGGGAACCATGATCAAGGCGTTCGATGTGCCGACGCAGGACGTGGAAGTAAAAAGCATCACGCCGACGGCAGATGACAAGTCGATCTACCTTGGCGATTCTGCCAATTTGCAGGAGCTTGTGCACCAGAATGCCACATTTGACGGCACAAATAACGCTTTTGTGGATGTGACCTATACGGTCAAGGATGAGAACGGAACGGTTGTCGGCACGTACACAGTTCCCGCCGGAAGCAGCAGCGGAACATGGGTGTGGAGCGATCCGGCAAGCAACGGCACCGTCGCCCCGGAGCAGACCACGACCTACAAGGTGACGTGCACGGTTTCGCCTACGCAAACGGGAACGTATGTGGACGTTGAAAAACCCGCGGAGTTCACCATCACGGTCAACACCTGTAGCCTGAAGATCACCAAGACCGTCGAGGGTAAGGGTGCGAACCCGAACCAGACCTTCGTGTTCAACGTCATGAAGGGCAACGATCTCGTGACCACCGTGGTGCTCAAGGCCGGCGCGAGCACGACCATCACCGGTCTGGCTGTCGGCGACTACACCGTGGTCGAGGATACCGCTTGGTCGTGGAGCTACACGGCTGACAAGGATGGAAAGGCAGACGTCACGCTCAGCAGCACAACGCCCAACGGCGAGGCCGGGATCACCAACACCTATGTAAAGCACGACTGGCTCACGAGCATTGTCGACGTCATCAACAAGTGGACGGCCAACGATGGCAAGACGACCATCAACAATTCCGACCGTGTTCCGGGCGCGAACTGAATAGGAGGGATGACATATGAAACGTATCTTTAACGGTTCAGGCGGGAGAAAAGCCGCGCTCATCCTCTCCCTGTGCCTGATCTTCGCGCTGGCCGTCGGCACGACGCTCGCTTATCTCAAAGCGAACACGTCTCCGGTGACGAACACCTTCACGGCGGCCAAGTCCGACATCAAGATTGATGAGAACGTGGAAAACGGCGAAAAGTCCAGCATCCAAGTTGAAAACATCGGCACGGCCACGTCCTATGTCCGCGTCAAGCTGGTCATGAACTGGGTCGATAAGAGTGGAAACGTCGTCTCCGGCGGAAACCTGCCGGAAGTCACGCTCAACGAGCCCGACTGGTTCATGAAGGACGGCATTTACTACTATACCAAGCCGGTCGGACCGAAAGATTCGACTGCAAACCTGCTGAAAGATCCCATCACGCAGCCGAATGCGCCCGAGGGCTGCCACCTCGAGGTGACGGTGCTGGCCGAGAGCATTCAGGCCGCGCCGAGCACCGCTGTGGAAGGCGCATGGGCGGTCACGGTCGTAAACGGCGCGTTGACCTCGGCAATCCCGACGGCATAAGGAGGGCAACGGTATGAAACACAAAAAACTTACCATGATCGTCGCCCTCGTGCTGGTGGTCGCGCTGGCCGCCGGACTGGGCATCTGGGCGACGGGCGAGACGAACGTTCCCACCGTCACGTACTATGACGGCTCGGACGGCAACGGCGCGCGCTTCACCTTCACCCACACCGGCGACGGTTCGGACACGAACCTGTTCCCGAACTTCTCCAACTGCATGCCCGGCGACAGCCTCACGCAGACCATCCGCGTGCAGGCTGATGGCAAAAACGGTGTGCAGGGCGCAAAGATCTATCTGCGCGCCGAGATCGACGGCGACGCCTCCGCCAAGGAAGGCTCCGCCATCTCGTACAACGATGTGCTCGATCACATCGGCATGACCGTGTCGAAAGACGGCGTCGTGATCGCGTCCAACAAGACCGCGAAGCTCTTCAGCCAGCTCGATGCGGCCGATGGCCTCAAGAGCAACGTCTTCATTGCCGAGGTCGGCCCGAAGACCGATCCGGTCGATCTGGACGTGACCATTGATGTTGACCCCGCGATGGGCAATGCGTTCCAGGAAGCGGCTGCGCACATCACGTTCGTGTTCTCCGTCGAGGACAACGAGCTGCCGCCCCCGCCGCTGGAGCTCGACAAGCACGATGCGTATATCTGCGGTTATCCGGACGGCACGGTGAAGCCGGAGCGCCAGATCACACGCGCGGAGGTCGCAACGATCTTCTACCGTCTGCTTCAGGACGAGGCCCGCGAAAATGTGTGGTCTCGCACGAACAGCTACTCCGATGTGGCAAGCGGTGTCTGGTATAACAGTGCGGTTTCGACGTTGACCAACGCCGGTATTCTCACTGGCTATCCGGACGGCACATTCCGCCCGGACGCGCCGATCACGCGCGCGGAGTTTGCGACGATTGCGGCGCGATTCTACCACGCACCGGAAGTTACCGGTGATGCATTCTCGGATATCTCCGGCAGCTGGGCGCGCGAGTATATCAACCGCGCGGCGGCGCGTGGCTTGATCGATGGCTATGAGGACGGCACATTCCGCCCGAACCAGAACATCAAGCGCGACGAGGCCATGAAGATCATCAACAAGGTTCTCTTCCGTACACCGGATAAGGAGCATTTCCTGGCCGATATGATCAAATGGCCGGACAACAGCAACACCGACGCCTGGTATTACACGGATGTGCAGGAAGCGACTAACAACCACGATTACGAGCGCGTGGACAAAACCTCGCCCGAGACGTGGACGAAGATCACGCAGGCCAGAGATTGGAAGGCGCTCGAGGCCGAGCTGGCGCAGAAATATCCCAACCGGTAAGCGCGCGGCGCTGACGGTAAACGAAACAACCATAGCGAACACCCCCTGTGCCACGGCACAGGGGGTGTTTTTGCGTATGGGGAAAAAACGTGCGCCCCGGCGGCTGCCGGGGCGCTGCCGGGGCGCTGACGTAGGGATACATGCAATGCGTGGATGCGTTATCAGCCCAGATACTGCTTGTCGTAGTTGTTCTGGATGCAGGAGATGACCTTCGTGATGACGGTGTTGAACGGGGTGGGCACGCCCAGCCGCTCGCCGTAGCGCGCGATGGCGCCGTTGAGCACGGAGATCTCCGTCTGGCGCTGGTGCAGCACGGCGTCCTGCGCCATGGACGGATAGTAGTTGCCGAGGTTGGCGACGATGTTCGGCTCTTCCTTTTCCATGAGCGGCCAGAGATCGCCGATGCCGAGCGCCTGCGCGACGGCGCAGCCCTCTTTCCACACATGCATGACGATGTCGTGGCCGTAGGGGTCGGCGAAGGTCTCCTTCACCTTCAGGCGCATGACGGCGCTCACGCCGTTATAGCCGCTGTTGGCGATGACTTTCTTCCAGATGTACGGGCGCACATCCTCGTCAAAGCTCGCGTTGCAGCCGCCCGCCTGGAAGCACGCCTCGAGCGCCTTGCCGGCGGCGTCGGCCTTCGGGTTGTTGTGCACGGCGCCGAAGTGCATCTGGATGCCCTTTTCCGGCTTGCTCACGCACACGCCGGGGCCGGCCAGCTCCGTGCCGATCAGGCCGCTGCCGTAGAGGATGCGGTCGGTCTCCACGAACTGGGCGAGCACCTCGTCGTTGCCGAGGCCGTTTTGCAGCGAGACGACGACCGTCTCCGGCCCGATGCAGGGCATGGTGTCGGCCATGACGTCCGCGGTCTGCGTGGCCTTGACCATGAGGATGACCATATCCATGGTGCCGATGTCATGCGCGGTGGCGCTCGTGTGGAAGCCGGTGAGCACTTCCTCGCCCTCCGGCGTGCGGAAGACCAGACCGTCGGCCGCGATCTTGTCCATGTGCGCCTTGTACTTATCGACGAGCCAGAGCTCGGCGCCGCCCTTGCGCAGGTAGGCGGCGAACACGCTGCCGGCAGCGCCGGAGCCGATCATTGCGATTTTCATGCGTTTGCCTCCTTAGCAAACTGCCGGCCGGTTGTTGGCCGGCCGGCAGAGAAAACTCGGGGTTTGAAATTACTTCAGGTACTGCTTGTCGTAGTTGCCCTGGATGCAGCGCACGACCTGGGACAGGACCTTGCACACCGGGGTGTCGATGCCCAGCTGCTCGCCGTACTCCGCGATCTTGCCGTTGAGCACGTCGATCTCGGTCTGGCGGTGGTTGAAGAGCATATCCTGGCACATGGACGGATAGTAGTCCGCGATGTTGGTGACGATGTCCTTGTGATCGTGGGCGATGAACTCATCGGCGTCCATCGGCACGCCCTTGGCGGTCGCGACCGCGCAGGTCTCACGGATGACGCTGTGGAACAGCCACTGGCCGAACGGATCCGCCTCGACCTCGCCGATCTTCAGACGCAGGACGGCGCACACGGTGTTGACGGTGGCGTTCACGCAGACCTTTTTCCAGATGAACTTGTAGATGTTATTGTCGGTGCCCGGCTCGCCGTCGCGCCAGTAAGCGTCGCAGCCGCCGGCACGGTAGCACTTGAGCATCTCGGCGCAGGCCGCGTCGGTGAGCTCCGAGCGGACCGCACCGCCGAAGTTCATCTGCACGCCGCCGGCCGGGGTGGACACGCAGTGTGCGGGTTCGGGCAGAGCCGTGCCCAGCACGCCGGAGCCGATGATGCAGCGCTCTTTCGGGAAGACCTTGAAGAGGTTGTCAT
>OIWU01004360.1_pt1 | contig 10108 bp, 8 predicted proteins | sample 1587711 | NCBI WGS metagenome assembly OIWU01 (sample SAMEA3888909, study PRJEB22519) | human gut metagenome | biome: human gut; feature: human-associated habitat; material: faeces | place: Denmark | collected 2010 | reverse complement strand
CAAATTGTCTGCTCTACGACGGCTTTTTTTCTTTTGCCGTCGTCCGGCAGGAAATCTTTATTTGTTTCGATTTTAAGGAATCAATCTTACTTCCAAATGACTTCCATCTTACTTATCTGTAAGATAAATAAAAAGGTTGCCCACACCGATCTTCTCGGAGGGACAACCTTTCAAATCCACATGAGTATTTAGCCCATTGGCCGTATGCCATATAATTTTATTGCGAGCTGATATTTTCCACAATCGACATAGCGTGTAATCTTCTTGCTGGGCCTCGTACAGCCAGCGCCGTGGTTGCGAGAATCACGCCTATGATCAAGCACAATTCCAGCCACGGAACACTCCAGGGATTTCCGAATGTGCGAGTGATAAGGCTGGAGTACAGGAACCAATGAAACAGCAATCCGAAAATACATCCCAATATGACACCACTTATGGCATACGAGGCAGCTTCCGCAGAAATCATGCGTGTAAGCTGTTGATTACTCATGCCAATGGCACGCATTACTCCATATTGGCGAGTTCGGGCGGAAACTCCCATGCTGATGGTATTCATAATATGGAAAATCGTAATGGCTACAATGATTGACAGGAAACCATATACCAATGTTGCAAAAGCATAATAAAGGCCACGTTGTTGCTGTGCTTGGATTAAGACATCAGTGAAAGTGACTCCTTCACCGAACAATGCTTCAACCTCGGCAACATCTTCTTCATCAGAACCAAAGCGGAACTGGACATCCAGGATAGTATACCCAGTCTCACCCGTCAGCTGCGAAAAAGTTTCCTCGGAGCAGATCAGTGTTTCCGTTCTCTCTGCACGAGCCAATAGGCTGTCAGACAAAACACCCCCTACCGTAACTGTTTGATCCTTCCCGTTTATTGTCAGTGTAATGGTATCTCCCACCTGCACTTCTGTTCCTGTGTTTGCCACAAACAAGACCTGTCCCGGCGTGTTCGTTACAGTATCTATAGAACCTGCAATTAGTTGATCTTGCGCCCAGCGGAACTGATTTTCTTCATAGGAGATTAGATTGCTGTTATGGATTGCGCCGCTAATTTGGGCAGGAACATCATAAGCAAACATTCTGCCAAACACTCGACTAACAGCGGAATTTTGTACTACGGCATCCCTTCGATCCGCCGGAATGGAACAAGTATTTGTGTCACTGACAATGGAAAGCTCGGGCGACCATTCTTTCGGCATAAATGCGTTTTCCATAAAGGGAACCAGCGTACAGAACCCTAAAAACAAGGTGATGCAGATTGCAAATGCACCTGTCATCAGAATATAGCTGCGCCGTTTGGCCTTGGCATGATGGATACCAAGTGCTACCTCTACATGCCACCGCCGAGTGTTTGCCGCATGGCGGAACGAGGATTCCTGCTGTGTATTGCCTGTGACAGCCTCCAATGGGGAAACCTTTGCTGCCATTTTTGCGGGGGTCCGAGCCGCCAATAGAACGGTAATAAGTCCCAATACAATGCTCACACCAATGCTTAGCCAGCTAATGCCAAAGATAGGCATATAACCAAACCATACAGTGCTGAGCTGCCGCATGACTGCACACAGTCCCCAAACCACCACGATACTTAACCCGATACCAATGGGTATGGCGGTAATGCACCACTGTAAAGCCTCACGGCGCACAAAGCGCAATACTTGGCGACGAGTGGCTCCCAAACAGCGCAGTAAACCGAAAAACTCCATGCGCTGGCTGACATTACTATTCAAACTACTGGAAATCATCATAACACAAGTTCCCATTACCACCAAAGAAAGCAGAAATGCCATTGTGTATATCTGCGACATATTGGAACCCGGCAGCTGCCCGAGCATACTGAGCAGTTCTTCATTTTGGGTGATTTGTGCATCAGATATGCCGTTTTGCTGCTGAATATCAGCAATGCTGGAACCAACATTAGTGAGCAGTGAGAACCGAACGACATACTGCCAGTTGCCGCTTAGATCCGCAGTTTGAATGCTTGACAGCCCTTCAGGTGTCAAAAGGACTGCACTGGCACTTCCCGAGATCATATTGGCGGCATCATCATCCATAATTCCCGTAATCGCCAGTTGCATTGTACTCCCATCAGGAGAGTTCAAAGTAAGAGTATCTCCCAACGAAATTCCTGCTGTTTGTGCTAATGTAGATGAAACAGCTACCTGTCCAGCTATCTCAGGGAACTCACCTGAAAGGACAGAACCTAAATAAATTTCAGAAAATATTGTCTCGTCCATCCCTGCAACAGAAACGGGCTGATCTGCCACTGTGCAGCCGATTTCTGCGGGAATGTTGCCTTGCCAGCCAGACAAGTCTATTTCAGGGCGGGCAGCAATATATTCGGATGTTCTTTCGTCAATAGCTGTGATTTTACAATGCCAATCTCCAGTTTGATGCCGGGTTTCATCCGTCATGCTTTTCAAATACATATCGGCCAGTCCAAACATGACTGCAACCAGGAAAACCGCCAGCACAATGCAAATGCGTGTCATGCGGCTTTGCCTGCGGTGAACCTTGTTGGAGATAGAAACCAAGTCGAGGTAGTGTTTCATTTCCGGCTCGCCCCCAACTCCTTCAGCACACCATCAGACATATTGAAAATGCGGTCTGCCGCACTTGCATGATTTTTGTTGTGGGTAATCATCAAAATGGTTTGCTGGTACTTGGCCGACATGGTTTGCAGGAGAGCCAAGACTTCCTGACTATTTTTACTGTCCAGATTGCCGGTCGGCTCGTCCGCCAAAATCAGTGCAGGTCGTGTAACCAAAGCCCTGCCGATAGCGACACGCTGTTGCTGGCCACCGGAGAGCTGACTGGGAAGATGATGACGGCGTTCGGTCAGTCCCAAAACATTCAGCAGCTCGTTGACGAACCTCTGGTCTGGCCGCTTGTAGTCAAGCAGCAACGGAAAAGTGATGTTCTGTTCTACATTCAGTTCCGGGATCAGATTAAATGACTGAAAGATAAAACCGATGTGTTGCCGCCGGAACACGGTCAGTTTTTTCTCCGGCATTGAGAAAATATCCTGACCGTCGATCCAGACCTTGCCGGAAGTGGCTTTGTCCAGAGCACCCACAACATTCAGCAACGTACTTTTGCCGGAGCCGGATTCACCAATAATGGCAATAAATTCACCTTTGCGAACCGAAAATGTTGCATGACGCAACGCTTGAACCGCTGCTTCACCTTTTCCATAGGTTTTGCACAAGTCCTGTACTTCAAGAATATTCATACGCAGTACCTCCTTATGGTCACATCATACCCCCTTCGGCTTACTTCCAAGTGACCTGCATCTTACTCATTTGTAAGGCTGAAAAAGTTCAATGTGAAGGTAGTTCCAACATCGAGTGTGCTGGTTACAGAAATAGTTCCCCCATGTGCCTCCACAATAGATTTAGCCAGCGGTAAGCCCAATCCTATCCCATGCACATCTGACGAAAAGCGGCTGCGGTAAAAGCGTTTGAAAATGTTGTATAAGTCCTCTTGGTGGATACCTTTGCCATCGTCTGTAATGACGATCTGAGTCAACAGGGGTGATTGTGTCCATTGCACCGAAATGTGACCGCCCGGTTGTGTGTGTTCCAAAGCATTTTTGACGATATTTCCAATCGCCTCCGACATCCATAGTGCATCGCAATTAAGAGAAATATCATCCTTACCCGAAAGGGTGATCTCTTTGTGATCCTGTTCTGCCCATGTTTCAAATCGTTCCAAAACATCTTGCATGAGAGCGGAAACATTTTCTTCTGCTTTTTCCATCTGTATAATTCCCGCATCCAGGCGCGCCAGTTTGAGCAGTGTATAAATAACGTTCTCCATTCGCTTAATCTCTCGTTGAGATTTTTCCGAAAAGTTCGCCACCGTTTCGGCTTCTCCTTTATGACTGCTTATGATTTCATGGTACATTTTCAAAGCAGATAGCGGCGTTTTAATCTGATGTGATACATCAGAAATGATGTCCTGTAAGAACTCCTTTGTCTGCTTCTGGCTCTCTGCATGGGCGGAGAGAATAGTCGCCATTTCATTGACATCATGGAAAAGGCTATACCAATCACCGGTTTGGGAACATTCAATTCTGGACATAGAATTGCCATCCAAAAATTCTCGAATCTTACTTCCTGCATCATCAATAGCTCTATGCTGCCGTCGCAGATAAAACAGCAGAACCAGATATACCATACCGAACAGAAACAACAGCAGCAAGAATAGATACAGCATCGTCTGATTGCGATATTCCCGAACAGTGGGCAATAGCTGCATAGATGTTGCTTCACTGTATCCAATAGAGGCCAGCGCTTCTTTGCCTCGTTCTATATCGCTTTCGTTGGGGTGAGCAGTAAAAGCTGAAATCTGCAATTTATCCTCATGGTTCAGCTGGTAGCCGGAAACACCATAGTCATGGAGCAACATCTCATGTTGGAAGTCCTTTGCAAGTAAAAACGAAAGTCCTGCGGCAAGTAGAAATGAAATAAGGCAGATGACGGTGATTGCCAACAGTAGATTCTTTGTTTCTTTCCCTAATTTGCCCATACCTTGTCCTCACTCAACGACCCATTTATAGCCGATACCTCGTTCCGTCAGCAAGTATTTAGGCTGATTGGGTGTGTCCTCAATTTTGTTTCTCAGCCGCCGGATATACACAGATAGAGTATTATCGTCCACAAAATTACCGTTGCCATCCCACATCCGATCCAGAATCATTTCGCGCGGCATAAGGTGATTGGGATTTTGCATGAACAGACACAGCAATTTGTATTCCACCAATGGGAGATCAAGCGGTTTTTCATTTTTCCAGACGAGCCGCTCTGCCGTATCCACACGAACGCCATTAGCTTCCAAAAAGGTATCTGCTTTGGAAAACTGCAAGGAACGGCGCAGGATTGCCTTAATTCTGGATAGAAGTTCATTCAGCTTGAACGGTTTGGTGATATAATCGTCGGCACCCATATCAAGTCCTCGGACAATGCTGATTTCCTGATCCGAAGCTGTCAAAAATATAATGGGAACGGTTGAGCTGTTCCGTACCGCTTTGCAAACATCGAAGCCTGTGCCATCTGGGAGCGTAACATCCAGCAAAAGTAAATCATAGGTGTTCTTTCGGAATAGGGCCAAAGCCTCCTTTACAGTTTTGGCATTGTCCACCATATATCCACTTGCTTCCAAAGTATATTGCAATCCATCAATCAGGCTCAAATCATCTTCAACATAAAGTATCTTTTGCATTTTTTTGCTCCTTTCCTTGCTTCGTTCTCATATCCACAGGCTTTTCCGCGTCTTTCGGAATCAGCCAAATTGTAGCCACCTTCACAGCACCGGGAATACGACCACCGGCGCAATAATAGTTTATCTGCCGAATTGAAACTCCCCATTTTTCACTTGCTTCTTTCAGCGTCATATAATCCATATAGTTTCCCTCCAATATGGTTTATTATATTTCCTTTGCTCGAAGAATACAAGCTTGCAAATAGGGCGCAAAGCCCTGTGCCAGAAGCACTATGTGGCCTTGCGCCCTTTGTTATTCTATCCTAAAAATACTTTGCCAGCTGCTTCAGACCGCGCCGGATGCTGTCACGGACACGGCTTGGGTCTACACCCTCCGCTGCGGCGATCTCACTCACACGCATACCCAGGTAATACCGGGCATAGATCCTCTTGGCCTGCTTCTCTGGCAGAGCCATCACAGCGGCATAGAGCTGCTCCCGCAGCTGCTTTTCCTCCAGAAGCATCTCCGGTGTTTGCGGCTTCAACAGCACCGCATTTTCAATGCCATTCTCGCAATCCAGAGAATACTGTGCTTTATAACGATACATCTTTCGCTCATACGCAGCCTCCGCACGTTCAGCTGCCCGAATAGTCTCCATTACTTCCTCTGTCACATCTACAAAAAAGTCTGTTGTATAAACATCAGGATAAAGTTCCCGAAGGTTAATTTTCTTCATTATGTACCTCCATTTCGATTCACGGGTGATTGACGGGTGAATCGAATGGAGGCGGAGACCGACACCGGCAGACAACCGGGTCATCTCCGAAAAAATGGCAACAAAAAACGCCAGATTTCCGTGAGGGAAAACTGGCGCGCCAAGAACAGCCATTATTATACTGAATTACATGGAACGATAATGCCGATGCAATGTTATACTTGCCCGGAGGAGGAGCAATGCTTTTTTTAACTGATGTAGATCATGGCTATTGTGAATGACAAAAATTGACACGGCGGCATCCTCCTATGTGCCGCCGTACCAGATTACAGGGTGTAGGGTCGTCGTTCATTTTAGATAGACGAAAGGAAACGGCGGCTCTGATTTTTTCAAAGCCACCGTTGCAAAGTGCATAACAATATAGTCGCTGTACGATGGCTTTTTTTCTTTTGCCATCGTGCGGCAACTTTTTCACTTTTCTTTTATCTTAACAGGCAATCCTCACAGAAATGTCACGGACATACTCCATTTCGACAAAATAACAAGCTGAAATCTCACCAATCTGTGAGATTTCAAATTTTTTGAGGAAAGCCGAGAGGAAATGCCTCCTCCCGGCTTTCAATAGGTTTATGATTATCTATTGTAGCAATCTCTGTCGTTACTCCGAAGTCCTCAGCCGCTCCACCACAGTTCCCTTGTTAAAGAAGTGGAGAACGATCAGCGGAATAACCGCAGCCAGCAGCAGATAAAGCACACCAATGACCAGAACCGGAACCAATGTAATATTCAGAGTAAAGAACCACATGGAAGGGCTATTCAATGCGCTCTTTAGCACTGTGACTGCCAGGATCGCTGCGACTGCTCCGCCGATAATGTCCGCACCTACGGCATAGTAGATGCCCTCATAGACCGTCAAGCGGCGAAGCTGCTTGCCGGTCATACCGATGCTCTGCATGGTAGCAAACTCATGGCGGCGGGTGATGATGTTGGTAATAATCATGTTGGCAAAGTTAATCAGTCCTGCAAAGGCCATGATGCAACCAATCAGACCGCCGATAACCAGGATCATGCTGCGGACCGAATCAAGCTGCTCTTTCAACAGCTTGGTGGAAGTATAGGCAACCGAAGTATTTTCACTCACATAGCTGCTCAAAAATTCTTCCATCTGCGGCTGCAAGGCTTCATCCACATTGAATCCATAAGTCAGCAGCGTGGGAGCGTCATAGATTTCCTTAAATACAGTGTCCGGCAGATACACAAAAGGAGCATCAGCGGCGATGTGCGCCTGGGCGGTGGTGCCTGTCGGCGTTTCGGTTTCCGTTCCCACGAGGATCGCTTTTGCAAGGATAGTGCTGGTTTTGACCAGTTCCCCATCCTTGTAGAAGGAAATGCTCTCTCCAACCTGTAACTGATCGGTCAGCGGAGTGTTCCTTGGTTCCTCTGTCAGTTTGTCCATGGGGCAGCCAATAATGACATATTCTCCGGTAGCCATTTTCTGCGTTAAGGTTTCGGCATCTTTTTCGCCTTCAAAAATACGCATATCAGCCCAGAAATTTTCGGAGGCCCCCATCACATTGCCAAAATAGCGCCTTTCGGTATCAGAACTTGTGTACAGGCTATATCCCTGATAGCTTTGATTTACGACGCCTTCTTCCTCATGAAACAGCTCTATGCCGCTTAAATCTTCAAACCCATAGTCAACCAATACATTTCTATCGTCTTTTGTATTTCGGTAGAGATAGCGTTCATCCTCAACTCCGGGCTGTCCGGCAATCAGATCCACCGCCTGTTGTGAGAGCGTATCTTTATGGTGCTGAACGCTTTCCATTACATTAAATGCGGCTGAGTTATAGACATTAAAATCTGTTCTGGTGACACGGTTTACCCACTTTTCTTCATCAAGGCTTTGCGTCACAATGATGATAGAGTTAAACAGGACGATGCACAGAAGCAGGGAAATAATGATGAACGCTGAACGCCGACGATTGCGGCCCAGGTTGGAAAAGGCCATACGGGACAGCTTTACCCCATTGGTTCGCTTGGCACTTCTCTTTTTATAGGCGTTCTGCTCGGTGTAGCGAATCGCCTCCAGAGGAGAAATCTTTGCCGCCTTTTTTGCAGGCTTCCTGGTGCTGATAAACACGGTCAGGATTGTAAAGAGAGCGGCGATAACAAAAATTAGCGGCGAGGTCGATACGGATGTACCCACCATAGAGTATTCAAGGTTAATGATCTCTGTCACGATAGGAAGCAGCACCCAACCGGCAAAGAAACCGGCGATCAGACCAATAGGCAGTCCGATCAGCGTGAGCCAGACCGCCTGACGGTTCACAATGCCCTTGATCTGCCGTGTGGAAGTGCCAATCGTCCGCAGCAGGCCGTATTGACGAACATCCTGCATCACAGAAATATCAAAGATATTGTAGATCAGCAGGTATCCGCACACGACAAACATCAGGATAAATACAACAGCAAACACGATGGACTCTGATGAAGTCAATCCCTGGGACATTTGATTTTCAGAGGCGAGAATGAAATTGTCTGCGCCCATATCCTCTGGATTGCCGCCAATGGAGTAAACGAACTCATTCAACTGCTGCTGAACATTTGCTTTATTCTTCAGCACGACATCGGAAAAAGTAACGCCGGACATTTCATGGTCTACCGCATAAGTGTTCTGGACCACATCGGGGTTTTCCTTTATAAACTGCTCTGAAACAGTCGCAACGCTCACAGAGTCATTGCTTGCTTCCCACCAGCCGGAAAGCACCATATCATAATGATAAGTTTTCCCCCGCAGTTCAAATTCCAGCGGAACCGCTGCGCCAATCTTTGGTTCTACACCCAGCGCCTTCAGCGCCAAATCCGTGGTGGCGATCTCATTCGCTTTCTCCGGTGCAGCTCCGTGAGTAGGCACACAGAAGGTCAGCTCCTGCTGCACACTGTCCGCATAATTGATCTCAATGGAATGGCTGGAAGTATTGCTTGCATAGCCAATGATGCGCCGGTGACCTGCCTGCTCCACAAAATCGCTGTTTACAAGCTGCTCGTACTGTTCCTCCGTCATATATCCTAAAGTGCCATCCGCCTTGCTGCCTTTCTGCATTTGCAGAGAGAGCTGGATGGAGGACGCCATATTGAACGCCAGGGAAGTGATAGAGGTAAATAGGAAAGCAGTCAGGATAATTGCCAGCAGTGCAGCCAGATTGCGTACCTTATTCTTTTTGAAATAGCGTTTGGATAGCTTGGTAATTACTTCGGAATTATTGTTGCCAAATAAAATGTCATTCATAGTCCCGCCCCCCTTTACTGCACGATCTTACCATCCTCGATCCGAATGATGCGGTCGGCAAGCTGGGCGATCTCACTGTTATGGGTAATCATCACGAGGGTCTGATGGAATTTCTGGCTTGTGGTTTTCAGAAGCCCCAGCACATCGGCGCTGGTCTTGCTGTCCAGATTGCCAGTCGGTTCATCAGCCAGGACGATTGCAGGCTTTGACACCAAAGCGCGGGCAATGGCTACGCGCTGCTGCTGGCCGCCGGAAAGCTGGGCCGGGTAGGCGTCGGCCTTGTCCTGCAAGCCCACCATGGCCAGCGCTTCGGTGATGCGGTCGTTGATCTCGGCCTTGCTTAAGCGCTGAATCTTCAGCCCAAAGGCCATGTTCTGCTCCACCGTCATGTTGGGGAACAGGCTGTACTGCTGGAACACCATGCCAATCTGTCGCTGGCGGGCATCCAGGTCGGTGATGTCCCGCCCTTCCAGAAGAATATGCCCCTGCTGCACCTGCTCCAACCCGGCCAGGCAGCGCAGCAGCGTACTTTTGCCGCAGCCGGAAGGTCCCAGCAAGGTCAACAGCTCGCCCTCCTCCACTTCCAGGTCAATGCCTTTCAGCACTTGGGTTTTATTGTCATAGCTTTTGCAGATATTTTTAAAGGTAATGTAAGACATGGCGGACTCCTTAGGATACCCGGTCGGCCGGGTCCTGACTTTTGTGTACAAGATAATTGATCAGCAGCGTGATAAGCAGCAGAATGACCACGGCGGCGCTCAGTTCCTGGGTGTCCTGGGCGCGGTTACGGTACAGGTAGGACTGGGCGGTCTCAAACTGCGAAGATGCGATGATTTTGATGATGGCGAAATCGCCGAACAGCCCCGAAAGACACATCAAAGCGGAGTTGCAAA
>OIWU01004356.1_pt1 | contig 10112 bp, 8 predicted proteins | sample 1587711 | NCBI WGS metagenome assembly OIWU01 (sample SAMEA3888909, study PRJEB22519) | human gut metagenome | biome: human gut; feature: human-associated habitat; material: faeces | place: Denmark | collected 2010 | reverse complement strand
ATGGATAACAGGACAAGCAAGCAGAACTATTACCTCGACATTGCCGACGCCGTGCTTGAGCGCTCGACCTGCCTGCGCCGCAGGGTCGGGGCCGTAGCCGTCAAGGACAAACGCATCCTCGCCACCGGCTATAACGGCGCACCGTCCAAGGTAGCGCATTGCCTCGATATCGGTTGCCTGCGCGAACAGCTCGGCGTGCCTTCCGGCCAGCGGCATGAAATCTGCCGGGGCCTCCACGCGGAACAGAACGTCATCATCCAGGCGGCGGTGCACGGCATTTCCCTCGCCGGGGCCGAAGTCTACTGCACGCATCAGCCTTGCCTCATCTGCTCGAAAATGCTCATCAACTGCGGCATCACCAAAATCTGGTACGCATCGGGCTACCCGGACGAACTGGCCATGCAGATGCTGAACGAAGCGGACATCACGCTCGAACTCCTCCCCCTGCGCCCCACGCCGGATGGCTGCGGGCATACGGGCCCCTCGGGAGAAGGCGCATGAGCCACCCGTACGAATCGTTCATGCGGGAAGCCGCCGAACTCGCGGAGCGCGGCCGCTGGTCCGCCGCTCCCAATCCGACGGTGGGCGCCGTACTTGTCCGTGACGGTGTTGTCGTTGCCAGAGGCTGGCATACCGCTTACGGCAAGAGCCATGCGGAAGTGGAGTGCCTCAAGGACGCCGAAGCCAAAGGCGTCGCTCCCTCGGCCTGCACCCTGGTCGTCACGCTGGAGCCCTGCAACCATCAAGGGCAAACCCCGCCCTGCACGGAAGCGGTGATCGCGGCGGGCATCCGCCACGTGGTCATCGGCCTGCGCGATCCCAACCCCAAGGCGGCGGGCGGCATGGAACGCCTTGCCGAAGCGGGGGTTGAAGTGGAAGCGGGCGTATGCGAGGAGCTGTGCCGGGATCTGGTCGCCGATTTTCTGATCTGGCAGACCACGAAACGCCCTTACGTCATGCTGAAACTCGCCATGACGCTGGACGGCCGCATCGCCACCCGCACCGGGCATTCCCGCTGGATCACCGGAGAAACGGCCCGCCGTCAGGTGCACGAACTCCGCGCCAACGTGGGACGGGCCGGAGGCGCGATCCTCGTCGGCGGCAACACGCTCCATACCGATAATCCATTGCTGACCGCAAGGCTTGATGATCCGGTCGAACGCCAGCCGCTGGCCGTGTCCATTTCCTCGCGCGTGCCCGCGCCCGATTCCCTGCTGCTGTTCAAGGAACGCCCCACGGAGACGATTTTCTTCACCACGGCGTCCGGAGCCGCCACGCCCCGCGCAGCCCAGCTCCGCGAGCGCGGCGTCCGCATCCGAGGCCTTGACCGCTGGAAAAGCGGCGAGGATCTTGTACAGATCCTTGAATACCTGCGTCAGGAAGCGGGCTGCCCCTACGTGCTGTGCGAAGGCGGAGGGCGCCTTGGCCTCTCGTTGCTGGAAGCCGGGCTCGTCGACGAATTTCATCTCCACATCGCGCCGAAAGTGCTTGGGGACAACGACGCGCGCCCGCTGTTCGACGGACGCACGCCCCTTGAGCTGGACGAGGCGCTCTCGCTGCGGCTGGTCCGCATGGAGCCCTGTGGAGAGGACGGACACCTCATATTCAGGCCGGTGCGCGCATGTTCACAGGCTTAATCAACGGTCAGGGGAAAGTGCTGGCGGTGGAATCCCGTGGGCACGAGACCCGGTTTCGGATTCAGGCGCTTTACGACCTCGCGGACATTATTTTGGGCGAATCCATTGCCGTCAACGGAACGTGTCTTACAGTAGAAACGTCTGGTCCGAGCCTTTTTTCCGCCTATGCGTCCGCTGAAACCATGCAGCGCACGGCTCTCGGCCTGCTGAAACCCGGAGCCAAGGTCAACCTTGAACGGGCGCTTGCCGTGGGCGATCGCCTCGGCGGGCATATCGTCAGCGGGCATGTGGACTGTGTGGCTGAAATCCTGTCCGTGCGGCGGGAAGGCGAGTCGCGGCGCATCCGCATCGGTTTTCCCGCTTCTTTCGGAGCGGAAGTCATCGGGAAGGGCTCAGTGGCACTTGACGGCATCAGCCTGACAGTGAATGATTGCGGACCGGACTTTCTGGAAGTCAACGTCATCCCCGAAACATGGCGGGCAACGACGGTGGCCGAATGGGCTCCGGGCACGCGCATCAATATGGAAACCGACGTCATCGGCAAGTATGTCCGCCACATGGTGGCTCCCCACCTCGGCCTCGCCTCCGAGGAGGCGAAAGCAGGGAAACTGTCGGTTGAATTCCTGCGCGAAAACGGCTTTTTTTGAGGATCAACGAAGCTGAGGACTCTCTATTATGGCTATTTGCAGTGTTGAAGAAGCGGTGGAGGATATCCGGCAGGGCCGGATGATCATTCTTGTCGACGACGAAGATCGGGAAAACGAGGGTGACATCACCATCGCCGCCGAGCATGTGACGCCCGAGGCCATCAATTTCATGGCGAAATACGCCCGCGGCCTCATCTGCCTTCCGCTCGGCCCCAGCCTCGTGGACAAGCTGGATCTCCCGCTCATGACGCAGCGTAACGGCTCCAAATTCGGCACCAACTTCACGGTGTCCATCGAAGCCCGCAACGGCGTGACCACCGGCATTTCGGCGGCCGACCGCGCCCGCACCATCCTCGCCGCCGTGGCCGACGACGTCCGCCCCGAGGATCTGGTGACGCCCGGCCATGTGTTCCCGCTCCGTGCCCAGCCCGGCGGCGTGCTCACCCGTGCCGGACAGACGGAAGGCAGCGTGGACCTCGCCGTGCTCGCCGGATTGAAACCCGCCGCCGTCATCTGCGAAATCATGAAAGACGACGGGACGATGGCCCGTATGCCCGATCTGGAGAAATTCGCCGAAGAGCACAACCTCAAGATCGCCGCTGTGCGCGACCTCATCCGTTACCATCTGCGGCACGGCCAGCTCGGCGTGCGCCGCGTGGCCGAAACCAAGCTCCCCTCACGCTACGGCAACTTCACGATGATCGCCTATGAAAACGATATCAGCGCCGATACCCATGTCGCCATCGTCAAGGGCGACGTGTCCGAAAAGGGCGGCCCCGATCCCGTGCTCGTGCGCGTGCACAGCGAATGCCTGACCGGCGACGCGTTCGGTTCCCTGCGCTGCGACTGCGGCAACCAGCTTGCCGCCGCGCTGACCCGCATCGAAAAGGAAGGCCGGGGCGCGGTCATCTACATGCGTCAGGAAGGCCGGGGCATTGGCCTCGCCAACAAGCTGAAGGCCTATGCCCTTCAGGATCAGGGCTACGACACCGTTGAAGCCAACGAAAAGCTCGGCTTCAAGGCGGACCTCCGCGATTACGGCGTCGGCGCGCAGATACTCCTTGATCTGGGCATCCGCAAGCTCCGCATCATGACCAACAACCCGCGCAAGATCGTCGGTCTGGAAGGCTACGGGATCGAAATCGTCGGCCGTGAGCCCATTGAGGTGGGTTGCTGCGCCACCAACGAAGAATATATGCGCACCAAGCAGGAAAAGATGGGGCACATGCTCCACGTTTCCGGCGACCGTAAGTAACAAACGGCGCGCCGCATCCCGAGATGCGGCGCCTTACCCCATACAGACGAGGCTCCCATGAACCAGATCAAGACCATCGACGGGCATCTCAACGCGGCGGATCTCAAATTCGCCATCCTTGCGACACGTTTCAACGATTTCATTGTGGACCGGCTCGTCGGCGGCGCGGTGGACTATCTGATCCGCCATGGCGGATCAGAGGAAAACCTGACCATCGTCCGCGTTCCCGGCGCCTTCGAAATGCCCCTCGCCTGCAAGAAGCTGGCGGCCTCCGGCAAATACGACGGCATCGTCGCCGTCGGCGCCGTCATCCGGGGCGGGACGCCTCATTTTGATTTCGTGGCGGCCGAAGCCACCAAGGGCCTTGCCCATGTGTCTCTCGAAAGCGGCGTGCCGGTGGGCTTCGGCCTGTTGACCACGGACAACATCGAGCAGGCCATCGAACGCGCGGGCACCAAGGCCGGAAACAAGGGCGTTGAAGCCGCCTCCGCCGTCCTTGAGACCGTCCGCGTATTGCAGCAGATTTAGGACGGTACGCGGGAGGCGCTCATAAAAACGCCTCCCGCGCTTTCCCTCCGCGATCATTTTGCTTGGCGGGGAGGCCGTGCGGCGAGTGTTTCGCTGCATGGGGCCCTCTTCCGAAAAAACACCGGGCGTTGCAGTCCGTAACAAAGCGGCAAGCCCCCGGTAGGCTGTGGGAGCCATCCACAGCCGGAACGGTTCCCTCCGGATCCGGGGACATGCCCCGGCGGGTACGGAGCGGCTCCCTGCCGCAACGGACAGAGCCCGGTTCCCCAATGTTTTGTCGGCGGCGTTTTTTTCTCCGCTGCCGCGCTGTCTTCCGGGAAGCTCCCGGAAGTTCGTTTTTCCGGCATTCCATCACTTTTGCACGAGGCCATTTCATGTCCAAAAACAGACCCCATGCCCGCCGCGCCGCGCGTTCACGCGCGTTTCAGGTGCTGTACAGCCTGCAGTTCTCTCCCTCGACCACCCTCGGGGATGTCCGCACCGCGTTCCTCGAAATGCCCGATCCCACGGATGCGGACATGGACGAAAACGCCGAAACCCGCGAGGAAAAGCTGTACGGCTTCGCGTGGGAACTGGTGGAGGGCGTCTGGTCCAACGTCAAAAATCTCGACAGCGTCATCGAACGCTTCTCGCAGAACTGGCGCGTGGATCGGCTCGGCAAGATCGAGCTGACCCTGCTCCGTCTCGCCGTTTTCGAAATGCTGTACCGGGCTGACGTCCCGCCCAAGGTCGCCATCAACGAGGCGCTTGAACTGTCCACCCGTTTCGGCGACGCCAAGGCCAAGAGCTTCATCAACGGCATCCTCGACGCGGCGATCAAGGCTCAGGAAGCCGGTACGCTCACAGTTGCGGGCAAGGCCGACGCCTGATAGATTGGCGGGGTTTGACGCCAAGGCGGGCCGGAGTCGATCCGGCCCCCGATTATACAGCAATAAGGATCAGTCATGAGCAAGCCTAAGCGCTATGACCCGGCGGCCATCGAAACCAAATGGCAGTCCCGCTGGGAAAACGAAAAGACCTACGCCTGTCATGTCGACAAGGACAAAAAAAAATACTATGTGCTGGAAATGTTTCCCTATCCTTCGGGAAACCTGCACATGGGCCATGTACGTAACTACTCCATCGGCGACGTAGTGGCGCGTTTCAAGCGTATGCAGGGATTCAACGTCATGCATCCCATGGGATGGGACGCCTTCGGCCTGCCCGCCGAAAACGCCGCCATCAAGCATAACATCCATCCGAGCGTCTGGACGCACGCCAATATCGACAACATGCGCGCCCAGTTGAAGCGCCTCGGTTATTCCTATGACTGGGACCGCGAAGTCGCCACCTGCGATGAGCCCTACTACCGATGGGAGCAGCTTTTCTTCCTGCGCTGGCTGGAAAAGGGCCTCGTCTACCGCAAGAAAGCCTCCCAGAACTGGTGCCCGCACTGCAATACCGTGCTCGCCAACGAACAGGTCGTCGACGGCCTGTGCTGGCGCTGCGACACGCCCGTCGTCCAGAAGGAACTCACCCAGTGGTTCCTCAAGATCACGGATTACGCCGACGAACTGCTCGCCGACCTCTCCAAGCTCGAGGGCGGCTGGCCTGACCGCGTGCTCAGTATGCAGCGCAACTGGATCGGCAAGTCCGTGGGCGCGGAGATTACGTTCCCGCTGGAATCCGGCGAAGGCGACATCAAGGTGTTCACCACCCGCCCCGACACGGTGTTCGGCGTGACGTTCATGACGCTGGCCCCCGAGCATCCGCTCGTCGAGTCGCTCATCAGCGGCAAGCCCAACGAAGCTGAAGCCCGCGCCTTTATCGAGCGGACCCACAACATGGACCGCATCGACCGCCAGTCCGACAGCCTCGAAAAAGAAGGCGTCTTCACCGGCTCCTACTGCCTCAACCCCTTCACGGGCCGTCAGGTTCCGATCTGGCTCGGCAACTTCGTCCTTGCCGAATACGGCACCGGCGCGGTTATGGCCGTGCCCGCCCACGACCAGCGCGACTTCGACTTCTCCAAGAAGTACGGCATGGAGCGCATCGTGGTTATCCAGCCCGAAGGCGAAGCGCCGCTCACTCCCGAAAATCTGACCGAAGCCTATACCGCTCCCGGCGTGCTCGTGAACTCCGGCGAATTCGACGGCCTGCCCAACGAAGACGCCAAGAAGGCCATCGCCGACGCGCTGGAAGCGTCCGGCAAGGGCAAGCGCACCACCAACTGGCGCCTCCGCGACTGGAATATTTCCCGCCAGCGTTACTGGGGTGCGCCCATCCCGGTGGTCTATTGCGACACGTGCGGCATGGTTCCCGTGCCCGAAGACCAGCTTCCAGTCCGCCTGCCGCTGGACGTGCAGACGCACACGGACGGCAAGTCTCCCCTGCCCCACACGCCCGAATTCTACAACTGCACCTGCCCGAAGTGCGGCGGTGCGGCCAAGCGCGAAACCGACACGATGGACACCTTTGTTGAATCCTCGTGGTACTTCGCCCGCTATACCGACGCCCGCAACGACAAGGCTCCCTTCGACATGGAAGCCCTGCGCTACTGGCTGTCCGTGGACCAGTACATCGGCGGCGTGGAGCACGCCATCCTGCATCTGCTCTATGCCCGCTTCTTCACCAAGGTGCTGCGCGATCTCGGCTACTTCCCCAAGGAGATCGACGAGCCTTTCGCCAACCTGCTCACGCAGGGCATGGTTCTGAAGGACGGCAGCAAGATGTCCAAGTCCAAGGGCAACACCGTCGATCCCACGGAAATGATAGCCAAGTACGGCGCGGACACCGTCCGTCTGTTCTGCCTGTTCGCCGCGCCGCCGGAACGCGACTTCGACTGGAGCGATACCGGCATTGAAGGGGCTTCCCGCTTCCTCAACCGTATCTGGCGCCTGTACGCCGATACCTGCGAAGTCCTGTCGCCCGTGGGGGCCTGCTCCTCCACCGCCGCCGACGCGACGACTGCGGCAGCCAAGGAAGTCCGCCTCAAGGAACACCTCACCGTCAAGAAAGCCGGTGAGGACATCGGCAACCGTTATCAGTTCAACACCGCTATTGCGGCGATCATGGAACTGGTCAACGCGCTGTACCTCGCCAAGGACGAACTCGCCACGACGGAAGAAGGCCGTAAGGTACTGTCCTCCGCCATGGCGACCGTGCTGACGCTTCTGGCCCCCATCACCCCGCACGTGTGCGAGGAATTGTGGGAAGACCTCGGCCATGCCCGGAGCATCGATCAGGAGCCCTGGCCGGTATGGAAGGAAGACGCCTTGCAGCGCGACGTGCTCACCGTGGTCATCCAGATCAACGGCAAGCTGCGCGGCAAGATCGAAGTACCCGCCTCCGCTTCCAAGGAAGAGGTGGAACAGCTCGCCCTTACCGAACAGAACATCGTCCGCCACCTCGAAGGGCTCACGGTCCGCAAGGTTGTGGTCATTCCCGGCAAACTCGTCAACGTGGTGGCCAACTGATGAACAGACCGCACCCGGCTTCGGCACATGCAGGGTATGGACGCCTGTACAGGCTTGCGGCGGGACTGCTGAGCGGACTCCTCGTCTGCCTGATGCTGACCGGGTGCGGCTATGTCTGGCGCGGTCAGGAAGGCTCCCTGTCCGAAAACAGCGTGCTCGGCAACGGTTCCAAGACGCTCAAAATCAAAAGCGTGGAACAGACCTCGCTCTACCCGTGGCTGACCTATCAGGTCCGCTCGCTGGTACGGGACGACATCAACGCCCGGAATCTGGCGAAGTGGGTGGATGACGGACAGGCTGACTATACCCTGACCGTGCGTATCCCCAGTTTCAAGGTCCGCAGCTACGGCCAGTACAGAAGCGCCTCGCAACTGTATACGGCTACCATCAGCATAGAATTCATCGTCTATGATGGAAAGACCAATACGGAAGTCTGGCGCTCCGGTCCCATCTACTACGAGGAAAACTATGAGAATGCCAACGAGGAATCGGCCATCAAGTCCATCCTCGAGATGGCCGTGCGCCGTTGCATGGACGCCTTGCAGCAACGTTTCTGACCTGACGGGACAAGGCCGTCGCTTTCGCCTATGACGACACGACCGGGTTTCAGCTTTTGCATATGCCCAGACGGGAAGCTCCTCCGCCAGCAGGTGGAGGAGCTTCTTGGTGCCCATCCCGATGCGGGGCGGGAGCGGCATGTTTTCTGGGGCGACGACGAACTGCCGCCCAAATTCTGGGAGATCCTCACGCTCCAGGGGCTTTTTTCCACGTCGCGGGTTCTGGTGATGCGCAATGCCCACGCCCTGACCGCCGATGTCTGGAAACGCCTTTCCGCCGCGCTCTCCCGCCCCAATCCTCAAACATGGCCCCTGTTTTGCCTTGAGGTCGCGTGGGAGAAGGGGCAGCCCAAAATCCCCGCGCATATCGCCAAACTGCCCTGCTTTACCTTTGCCGATGCCAAGGGGTGGATCTGGCGTTCCCCCGGGCTGGAGCCCCGCTCGCTCCGCCGCCACATCCAGATACGTTCCAAGGCGCTGGGGCTGGATTTGGAACCGGGCTGCGTGGACATTCTCGCCGAAACGCTCCTCCCTGACGCCGCCGCCGTGGACGCGGAACTGAGCAAGCTCCAGCTGCTGGCGGGCGGAAAACCGCTGACGCAGGAACAAGCCCGCAGCGTCAGCCCGACGACCGAATTCAACGTATTCGCGTTCCTGCGCCAGCTTCAGGCGGGGCAGACCGCTTCCGTCTGGAAAAGCATCCTTGAGGAACAAGCCAAGGGCGAGGAACCGCTTTTCTATCTGCTCGCCATGCTCCAGCGCGAGGCACGCCAGCTCTGGCAAATCCTTGCCGGGGAACAGGTCCGCATGGGCCCGTCCGATCAGCAGGCCAAACAGCAGACGGCCTCCCGCCTCGGCGCCGCCGGGCTCGCCAAGCTCTGGGACGCCATGCACACCGCCGAACTTTCCGTCAAATCGGGAAGGCGCTCCCCCAGCCAGGCGCTGGATGCCCTCATGGGCGATCTGACGCTGCTTTTCACGCCCGCGCAACGCCGTTCCCCCCGCTGACGTTCTTTTTCATTTCTCATGGATCATCCGGGCTTTTCCCCTTGCTTACCCCGCAGGACTGCTTATTATGTCAACTGATACACCCCACTACGCCGGACATCGTGCCCGGCTGCGCGAGCGTCTTCTCAAAGACAGCACCGCGCTTGCCGATTATGAAATATTGGAACTCTTGCTGGGCTATGCGCTTTTGCGGCGGGATACCAAACCGCTCGCCAAAGAATTGCTCTCCCGGTTCGGGAGTATCCGCGGCGTGTTGGACGCATTGCCCGCCGAGATGCAGCAAGTGGACGGCGTGGGTGAAGGTGTCGCGGCCCTTCGGCTCCTGCTTCGGGAAATGATGGCGCGCTACGCCGAAGCGCCGATGCGGGAACGGAAAGTTTTGTGTACGCCCCGCGACGTGGCGCAAATGGTGATCCCCCGGCTGTCCGGTTCTCCCCACGAGGAACTCTGGACAGCTACCGTCGATGCCCAAAACCGCCTGCTCACTTGGGAGCGGCTGGCGCGGGGGACGGTAGGCATGGTTCCGTGTTATCCGAGGGACATTTTGGAGCGGGTGCTCCAGCGCAAGGCAAGCGGCTTCTTTCTGGTGCACAACCATCCCGGAGGGACGCCGAAGGCTTCGCCCGAGGACATTGAGATGACGAGGAACATCCAGCGCATCGCCACCAGCATGGGGCTGCGCCTGCTCGATCACCTCATCGTAGGCGACGGCGCCTGTTACAGCATACGAGAGGACGGACTGCTCTGAACCACGGGTTCTCCACCGTACTACCTTTTGAGGATACAGCCATGACGTTTGATTCTGATAACGACAACGACGAAAAAAAAGAGGAAACTCCCGCCCGCCGTCGGCGGAGGCCGGCCCGGCGCCGTGTCCCCGCCCAAATACAAGACGAGCAGATGGATGCCTCTGAAGACGTTACGCCGGAACTGCAGGAAATCCCATCCACCATGCCCTTGCTTCCCCTCCGGGACGTGGTGGTCTTCAACTATATGATCGTGCCCCTGTTCGTGGGGCGCGAACA
>OIWU01004355.1_pt1 | contig 10115 bp, 10 predicted proteins | sample 1587711 | NCBI WGS metagenome assembly OIWU01 (sample SAMEA3888909, study PRJEB22519) | human gut metagenome | biome: human gut; feature: human-associated habitat; material: faeces | place: Denmark | collected 2010 | reverse complement strand
CCTGATGCCGCACCGCGGCGTCATCACGAAGCGCGAGCCGACGGCTGAGGAACGCAAGGACATGGAGTTCGGCTTCCGCATGGCCAAGGAGATCGGCCGCCTCGATGTCGGCCAGACGGCCGTAGTCAAGAACATGGCCGTCATGGCGCTCGAGGCCATCGAAGGCACGGATGCCTGCATCCACCGCGGCGGTCAGCTCGCGCGCGGCGGCGCAGTCGTTGCCAAGGTCGCCAAGCCGCAGCAGGATGACCGCTTCGATGTGCCGACTGTCGGACTCGCGACCATCCAGAGCATGGTGGATGTCGGGGCGACGGCTCTGGCAATCGAGGCCGACAAGACGCTCCTCGTCGAGCGTGAGGAGATGCTCGCACTGGCAGAGGCCAATAACATAACGATTGCAGCCATCTAAGTGTGTGATTGTGAGACGCGGCGGAACCAGGAATGCTGGTATCCTCGCGTCTTTTCGGCTTTTCTTATGGGTGTGGGACTGAGGAGGTTTGTGGATGAAGATCATGATGTCAGCCGGCGAGGTGTCGGGCGACCTGCACGGGGAGCGCCTCGCGCGCGCCGTGCTCGAGCAGGCACCCGATACCGAGCTCATCGGCTTTGGCGGAGCGCGCATGGAGCGCGCGGGCGTGAAGCTCTTCCGCAATTTCGCGGACTACAATGTCATGGGCGTCTGGGAGGTCATCAAGAACCTCAGGCGCATCCTCAGGCTCCTCGACGACCTGACGGCGTACATGGAGGAGGAGCGCCCGGACCTCCTCGTCCTCATCGATTACCCGGACTTCAACTGGCGCCTCGCGAAGCGCGCCAAGAAGCTCGGCATCCCCGTCTTCTCGTACATCCCGCCGTCGGCCTGGGCCTGGCGCAAGGGCCGCGCGAAGAAGTGCGCGGCGCTCGCCGACACCTTCGTCGCGATCTTCCCACACGAGCTGCCCGTCTACGAGGCAGCCGGCGCCAACATCTCGTTCCTCGGGAACCCGCTCGTCGATACGGTCAAGGCAGAGATCCCCGAGGCGGAGGCGCGCGCATTCTTTGGCATCGCGCCGGGTGACCACGCCGTGCTCCTGATGCCGGGCAGCCGCCGCCAGGAGATCGAGATGCTGCTGCCCGCCATGCTCGAGGCGGCGAAACTGCTCGCGGCCAAGCGCGATGCTCCTCATCAGAAACGTCATGTTCCGCGCCAGCGTCCGCATGGTCTGCAAGCCCTCGGCGTCCATCGCCGCCTCGCCCGCAGCCCTGCCGTGGACGCTGTTCCAATACTGGCTCGAGGCGATGGGCATACCGGAAATGGTGAAGTATTTGTTCAGCTCGTCAAAGGTCGCCGAGCAGCCGCCGCGCCGCGCGCACACCACGCTCGCGCCGACCTTCATGGTCTTGTCAAAGGGCGTGGAGTAAAACAGGCGGTCCAGGCAGGCGATGAGCGTCGCGTTGGCCGAGGCGTAATAGACCGGACTGGCGACGACCAGCCCGTCCGCCGCCTCAAGCTTCGGGGCCAGCTCGTTGACGGCATCGTCGAACACGCACCGTCCCAGCTTCGCGCACGCGCCGCAGGCCGTGCAGCCGCGGATCGCCTGATTCCCGAGCAGCACCGTCTCCGTCTGCACGCCGTTCTGGGCAAAGGCCTTTTCCATCTCGCGCAGCGCGAGCGCGGTATTGCCGTTGGCCCGCGGGCTGCCGTTGAGCAGCAGAACCCGAATTTCTTTCATGTTCTCTTCCTCCTCGTTTGTGTCGGTTCTTTTTCGGTCGGCAAAGGCTGCCTACCATTCCTTTTCAATCTTTTCCCGCAGCGCCTCGCGCGCCTCGTCGAAGCCCTCGCGCAGCTCGCGGCGGAGCCGTCCCGTCTCGCCGCGCATCTCGGCGACGCGGCTCATGGCCTCCATCAGGTCGCCCTGCGTGTTGAAGAACTCGTCGCTGAAGCGCTCGTGCTTCGGGTATTTTCCGCTGCGGTAGCGGTCGAGCACGACCGCGTAGCGCTCATTGGCCCGCGCGACCGCATCCTCCCACGAAAGATACAGCTCGCGCATGGCGTTCTCGCCCACGCGGCGCATCGCCTCACGATCCGCACAGAGCGCGGTCAGCTTCGCGCACAGGCTCACGGCGTTCTCCTCGATCAGGAAGCCGTTCCGCCCGTCGGTCACGCCCTCGGCGGCGCAGCTTCCCGCAATGAGCACGCTGGGGCAGCCGCTCGCCGCCGCCTCGCGCACGACAAGGCCGTTCGTGTCAAAGGTCGAGGGGAACAGGAACAGATCCGCGCGGCTATACCACGCGCGCAGCGTCTCGCGGTCGGCAATGGAGCCGGTGAAGAAGCAGCGGTCCGAGAGCCGCAGCGTCTCCACCTCCGCGCGGACCTCCTTCTCGTCGCCGCCCGCGCCGATGAACACCATGCGGAAGTCCTGTCCTTGCTCCCGCAGCGCGCGGAGCGCGTCGAGAATGATATGCAGGCCCTTATACCACATCAGCCGCCCGACGAAGAGGAACAGCGGCACGCCGTCCGGCAGGTCATAGCCCGCTGTCGCAGCGGCGACCGCCGCGGCGCTCACGCGCCCGCGCAGCACGTCCACGCCGTTCTCCATCACGGTGTACGCGCCCTCGTAGCCGAGCGAGCGCAGGTTCTCGCCCGCGCCGCGGCTCACCACCCACACCTCGTCGCAGGCGTTCACGTTCTGCACAAGGGCACGAATGGCGCTCTCCTGCAAAAGCCTGCTCTTCACCGCCTTGGCAATGTCGATGTCGTACTTCGTGTGGTAGGTCAGCACCAGCGGCGCGTCCACCACCTCGCGCAGCGAGCGCGCGAGGATCGCCGAGGCGATGGGGCAATGCGTGTGCAGCAGCTCGACCTTCTCCTCGCGCACGCGCAGCGCCGTCTCCGGCGAAAACGGATAGCCCGCGACGTAGCCGACGAGCCGGCGCGTGTCGATGCTCGGGTAGCGCACCACCGGAAACGGAAAGCCGCTGTCGTCCGCGCCCGGCACGGCGGGCGTGACCACCACGGCGTGACCGTGATGCTTTTCAATGTTTTCCGCGTAGTTCACCACGGCGTTCGCCACGCCGTCGATGATGGGCGGAAAGGAATCGTTCAAAAGGCAGATCGTGTGTTTGTCCACGGGCACACCTCCGATAAAATTTCTGCCGTTAGTATATCATTTTTCCCGCCGGAATGGTATACTGTCTGTGAATTTTCAAGAGAGGAGCCGACCGCCATGCGCACCCTGCAATGCACCGTCCCCGCCGCCTTCGACGGCCGTCCGCTCAAGCACCTGCTGCGCGGCGAGCTTGGCATCTCCTCCACGCTGCTCAAAACGCTCAAGTGGCGCGAGGGCGCGATCCTGCTCAACGGCGCAGGCGTCCATGTGAACGCCGTCGTCCGCACCGGCGATACCGTGACCGTCGTTCTCTCCGAGCGCGCGCCGCGCGAAACGGACGTCGCGCCGCTCGACATTCCCCTTGCCATCGTCTACGAGGATGAGGACCTGCTGGTGCTCAACAAGCCCGCCGGACTCGCCATGCACCCGATGTCCACCGACCTCGCCGCGCCGAACCTTGCCGGAGCGCTGGTCGCCTACCTCGGCGAGGGCACGGTGCCGCACTTCGTCAGCCGCTTGGACAAGGGCACCTCGGGCCTGCTCATCGCGGCGAAGTCCGGCTACGTTCACGAGCTGCTGCGCCGCGCGCTGCATTCTGAGGAGCTGCGGCGCGAATACCGCGCCCTCGCCCTCGGCCGCGTCACGCCGCCGCGCGGCGTCATCGACGCTCCCATCGCCCGCGCCGAGGGCTCGCTTGTCAAGCGCTGCGTCGCGCCCGACGGTCTCCCCTCCCGCACGGAGTATGAGGTGCTCTCCTATCACGGCGAGCTGACGCTCCTGCGTCTCGCGCCCCGGACCGGACGCACGCACCAGCTCCGCGTCCACATGGCGTCCCTCGGTCATCCGCTCGCGGGCGACTGGCTCTACGGCACAGAGGATCGGGCGCTCATCGCCCGCCCCGCGCTGCACTCGTATGCGCTGTGGTTCACCCACCCGCTCACACACACGGCCCTGCACTTCACCGCGCCGCTGCCGGAGGATATGGAACAGCTGATAAAATAAGACGGCTCACCGAGCCGTCTTATTTTCAGTCTTCTCTTTTTTCCATAGTCAAAGCCCGCGCCGTTCTGACGCTGTAGCTGCCCTCGATGAGCACCAGCAGCACCCAGCCGCTCGCGACAGCCACGCAGATGCCGTACATTCCCCACACCGGGATCAGGAAATACGACAGCACCACGCGCAGCACCACCTGCAAAAGCGATGCCAGCATTGTCAGCCGCAGCCGCCCCAGTCCGCGGAAGAAGCCCTGAATGACCTCGCCCATGTAGGCGAAGAGATACAGATATGCCATCGTACCCGTATAACGCGCACCTGCGGCAATGACCTCGCCGTTGTCCGAGAAAAGGCCGACGATCTGCGACGGGAACAAAAAGCACACCGTACCAAGCACGGCGATCAGCGCGGCCTCCACGCACACGCTGACGCGGTAGAAGCGCCGCACGCGCACCCGGTCGCCGTGGCCGAGGTTCTGCGACAGACAGACGACCATCGCCGCGCTGACGCCCTGTGAGAAGCAGAACAAAAACTGCTCAATGCGCAGCGACATATTGTAGCCCGTTACCGTGTTCGTGCCGAGCGGCGTCAGCATACCCTGCACCAGCAGGCGTCCGATGCACACCACCGCCTGCTGCAGCGCCGCCGCCCAGGCGTAGGAGAGCACCATACCGCCCATCCGCCGTTCAAAGCGCAGCTCGCTGCGCTTGAGCGTCAGCGGCGGGCAGCGCCGCTCGGCGTACAGAATGCACCACGCCGCCGAAAACGCCTGGCACAGCACCGTAGAGCACGCCACGCCGCGGATGCCCCAGGCAAGCACGCCGACGAACAGCACGTCGAGCAGCGCGTGGAGCGTGGACGAGACGAGCAGAATGACGAACGGTGTGCGCGAGTTGCCGCACGAGCGCAGCATGGAGGCGTAGTAGTTGTAGAGGAAGCAGCAGATCAATCCCGCGAACACGAGCTGCAGATAGACCGCCGCCTCGCGGCAGACAGCCTCCTCCGTGCCCTGCGCGCGCAGGAGCGGCACCGAGCAGACAATGCCGACCGCGGCAATGACCAGCGTCAGCGCCGCGCCGCCGAGCAGCGCGGTCGCGTTCATGCGGCGCAGCCGCGCCCAGTCCTCCGCGCCGCACATCTGCGCGCACAGCACGCCGATGCCGATGGTCCCGCCGATAACCAAGGCGTTCGCCACGTCCACGATGGGCGCGGCGACGCTGATGCCGGCAAGCGGCAGATCGCCGAGGAACTTGCCCACCACGATGGCGTCCACAATGCTGTAAAGCTGCTGGAAGATGTTGCCCAGAATGATGGGCAGCGCAAAATAGAAAAGGGTCGGCAGCGGCGCGCCGGTCAGCAGCGCGTCGCTTTTGCGTGCCGCGCGATACATCTGCGCAGCCGATCTGTGCGGCATGACGATCACACCCGCTTTCGTGTTATCTCTTATTTCTCTTTATAGTAAAGCCGGCAATGGCAGTAGCCCTCGAACTCCGGGTCGGCGATCTGCTCGCGGAACTCGCGGCACATGCACACGTTATCCTCGATCTTCTGCAGCCGGCAGGGGCAGTAAAGTCCCTTCTTCAGCAGCGCCTCGCGCAGACGCGCGACGACCTCCGCATCCTCGTTGTAGCGAATCTTCATCGTCTTCCCTCACTTGCAGCCATCAAGCATGGCCTTGATCTCTTCCTTGCTGCGCAGACCGACCGAGCCGGTGAGCGTGTGGCGGTCCTGCACGACGGCGAGCGTCGGGATGGACTCGATGCCGAACATCTGCGCCAGCTCGCCCTGCTCGTCAACGTTGACGCGGCAGAACTTGACCTGCGGCTCCTCGCGGTTGAGCTCCTCAAAGGCGGGCGCGAGCATCCGGCAGGGCTGGCACCATTCCGCCCAGAAGTCGATGAGGATGAGGCCCGGATCGTCGAGCACCTCGGTCTGGAAATTCTCGCTCGTGAGCGTCACAATGTCGGTAAAGGTGCGCGTTTCGACGTAGGGCTCGCGCTCGGCTCCGCCGCCGCAGCCGGAGCAGCCGGCGCACCCGCCGGAGGCACAGCCGCCGCCACAGCCTCCGCAGCCGCCCTCTGCGGCAAAATCGCCGTCGACGGCCTCCAGGTTTCCCTGCAAAAAGCGCTCGAGCACATCGTCCGCCGCGCCGGTGATACCGGAAAAGACGAGCATGTGCTCGCCCTCGACGGCCTGCCGCGCGTGCTCACCGATGCTGCCGCAGAGCACGACGTCCACGCCGTGCTCCTTGAGCGCGCGGGCGACCGCCGCGTGACTCAGATCCTCGGGCGCGATGACCTCGCTCGTGACCGGATCGAGATCCGAAACGTTGTAAATGATAAACTCCTTGGCGCGGCCGAAATGCTCCAGCAAAACGCCGTCCTGATACGGCATTGCGATCTTCATAACAGTAACTCCTTTGCCTTTTTGATTTTGAGGATAGCTTATCACAATTTCCACCATTCTACAACCGGAAGTTTTCTATCCTCTCTATGCAAAAAATTGCAGAGCGGCCCTTGCGTCCGCCGCGCATTTTCGCTACAATAGGCATAGAAAGCTTCATGCGTGAGCACCGCAAAAAACGCAAGCGAAAGGAAGCGTTATCCATGAACGACGAGCTGACCGCACAGGATATTCAAAAAATGCAGGCGGAGCTGGACGACCGCCGTCTCCGTCTGATGCCGGAGCTGATCGAGGAGGTCAAGCGCACCCGCGCCTTCGGCGACCTGAGCGAAAACTACGAGTACAAGGCGGCCAAGCAGGAGCAGAACCGCAACAAGAGCCGCATCCGCTACCTCGAGCGCATGATCGCCTCGGCCCGCGTGATCGAGGATCATTCCTCCGCCGACGAGGTCGGGCTGTACGACAGGGTGACGGTCCGTATGGTCGAGCTGGGGAAGGAAAAGGTCTTTCAGATCGTGACCACCGTGCGCTGCGACGCCCTCAAGGGCCTCGTGAGCAAGGAGTCTCCCGTCGGCAAGGCGATCCTCGGCAGGAAGGTCGGCGACACCGTGACCGTCCGCGTCAGCGACACGAACAGCTACCATGCCGAGATCCTTTCCATCGAAAAGCAGGCGGACGACGGCAGCGCTCCCCTGCGCAGCTTTTGAGCGCGATGGACGAGTCCGTCATTCTTCATGCCGAGCGCAGCTTTCTCGTCTGCCGCAAGCCGGTCGGCGTCGAGTGCGAGCACGAGCTGCCGGCTCTGCTCGCTGAGGAGATGAAATGTAAAGTAGATTCGCTTTACTGCGTTCACCGCTTAGACCGCGCCGTCGGCGGCGTGATGGTCTGGGCGCGGACGCCCAAGGCAGCCGCCGAGCTGAGCCGTCAGGTGCAGGAAAAAGCCTTGAAAAAGGCGTATTTTGCCGTTTGCTCCGGTATTCCCACGCCCGATACGGGCGAAATGCGCGATCTGCTCTTTAAGGATTCTGTAAAGCAAAAATCCTTTGCAGTAAGTTCTTCCCGCCGCGGCGTCAAGGAAGCCCTGCTCGACTACCACGTGCTTCAGGATGCCGTGCTCAACGGTTCTCCCGCCGCCCTCGTGCGCGTCACGCTGCGCACGGGACGCTTCCACCAGATCCGCTGCCAGTTTGCCTCGCGTGGTCATCCGCTGCTCGGCGACGGCAAATACGGCAGCCGCGAGCGCGGCTGCACGACGGCGCTGTGGAGCTGCCGCCTCGCCTTTTTCCATCCCGAGACGCACGCGCCCCTCGTCTTTGAGGCTGCGCCGCCGCGCATCTTTCCGTGGGATCGCTTTCCATGGAACTGAATCGACAACGAGAGACGGCACGCGCCGTCTCTCGTTTCTTCATGGGATGCGGATGATCTTGGTGAGCGACTCCAGCCACGTTTTGCCGTTCGCCCGCACCACCGTCAGCGGCGTCACCGCGACGGTGTTCACCGCGCGCGGCTCGCCGCCCGCGCTCCCCGGCGGCAGAAAATTTCCCGCCGCGCTCAGACACCGCGGCTCGCCGTCCTCCACACCCCAGCTGAGCATGACGTGTCCCGGGAAATAGAGGATCGTCCCGACCGGCAGCGTGCAAAGCGCCGCGCGCTTCTCCTCCGTGGAAAGCGCCGACACGTCCTCCGCGCCGGGCAGCAGCGCCAGCCCTGCGGCGTCGCGCGGCAGGCGGAAGCCGAAGCAGCGGTAGACATCCCCCACCAGCGCGGAGCAATCCCGCCCGCCGAGCATCCCGCCCCAGCCGTACACCTCTCCGCGCATTTTCGCCGCCTGCGCGGTGACGTTCTCATGCGTATAGGGCAGGTCGCCCACGCGCACATCCGCGCTGACCGGTACCATCGCCTCGCGATATTCCAGCCATCCGTCCGCGCGGCGCACAGGCAGACGAACAAGGTAGTTATCATAGCTCATGCGCCCGCGCAGCGCGCGCACCGTTCCTGGCGGGGCGGCAAGCGGCAGGCGCGTCCCCATCGGCAGCACCGCGCCGGAGACGCGCGGCTCATAGGGATCGCAGCAGAGCGTGACACGGCTGCCGGTCACGCGCAGAAAACCGCCCTCCTGCGCCGCGCGCCAGACGCCGAGGTCTTCGCACAGCCCAATGTCCGCCGCCGGCACCCAGCCCGCATAATACGAGGTCACCGCGCGGCAGAAGCGCCCGTCCGCGCTCTCCCCGAGCAGCGCCATCGGCTCGTTCGGCAGCACCGCGGTGAGCTGAAGCGCGTCGTCGTACCGGTCCCCCGCCCGCGTGGGGCACGGAGTTGCAGTCGGCTGTGCGCGCAGACTTGTGCACCGCACGCTGACGCCCCAGCGCACGTCACGACCGCGCAGCCGCGTCAGGTCCCTGAGCCTTGCCGCCTCGCCCGGAACGCACAGAAGCGATTCATTGTACCGCGTGATCTCCTCTGCGGTCATCAAGGCCGCATCCTCTTTCCGCATAAAAAGCCCCCCGTCCGGCGTTTTCTCTACTCTATGCGCCGCAGCGGGGGAGCTTTCCGATTTTTATTGAATCATTGTAAGCAGGGCCAGCACCAGCATATGCGCGGGGTAAAACGCATAGCAGGCATACTGGAACGCCTTGCTGTGGTGTCCCTGCCGCCCGCGGTAGAGCCAGATCGGCACGAGGGCAAGCAGCGCAAGCCCCTGCTCGCACAGCTCGATCTCACGTCCGAAGAGCGTGACCGGATACATCTGCCCGCCGAGCACCACCACGTTGAGCCAGTACAGCGCCGCAAGCTGCCCGAGCAGGCACCACCACTTCCGCTCGCGGAAAAAGTAGAATGCAAACACCGTCAGCACGCCCGCGCCGTAGTAGTCCACCATGCCGAGCGTGCCGAGGGCAAAGCCCAGCACAACGACCGCCGCACAGGTCAGGACATAAAGCCAGCGCTTTCCCTTCGCCCGCGCCGTCTCCATCAGGCGGATGCCGAGCAGGCCGAGGAGCAGCGTCCAGATCACGTTCTGGTGCACGGGGTAGAACACCGTTCCGCCGTACATCAGGTCGAACGGCACCTCGGAGAGCACGGCAAAGAGCAGCATCCGCAGCGCATAGCGCTTGAAGCTGCGCGTGTGGAAATAGCCCTCCACCGCCAAAAAGGCGAAGATCGGAAAGGCCAGCCGCCCGACGTGCGTCAGCCACATCTGCGAGGAAAGCAGCGTCGCCCATAGGTGGTCCATCAGCATAAACGTCATGGCGAGAATGTGCAGCGCCGCGGCGCTGAGATCAAAGGTCTTTTTCATCATGGTCTCCTTTTTTGTCCGGCGTCTGCGCGCCGTGTCTTCACATCATAGCACAGATCCTGTCGAAATGTCTATCAAAAATGAAATGACCCACTTTAAAAATGTGAATCGCTCCGCCGTACGCCTTTTACAGCATCCTTTCCTCAGATATTTTTTAGCGGAAGGCCCGCAGCTCTCACCCAGCCAGGCTTCCGTTTTTTTATGGATACAAAAAGGACGCCTTCTGCACCATGGTCGAATCCACGAAACAGGTCTCGGAGAATTATCTGCGCACGGAAAAGGGCTATGCGGACGACTGGGCCGCCTACATCGCCAGTTGTCACATGACCGCCGAG
>OIWU01004342.1_pt1 | contig 10154 bp, 6 predicted proteins | sample 1587711 | NCBI WGS metagenome assembly OIWU01 (sample SAMEA3888909, study PRJEB22519) | human gut metagenome | biome: human gut; feature: human-associated habitat; material: faeces | place: Denmark | collected 2010 | reverse complement strand
CCACATTTGTTTTGAGGGATGACGCTCCGGCAGACAGAGAGGACCGTTGTGCTTCGGGTGCATACGAACCGTGGCAGCGGGGGCAGGGCGCCCTGTCTGACGGGCAGAAACTGCGTCAGGTAGCAGGATGCCGGCATTGGTGGATCCTCTGAGCGGAGATTCCGGATGGGGAGAGAGGACAGGAGAGTATTTTTTTAGTGTTATGAAAAAAAATACAGCTTTTTGCTCAAAAAGTATTGACTCTTTCGGCGAAGTGAATATTCTGTAGTTGTTGTTTTAAAGAGAACACCTCAACAAAAGCCATCCCCGTTTTGAAGACGGCGGGGATAGTTCCGACGGAGGCGGAAGAAGGCTTATTTCCCGGCAGGACTGCCGGGCAGAGCGCGAAGAGCGGTTCAGAGCTCATAACGTCACGCAGTCAGGGCGGTATTTCCCGGAGACGGGAAAGAAAGCCTGTCTCAGGATGCCGGATACCGGGAGCGCTTCCCCATTACCAGAGCGGTCACGGGCGGGTGCCGGAGAAGAAAAGCGGACGACAGCGCATGAATTTTACAGACAACCATAGTGCCCTACTCCTCAGAAGGACTCCGCTCCCGGCTTTCCGGGATTATGCCGGGGGCGGAACCTTCAGAAATTTCCTGGTCTGCCCGCAGGGGGCAGCGATATTTCTCATGTGACTCCCTCCTATGTGCCTTCCTCCTTTCCCGGGAGGATCGCCGCGCCGCTTCAGAGCAATAGCCCTCTTTGGGGCGGCGCGGCGTGCCTGGATGACCATGGCGCGCAGGGAAGAAGCACGGTGTTTTCAAAAATTAACGGTTACCCTCCTCTCCAGAGAAAGCCGCGCTGTTCACGGGGTACAGGCATCCTCCGTAAATGGCGCGGCTTTCCAAGTTATTATGCTCCGGACCCGGGGAATACTGGTCATTCAGCCATTTTTCCGGGGCTGGCAGTGGTTCAGCCGGAGTTTATCTCCGCCGCAGTGTGATGGCGGCAATTTCGGCCGGCACCCCGAGGCGCACTGGGAAGCCGGACCAGAGTCCTGCCCCGGGAGAGACGTAGAGCTTCATGCCGTCAACCGTGTACCAGCCGCGAACGAAGCCTCTGTTCGCGCGGGCCACGAAGGAATCCATGCCGAAGCACTGCCCGCCGTGGGTGTGACCGGAGAGCTGCAGAGCCGCACCGGCGGCAGCGTTTTCGTGGGCGCGGCCGGGACGGTGGTCCATGACCAGCCTGAAAGCTTCATTCTCCTGATGATTTGAAAGGACGTCTGAGAGGGAGGACGCACGTGCGCCGGCAAAGCCTGCGCCCACGGGATCGTCAAGGCCGGCCAGGAGAAAAGCTGTGTTTTTATGGGTGAGCGTCACGGCCTCATTGTGCAGGAACCGGATGCCGAGGCTCCGGTATACGCTCATCCATCCGGAGTAGTCGCTGTAGTACTCATGATTGCCCGTGCAGGCCCATACGCCGAGAGATGCCCTGAGCGCGGCGAGCTCCCGTGAAGCCTCAAGCCGGGTGCCGCCGTTTTCGGCCCGGTAGCCTTCAAGGCCGTCAGCGATGTCACCCGTGATGCAGATGAGGTCAGGCCTGACAGAGACGGCTTTCGCTGCCATGTCCCGGATTTTATCCGCTGACGTGAGCGGGCCGATATGGATGTCCGTGAGCTGGACGATTTTAAGTCCCTCGAGTTCAGGGGGCAGGGAGGGCAGGAACGCGTCAGTGAAATGAAGTCCGGGATACGCCGTTCCAGCAGAGACGCCGACAGCCCCTCCGGCGAGGCTCACGGCAGGGGTGCCCATGGAGAAGGCCGCGGCAAGTCCTCCCCGCAGAAAATTTCTTCTGGACGGGGATTCGGGCGGGGCAGCGGCTGCTTTTTTCCGGAATAAGACACGGCCGAGGAAGGCAGCCAGGCTCAGGACGTCGCGCGCGAGCAGGAAAAGGAAAAGCATGACCAGGGCCGCAAAGAGGGCCGTCTGGGCCTTGAGGAGCCAGGCAGGCATGTCCGGCCCGGAGAGATTTTTGAAGAGGGTGATGTTGATGGGGTAGATCTGGGATATAGCGAGAAGCAGAAGCACGCCGGACACGCGCAGGAAGAGAGGGACTTTCCTGGCGGCGAGGAGGTGGGCGCCGGTGTAGAGAGCGGGGATAAAGGGCCCGGCAAAAAAGAAGAACATGCTCTTCTCCTTGATAAGATGAGGAAGCCTTCCCCTACAGGGCCGCGTCCCCTCTGTCAACGCTGGAAAAAATGGACGTGTTCAGAAAATATGACAAATAAAAACATATTCAGATATTTTTTATAAAAGCTGTCCGCGTCATCCGTTTCCCACAGGACGGGCAGGGAACGGGGGAATGCGGCTTCTTTTTTCAGGCAGGGTGATCCTTGTCGATACCGAGTTTTCTGAGACGCGCGAGGAGTGTCGTGGGTTTCATGTCGAGGAGTACGGCCGCTCCGTTCTCGCCGAATATCTTGCCGTTGCACTTGATCATGGCGCGGACGAAATTGCCGCGTATGTAATCCTTCATTTCATCGGAGGTGAGGATGCGTTCCGTGTGCACGACGGACGAAGGAATGGGCAGAGTGTCGGCCGGCATGCGGGGCGCCGGAGCGGGGTCGGGAGCCGGTGCCGGTTTGTCTCCGGGGCGCGTTATCCTGAGGAAATCCACGGAGACCGTATTGCCGCGGGAGAGGATGACGGCCCTCTGGATGACGTTCTGGAGCTCGCGGATATTGCCGGGCCAGGAGTGGGCCATGAGTTTGTCCATCTGGCCGGCCTTCATCCTGAGGGGGCCGCGGTTGAACATGGCCGCGTATTTCCTGAGGAAGTTCTCCACGAGGAGGGGGATGTCTTCGAGACGTTCCCTCAGCGGGGGAATCCGGATGGGGAAGACGTTGAGGCGGTAGAAGAGGTCCTCCCTGAATGTGCCGGCCGCGACCATGGCCCTGAGGTCCCGGTTCGTCGCGGCGACAATACGGGTGTGGAAGCTGCGGTTTTTTTCCTCGCCGACCCGGCGGTATTCTTTTTCCTGGAGGGCGCGCAGGAGCTTGCTCTGCTGTGTGATTTCGATTTCGCCTATCTCGTCGAGGAAGAGTGTGCCGTTCTCGGCAGCCTCGGAGACGTCCTTCATGCCCTTCTGGGCCTCAAAACGGACGCGGGACAGGGTGTCAACACCCTCCTGATCGTTGGTCTTGACAACCACCAGATCCAGATCGTCGCCCTCTTTAACAAGGTCTTCCATCTTGGCGTTGGGGTCATGGCTCATCTCGCGCAGGGGCACAATGCCGGTGTGCTTGGAACCATCGATACCGACGACACACTCCGTCGGGGAAACGCTGATGACCTTGGCTTTTACAATCTTGCCTGCGTACAGGGGCTTTGCCTCGGATGCGTTGAGCATCTCCTCAAAGCTCATGTCGTCACGGATCTCTTCACTCATACTGTTAAGTACCTCCTCAATTATAGACGAAGGCGTTGAAGCCCCGGCCGTCACGCCCACACGCGCAGCACCGGCGAGCCATGCGGGGTCGAGTTCATCAGCAGTCTCGACATTGATGGCCGTGGTATGCCGCGCGGCGACCTGTAACAGCTTTTGGGTATTGGAAGAATGATGACCACCAATGACGACCATATGATCGCATTTTTGGCTGAGGTCTTCCGCTTCCTGTTGCCTCGCCCACGTTGCATTACATATTGTATCAAAAATTTTGGCTTTTGTACACTCTTTTTTTAAAAAAACCTTGCAGTTTTCCCAACTTTCCACGCGAAATGTCGTTTGGGCAACCGCATAAATGGATTCTTGTTGCAAAAGCGCGGGGAGCAAATTTTGCAGCTCCTCCAAATTGGCGAAAACCCGCACAGAGCCTTTTGTATGGCCGACAATCCCCTGCACTTCGGGGTGGTCAGCATCCCCTGCAACCAGCAAAAGCGCACCGATTTTGTCTGCTTCCATTGCAATTTTATGGATTTTTGCTACAAACGGGCAGGTGGCGTCATGATACGCCAGGCCGCGTGTGTTTATTTTATCATAGACCGTTCTGGGTACGCCGTGACTGCGGATGACGACCTCATACCCGTCAGGTACGGCGTCAATATCCGGGCAGGTCACCGCCCCTTTAGCCTCAAGGTCGGCCACGACCTGAGCATTGTGGATCAGCGGGCCGAGGGTCGCAACTTTGCGTCCCTCCGCCAATAAATCGTATGTCAGCTTGACGGCGCGGTCCACGCCGAAGCAGAACCCGGCCGTTTTGGCACGAATGATCTCCATAGCTTGGCTCCTTTTTGATGTCGGGGCGTCAAGGACGCCCCCCTACAGCTTACGGCTGCTCACTTTTTTCAGGCAGCGGCTCCGGTGCAGCCTCCACGGCGGGCACGGCAAACGCATTGTCGGCCAACAGCTGCTCAAGCGCATCGCGCAGGCGGTTCTTCATGCGGCGCAGCTCGGCCATCTTGTGGCTCTGGTCCTTGATCTGCAGCTCCTCGGCCGGGATGGGGGTGCCGAACACGATGCGGATTTTGCAGAAAAGATGCATCCTGCCATCCTTGCTGCCGTAGATGATGCGCACAGGCAGCATGTCCGCGCCGGCTGCGGCGGCAATGACAAAAGCGCCGCTCTTGATCATGCCGAGCTTGCCGGTCTTGGTGCGGGTCCCCTCGGGGAAGATCATGATGCCCGTACCGTTTTTGCACTCGTTGGTCAGCTGCTCCACCGTGGTGGTGTCACCGCGGCCGCGCTCGATGGCAACCGCGCCCATGCAGCGCAGGAACCAGCCTGCCAGCGGATTTTTAAACAGCTCCTCCTTGGCCAGAATACGCAGTCGTTTCCAGTCAAACACCGTAATAGCGATAAAAACAGGGTCCAGATTGGCGATGTGGTTGGGTGCGATGACATAGGCGCGCCCATCACGGACGGTCTTCAGATTCTCGCGGCCGATGACCTCAAACCGCCAGATGATGTGCGCCAGCACCCAGACGATGGGCAGCAGAATCCAGTATAAAAGCATAAGCAGCCCCCTCAGATATGCGCAAGAATCGTGCGCTTCAGCAGGTCAAAGCTCTCCTGCAGACCGATGTCGCTGGTGTCCACCAAAATGGCATCCTCCGCCTGCTTCAGGGGTGCAACGGCGCGGTGGCTGTCCTGATAGTCGCGCTGCCGGATGTCCGCCAGCACGGTGGCAAGGTCGGCGGGCTGGCCCTTGTCCGCCAACTCCTTGGCACGGCGCTCGGCGCGGGCCTCGGCAGTTGCCGTCAGGAAAATCTTGACCGTGGCGTTGGGCAGCACCACGGTGCCGATGTCGCGGCCGTCCATCAGGATATTCTGGCTTTCGGCAAGTCCGCGCTGGGTGTCCAGCAGGAAGGTGCGGACGGCCGGGTGCGCCGCCACAGCGGAGGCCGCCATGCCGATATTTTCCGCACGGATCGCCGTGCTGACATCCTCACCGTTCAGGTAGACATGCTGGGTGCCGTCCAGCAGGCGGATGTCAAGCTTGATGCCGGGCAGCAGCGCCGCCACAGCGTCTGCATCGTGGGGGTCCGCCCCTGCGCGCACCGCGTACAGCCCGATGGAGCGGTACATGGCGCCGGTGTCCACATAGACATAACCGAGGTCTTTCGCCAGCGCCTTGGCCAGACTGGATTTGCCGGCCCCGGACGGGCCATCGATTGCGATAGAAACCATAAATATGCACTCCTTCACTATTATACAAAAAGAGCTTTGAGATAATAGATAAAAGATAATAGATAATAAAAAATGTGGAGTTTTGCCCCACAGGGCAAAACAAAATTTTGAGCGCTGCGCAAGCGGCGCGATCCACTATATTTATTATCTTTTATCTATTATCTTTTATCTGCGGCAGCCTTGGGGGGGGAAGGCTTAGGGTTACAGCGCCCTCACCGCCGCCTGCGCAGTTGACCATGCAATCTGCAGGTTATAGCCGCCGGTGCGGGCGTCCACATCAAGGACCTCACCAGCAAAGTACAGCCCCTCGCAGAGCTTGCTTGCCATCGTCTTGGGATCGACCTCGCGCACATCCACGCCTCCCGCCGTGATGACCGCGTGTTCCTTGTCCCCCAGCGCGTTCACCGGCACCTGCCAGTGCTTGCAGAGGTTCACAAGCGCCATCTTCTGCTCGCGGGTGATCTGGGCGGCCTTGGTGGCCGGGTCAACGCCCCACTTTTCCACGGCCACGGGGCGCATTGAGTTGGGCAAAAGCTTGGCCAGTGCGCCCTGTGCGCTGTGGCTGCCCTGCTCGGAAAAGTCGCGGGTCAGCCGGTCATAGAGCATCTTTTCGTCAAGAGCCGGCTTTAAGTCAAACTCGCAGATATAGCGATGCTTCGTTATATCCTCGATGTAGGTGCTGGCCGACAGCACCAGCGGCCCCGACAGGCCAAAGTGGGTGAACAGCGCCTCGCCCTGCTCGGTAAACAATGGTTTGCCATCGCAGAGCAGCGTGAGCGTCACATTGCGCAGCGCCAGCCCCATCATGCGGCGGCAGGCCGGGTCGGGGCTGACAAGGCTGCACAGGCTGGGCTGGGGCGGCACAATGGTGTGCCCCGCCTGCCGCGCCAGTTTGTAGCCGCTGCCATCACTGCCCGTGACCGGGTAGCTGATGCCGCCGGTGGCGATCAGCGTATGCGCTGCGCGGTATGTCTCCCCCCGGTCGGTGACGGCACCCTTGCAGACGCCGTCATCAATGAGCAGCTTTTTTGCGCTGCCCCGCACAAATTCAGCGTCCCGGGCATAGTCGCGCAGTGCCGCCAGCACATCGGCGGCGCGGTCCGACTGCGGAAAGACCCGCCGCCCGCGCTCGGTTTTAAGCGGCACGCCGAGAGTTTCAAACAGCTCCATCGCCGCAGACGGCGGGAATGCGTAAAGGCTGGAATAGAGGAACCGCCCGTTGCGCCGCACATAGGGTAAAAACTCCCGCACATCGCTGTCGCTTGTGAGGTTGCAGCGTCCCTTGCCGGTGATGAGCAGCTTCTGCCCCGGCCCCTTGGGGTTGTGTTCCAGCACGATCACGGTAAGGCCGCGGGCACAGGCAGCGCCCGCCGCCATCAAGCCCGCAGCACCGCCGCCGATGACCAGTAGATCCGTCATGCAGTTTCCTTTCTTTTCAGCGGCCTGCCGTACAAAAACAGCCCGACAAATGCGTACAGAGCCAGCAGCGGGTGTACCGTGGCAAGGTACATCGTGCTGGTGCCGATGCCGAAGCTGGACACCTCGACAAAGGCGATCATGGCACAGCGCAGCAGCGCCATGCCGAAAATACCAAACAGCAGCAGCCACGGCACGACCGTTTGCGCTGTGCATTTTTTGCGTATCCACGGCAAAAGTTCCGTCACATGGAAGAACAGTGCGCACACCGCCCCCACCGTGAGCAGGATGCTGTACACCCACGCCCACCCCTGCATAACGGCAAAGACTGCCTTTTGATAGAGGCTGTAATAGGGCGTATCCTTGCCGGCCTCGGCGGCGCTGTTGAAGCTGCAGTGCAGGTAGCCGGACCATGCGGCAAAGTCCTCCTCGGTGCCGATCGAGCGCAGTGCCTCATAGGGCGCACAGCCGCGCAGCCCTGCCGCATGACAGAGGCCGTTCCATGTTTCGGAAAGGGTCGCGGGGACATATTCCGCCTTGATGGGCTGGCTGGTCGCGGTGCGCTTGCCGGTGCGGCTGGGCAGGGTGCCCGCGTCACAGGCGGCGTTGATTTTGTCTGCCACGGTCTGCCAATAGCCGGCCGCTGTCTGGGCGTCGGCATAGATGCCCTCAAACTGCGCGGCGCGGCGGATGGCCCAGTAAAAGCTGCCCGCGCGGTAATCGTCCAGACCCGGGTCGCGGAAGTCGTTTTGCAGCTGGTCGTCCTCCTCCAGCCAGTAGGCCAGCGGCTCCAGCTCCGGCACAGCTGCGTAGATTTTTGCGCGCGCGTCGGCGGGCACCGACAAATACGGCTTGTCGCTGTCTGTATCGACCCGCATCATCGCGCCCATGGCGGCGGCGAACGAGCCCTCGGAGAAATCCGACAGCGCAAAAACGCCGTAGTGCGTGTAATTGAGGGTGCAGAAGGTCAGCACCCCCGCGCCGAGCATCAGATATGGGATCAGCTGCGCGGCCAGCGCCCTCCAGCGGCGCTTGCCCACAAGCACGACCGCCACGATACCCGTGGCAGCTGCGGCAAAGGGCAGCAGAAACAGCCCCGCATCCTCGCGGTCAAGGTAGCCGCAGGCAAGGCCCGCGCCCGCCGCAGCCAGCCACGGCCAGAGCGGCGCGGGCTTTTCCTGCACGGCGCGCAGAGCCATGCCCGCCATGCCCGCAAAAAAGTACAGGCAGAGCGCCGGAAAGATATTGTCCCGGTAGACCCGCAGCGTGTAGGACGCCCAGCTGGACGGCAGGAACGCCAGCACCGCAAAAAGCGCCAGCGTCAGCACGCGGCCCCGCTCGGGGTCTTTTTTGCGCCACAGCGGCGAAAACGCAAACGCCGCCGTCAGCGCCGCGCCGCACCAGAGCGCCGCCCCCGCGACCAGGTACGGCAGGTGCAGTGCGTGCAGCAGGGCCAGCCATACCGGGAAGAACATGGCCTTGGAGAGGGTCAGATAATCGTAAGCCCCCAGCCACTCCCCCGCCGTGATGGCCTGCGCCGCGCGGAACATCAGCTCGTCATCCAACGGTGCGCCGCCCACCCAGGTATATGCCTGCTGGAAGCTGGTCAGGCCGCAGCGCAGCAAAACCAGCACGGCCACGCCGCACCAGAAAGCGCGCTTGTTCAGTTGCAGGCGGGGATGCTTCATACATTTTACCTCGATGGTTCGTTATTGTTTTGGTGCCATAAAGTAGTATTCGTCCCGCCGGTCGTAGATGCCGGTGGCAGCAATATCCCAGGTGATATAGTCGGCCTTGTCGCCGTACTGTGCCTGCCAGCTGGCAAAGCGGTCGGCGTCGCCGGTCACATACAGGGTGTCCGGGTCCAGCGTGCCGCTGTCCACGGCGGCGCTGGTTTGGGCCGTCCAGTCGATGGTCACATTCCACGCGCCGGTGTAGGTGTTCACATCGTACCCGTTGGTGACCATGCCGGGGTGCCATGCCGCGCAGATGACGTTGCGGGCGTGGATGATGTCATCCGCCAGCATCAGCGTGCCGTAGTTATCGCGGCAGTCCACCAGCTCTTGCGGGTAGGGCTGCGGCTTGGCGGCGGTTTCTGCCATAGCAGTGTGCTTTTCAGCGATCATAGCACTCAGGTCAAACAGCTGCACAGCCGCCACCAGCACCAGCACCGCCGGATACAGCGCAGCCTTGCCCACACGGCGCAGCTGCCGCGCCAGCCCCACGATGCAGGCGGTCATCAGCACGTAGTACACAGGGTAGAACATCCGCCCGCTGGCGCGGAAGATGCCGCAGAGTTTCACCAGCCCCTCCGGCAGGGGGATATTCAGCAGTTCCACATCGTCAAAGCAGACGACATTGGTAATGGCGAACAGCGTCATAAACGCCATGCCCAAAATAAGTACAAGATTGCGGCGCAGCAGCCCCGCCAGCGCGGCGCGGCCTGCCTTGCTGCGCACAGCCAACACCACTGCCGCCGCGCACAGCACGCCCAGCAATGCCAGCATGCCAAAGCCCAGATAATTGAAGCCGTCATACTGCCCGTACAGCTGCGGCCGGGCGGGCAGAATCCGGGACCAGGTGTACCCACCCTTGGAGCTGGGGTTGAACAGCGCGTTTAAATTGAAGGAGAACACGCCGTAATTTTCCCGGCTGGCGGAGTAGCCATTGTTCAGCGAACCCAGCACCACGCCCGCCGCATACCCGGCCGCGCAGGTGCCCAAAAACAGCCCGCAGGGGGCCAGCAGTTTGCGGGTGTGCAGGGCGTTTTCCACCGCCAGCAGCAACGCAAAGATGGCCGCCATCGGCAAAAAGTAGGGCGTAATGCCCACGCCCAGTGCCGCCAGCAGCCAGAACACCGGCATAAAGCAGCGTTGCTCCCGCCGGCCGCGCAGGTAGGCATACAGCGCAAACAGCACAATGTAATGGGAGGAAAGCGCCACATGGCGGAACGCCCGCTCGATCATGATGGGCGAAAACGCAAACAGCGCCGTGCCCGCCGCAAGCGGCAGCAGATCGTACAGGAACAGCCCCAGCACCAGCGCCGCGGCCATGCCCTGCAAAATAAA
>OIWU01004338.1_pt1 | contig 10159 bp, 6 predicted proteins | sample 1587711 | NCBI WGS metagenome assembly OIWU01 (sample SAMEA3888909, study PRJEB22519) | human gut metagenome | biome: human gut; feature: human-associated habitat; material: faeces | place: Denmark | collected 2010 | reverse complement strand
TCAAGCACCGAGCGGACATTGGTGGACAGATCTTCCAGATACCATTCGTTGATCAGGCCGTTGATCTGGCGGGATTTTTTGTTCGCGGTATCGTTGGTATCCACATGGTCTACCACCGCAATGAAGCGGATGCCCCACTCCATGAACTTTCCGTGCAGATACTTTTCCACGAGCTCCATGTCACGGGTGAAACGGGATTGCGTTTTGGCCAGTACCACATCAAACCGATGTTCGCTTGCGGCTTGCAGCATCGAATTGAATGCCGGACGGTTCCGGTCGATGCCGGAATAGTCCTCATCCGAATAGATCTGGTAAATATCAAATCCGTTCTCCAGGGCGTACTGGAGCAGCATCGACTTTTGATTCTGAATGCTCTCCGATTCACCAATTTTATCTTCATCTTCTTTGCTCAGGCGGCAATAAATTGCTGCTTTCATGATCTGCCCCCTTCTTTTTGTACACGAGCATCCATGCGCAGCATAACGCATCCCTCCTTCCAATTCAGGGATGCCAGATCAGGCACAGGATCTTGAAGGAACGGCATTGAGCAATCCATCGATGATATATCGTTCAAATTCCTTTTGAAACCGTTCTTTGCGCTGTTCGTTGTTGTCCGAACGAAATTTTTCGTGCAGAATAAAAGGAGTTTTTTTCATCGAATCCCCCTTTTCGGTCCATCTGGTCGTGATCTGTGTCACTTCAGTCTATTTCCAGTCAGCGAAATTCAGAACTTTCCATATTTTTCATGCAAAATATTGCAAGACGTTCAAAATCAACTTGAAACGCTTTTTCCGCAATGGTACAATTATATTGTCATTTTATGGAAACTCGGCGCAAAGCCCCGTGCGGACAGGCCGCAAGCGTCGGAGTTCCTGTGGGATGTGTAAGAATCGCTAAGGCAGCACTGCGCTCCTGCACTTGCGCAGTATTGCTTTCCGAAAATGTGAGAAAGTATATTTATATGATGAAGAAGATCTCCCGCCGCTCGTTTTTGCAGGTCTGCGGCATTACTGCGGCAACGGCAGCACTGACCGCCTGCGGCGGCACTAAGACCGAAATGGCTAAAAAAGACGCTGCTCACGAAGCCATCACCTTTATGGCACCTTATAAGGAGATAGAAGCCTTTATTGAGCAGGTACACAGCGTTTACCCGGAAGTGAACATCGAGGTCGTGCCCTACAGCGGCGATAACACCACCACCTGTCTGCAGAATATGTTTGCGGCGGGCGACCTGCCGGACGTCTGCACCTTGACCTACTACGACCCCCAGATCGATCTGGTCTCCGACAAACTGCTGGACCTTTCCGGCTACGATTTTACGGATAACTATGTGGAGTCCCGTCTGCAGGACGTGTTCGACAACGGTGCCATCTACCTGCTGCCCTCGACCTACAACTGCTACGGCATCACCTACAACAAGACCCTGTTGAAGAAATACGGCTGGGAGCTGCCCAATTCTTTCGCTGAGCTGGAAGAACTGGCTGCAAAGGCAAAGGAAGCCGGGGTCGATCTCTGTCTGCCGCAGATCCAGTATCCGGGCTACGGTTTCCAGTATCTGTGCAACATTGCAGATGCCGATTTCCTTGGCACGCTGGATGGCAGACTGTGGCAGAAGGATTATCTTTCCGGCAAGGCAAACGTCAGCAACACCCCCGGCATGATGCAGGCAATGGCGTATGTCAAAAAGTGGAAGGACATCGGGATGCTGAACGACTCCGGCGATGCTCTTGACGACAATGTGACCCGGCAGAGGATGGCCGAGGGGAACACCCTGTTTTTGATCGGAAACACCAACGGCATTGTGGAGGCAGACGGCAACGCCGATAAATTCGGCCTGATGCCCTATCTTTCCGAGGACGGCACCCAGAACGTCTTTGTGCTGAATGTGAACCGCTTCTACGGTCTGAATAAAAAGCTGGAGCAGGACCCCCAGAAGCTGGAAGATGCCCTCAAGGTGATGCGTGTGCTTTCCACCGTTGCAGGCACCAGCGCTCTGCAGCCCGCAACGGCGCTGAAAAGCAGCCTGCTGCCCTTCAAGGACGCAAAAGCGGACGGCACCTACTATGCCGACATCGCCAATGCCCTGAATGCAGGCAACACCGCGCCCTTTATCTATTCCGGCTGGGAAAACACCATCGTGACCACCGGCCTTAAAATGCTGGACTTCATGAAGGGCAACGCCACCATGGAGGATGTGATCCGTCAGCTGGACGAGGATCAGGACAGTGTGGTGAACAACACCCCGGATGTCATCACCACCGTCACCGAAGAACTTTCGCAGGAGGACTGCGCCATGCTGGTGGGGCGCTGCTTTGCACAGGCCACCGGCAGCGACCTTGCGCTGGTCTCGCTGAGCACATGGATTCCCGGCAACCCCACCGAGCAGAACCATCACGGCGTAGCCGCTAAACTGTACGCCAAGGATATTACGGATTACGACCTTTCGGTCATTCTGCCCACCGGCTGGAACCGCACCATCCAGACCGTCACCCTGACCGGGCAGCAGATCAGCGGCCTGCTTGCTTCTGGTTACGATGCCTACGGCAACGGCAAGGGTTATCCCTATGTGCTGGTAAGCCCGGTGCAGCCGGGGGCGGGCAAGACCTATCAGGTTGCCATCTGCGGTGTGAGCGACCAGCTGGCTGCCGAAGCAACGGTGACAGACAGCGGCGTGGTGGGCATGGATGCCGCAAAAGCCTTCTTTGGCGCATACACCACCATCAGCCGGGCAGATACCGCATGGAGCTAGGGTGCACCTGAAACAAAACGGACAGGAGATACTGGATGTGAACAACAAAATCTATAAAAGGCTGTTTGGTGGCTTCGGCTTTGTCATCATCGTGTCGCTCCTGACCCTTTTTGTCATGAGCCAGACCTACATCCAGAACCTTGTCTACCATGAGCGGCTGAGCCAGATGGAGGAGGTCACCCACCAGATGTTCCGCAGTCTGGAGGATGTCATCGACACCCACTGGGACGAGGTGGATGTGCAGTGCAGTTATTTGTACTACACCCCGCTGGAGACCGATGCCGATCTCTACCGCTATCTGAAAAAGCTGTCGGAGCTTTCCAATTACCATGAAAAACAGGTCGAATTGATTGCCGTGGATACTGCCGGACATTATTATACCGAGTATGGCCGCATGGGGCTGCTGCGGGGAATGAACTATCTGGAAAGCGCACCGGAGCGGGTCAGCTATGTTTCCAACTCGCTGACCGAGGACGACTCCCGGATGGTGTTTCTGGAACAGCTCTCCACCCCCATCACACTGCAAAGCGGAGAAAAAGAGATCACCCTGCGCTACTTTGGCATCTCCCAGAGCATGACCCAGCTGAACGATTATTTCCGCTGCGACGCCTACGAAAACAACAACAGCGTCTATGTGCTGGATAACGATGGCTTCAAGCTGTTCAACGCCAATGACACCGAGCTGCTGAAGGGACACAACGTATACACCGTCCTCTCCCGGATGTCCTATCTGCACGGCTCTTCCTTTGCGGGGGCAAAGGAGCGGCTTGCCCGCACAGGCTCCTGTTATTCCAACGCCGTGCTGGACGGGACTGAGTATTACTACGCCCTGAAGCAGATGGAAAACGCCCAGTGGACGCTGGCGTTCCTTGTTCCGGCAAAATATGTGGCCGTGAATACGCAGAAGCTGGTCAATATCGTTACGGTCGTTATTGTAGGCTTTGCGACGGCGTTTTCGATCATGGCAGTCATTGCTGGCTGGTTCCTTTTGCGGGAAAAGCAGCAGCGGGAACTGCAGGCTGAAAAAGAGACGAGCCTCCGTCTGGAGCAGTATAACATCCAGCTGACGCAGGCAAACGACGAGATGCGGCGGGCGCAGGATGCTGCCGCAGAGGCGTTACAGTCCGCCGAGCGCGCCAGCAAAGCCAAGACGGACTTCCTCTCCAACATGAGCCACGATATCCGCACCCCCATGAACGCCATCATCGGCATTACCACCCTGATGAAAAACGAGCTGCACCAGCCGGAAAAGCTGGCCGAACATCTGGGCAAGCTGGAAACTTCCGGTCAGCTGCTGCTGGGCATCATCAACAATATTCTGGATATGAGCCGCATCGAGAGCGGCAAGACCACCCTGAATGTGGAAAAAATGAACCTGCCCCAGCAGATCAGTCAGCTGGACAACATCATCCGGCAGCAGGCAGGTCAGCGCAGTCAGACCTTTACGGTAAGCACCAATCTGCAGCACGAAAACGTGCTGGCCGACCCCAACCGTTTGAATCAGGTGCTGATGAACATCCTCTCCAATGCGGTCAAGTATACGCCCACCGGCGGGCACATCCGGTTTGAGGTGGAAGAGCTGCCCCGGAACGAGCACTACGCCCGGTACCGCTTTGTGGTGCAGGATGACGGCATCGGCATGAGCGAGGAGTTCCAGAAGCACATTTTTGAACCCTTTGAGCGGGAATGCACTTCCACCGTCAGCAAGGTGCAGGGCACCGGCCTTGGCATGGCGATCACCAAGAGCATCGTAGACCTGATGGGCGGCACCATCCACGTGGAGAGCACCACCGGCAAGGGCACCCGCTTTGAGGTCGTGCTGGAATTCCCCATTGATACCAAAGCGGACACGGTGCAAAAGGCGCAGGCGCTCCCGGAGGAAGAAGAGACCACTTCTCCCCTGTCCGGCATGAAGTTCCTCTGTGCCGAGGATAACGCCATCAACGCCGAGATTCTGCAAATGCTGCTGGAATCCAAGGGCGCACACTGCAAAATTTACCCCAACGGTCAGGAGATCGTGGATGCCTTTGCCAGCGTCAAGCCCGGCGAGTACGACATGATTTTGATGGACGTGCAGATGCCGGTGATGGACGGCCTGGAGGCCACCCGCCGCATCCGCAATGGCGAAAATCCGCTGGGCAGGATCATCCCCATCCTTGCCATGACCGCCAACGCCTTCCTTGAGGATATGCAAAAGAGCAAGGAAGCCGGCATGGACGAACACCTGTCCAAGCCTGTGGACATCAGCGCACTGGAACAGGTGGTAAAGCGCTTCCGCGTTACCCCCCCCGAAAATAAATAGCGGCATACAGCGCTTTTGCCGCAAAACACCGCATAACCTTGCATAAAAAAAACTGCTGTCCCTTTGCCCGGACGCTTTGGCATCCGGTACGGGGCAGCAGTTTTTTTGCGTTATAGGGGGAATGTTACGCTCAGACGGGCATGGTCTGGTAGAACCAGTCCGCAATGGCCTTGCGGGTGTCGGCAAAGAACTTTTTCACCGGGCAGGCGGCATCCCGGGCTTCCTGTTCCAGATCCGTGCCTGCGGGGAAGTTGCGGATGACGGTATACGCCACCGACTGCGGCGGCAGCGACATCATCACAGCCGGGTCGTGCACCACACAGATTTGCTCGCCTACCGCAAGGGTAGCGGGGTCGGAGGTGGTCTTTTCGTCATGGTCCTGCCAGACGGTGCTGTCGGTAACGATCATCTGATAGGTCTCCTGCTCTTCCGCAGTCACCAGAATAGACTCCACCTTGCCTTCCACGGTGCAGCTGACACCCTCTACTACACCATAATAGTAGAGCTTCTTGGAAAACAGCGCCGAAGCAGAGGGCAGCACGCTGACGCTGAGCAGCAGCACCGCAAGCAGACAAAAGAGCGAGCGATAGGTCTTTTTCATAGAAAACCTCCATTTTTCATGTTGCAGCGGAGCGCCCGGCGCTCCCGGATGCCTTATTTTACCACAACTACCATCGAATTTCTATATCCGAGCTTAACCGGCCACGGAAAATCAACTTTTACACAAAAAGGACTGCCGTGCAAAACAGCGCACAGCAGTCCTTTTTATGCTTTTATCCGTTTACTTGCTGATGGAAAGGGTGCCGAAAGCAGTCTCTTCAAAGTGGCTGCTGTACAGCTCCTGCATCAGTTTGATGAGCGAGAGGGTATCCTCTGCGCCGGCGGTCTCGTAGCAGGAGTGCATCGCCAGCTGGGGCAGGCCGATGTCCACGCAGTTCATGGACACCTGTGCCATAGCCAGATTGCCCAGCGTGCTGCCGCCCACCTTATCGGAGCGGTTTGCAAAGTATTGCAGCGGCACACCGGCGCGGGCAGCCAGCTCCCGGGCAGCGGCAACGCTCATGCCGTCGCTGGTGTACTTCTGACCTGCGTGGGTCTTGATGACCACGCCCTTGTTCATGTAGGTGCAGTTGTTCACATCGGTGTGCTCCGGGTGGTTGGGGTGCACGGCGTGGGCGTTGTCGGCGCTGACCATAAAGCTGGAAGCCACCGCGCGGTGGAAGTCCTCATCGTTGCCGCCAAGGCTCTGGGCAATGCGGTGCAGCACATCGTACAGGAAGGTGGAAGCTGCGCCCTGCTTGGTGCCGGAGCCGACTTCCTCGTTATCAAAGAAGGCTGCCACGCCGATGGAGCGGGCGTTCTTGGCGGTCAGCAGTCCTTTCAGGATGCCGTAAACGCACTGCTGGTCGTCCAGACGGCCGCAGGAGATGAACTCCTCGTTGCAGCCCCAGACGGTGGCCTTTTCCCGCACATAGAGGAACAAATCGCTGCCAAGGATCTGCTCCTCGGACACCTGCAGCTCCTCTGCGATCAGCTTTTTCAGCGCGCCCTCCTCGCAGGCACCGCCCAGCACGGGCAGCATATCCACCTGCTTGTTGAAGGAAGCCTTATCGTTGACCTCGCGGTTCATGTGGATGGCCACGCTGGGGATCATCAGCAGGTCGCGGTCCAGTGCCACCAGACGGGATACGATAGCGCCGTTCTCCTGCACCAGCACACGACCCGCCACAGACAGCGGACGATCCATCCATGTGGCGCAGATCATGCCGCCGTAGCCCTCGGTGTTCAGCTTGGTGTAGTTCTGCCCCATGTGGATCTCGGCGTTCTCCTTGATGCGGAAGCAGGGAGAATCCGTATGGGCGGCAGCAACGTTGAAGCTGTAATTTTCCAGCTGGTCGCCCATGCGGAAGGCGATGATGCTGGAACCGTTGCGGCAGACAAAATAGTCCTTGCCGGGTTCCAGCGCCCACTTGCGGCTTTCCAGCAGCTCGGCAAAGCCTGCTTTCAGCAGGATATCCCGCACAGCGGCGGTGGTGTGGTATGCGGTGGGGTTGCCGTCGATGAAGGACAGCATTTCACGGACTTCGGATGCGATCATAAAAATAAACCTCCTAATTTCCTGAGAAAAGAGCCGGTCAGTGCTGACCGGCCCTTTTTAAGCATATTCAGGTTACTTTTTGGCAGCGGTCTGTTCGCGCTTTGCTAGGGCGGGCAGAATGAATCCCAGCACGGTCAGCACCACGGGGGTGATAACGTTCAGTGCAAAGGTGAAGGGGTCCTTATCATACATACCCAGTACGCAGCACACGGCAGTAACAGCAAAGCACCAGCCGCCGAAGAACTTGGCCACGGCCTGATTCTTGACAAAGCGGTACTCAGCCGGGATGGTATCGTAGGCGTTGCGCAGGGCGATGTAGGCGGCAAACACCCACAGATAACGCATGGGCATACACACAGAATTCAGCTTGGTCAGCTGGCGCAGAACGGCAGCAGCACCGGGCACGAAGGACTGTGCCAGAATGATGGAGCCGGATAGCACAGCCACCATCTTGATGCCGTTGCTGTGCACACCGTGGGCGTTGACCTTGTGCAGAGCCTGCGGGATGAACTGCTTGGTGTGCTCGTTATCCAGCAGCATACGCAGCGGTGCGTCGATGCTCAAGATCAGCACGGCGAGCTGGCTGATGACGTTGCACAGGGCGTAGATGATCATGAACAGATCGCCCACATGGTAGTACTGACCCAGCTTCTGGAAAGCCCAGTAGGAACTGTTGGCGACATAGGCGTTGAAGCTCTCTGCGCTGGCGTTGATGACGGCGGGGTCGAACATACGGCTCATGGCCAGCGTGCCCAGAATGGCGCAGGTGACCACCATGACGGCCAGCGCGATCATGCCGCGGGGGAAGCCCTTGCTGGGGTTCTCGACCTTATTGACGTAGGGAGAGATCTTCTCGCAGCCACCCACAGCGAACACCAGAATGGACAGAGAAGTAAAGTAGGTGACGTTGAAGTTGGGGATGAGGCTGCTAAAGCTCAGGTTTGCGTGGACGTACTCTGCCGTGGGGTTGATGGCCGGGGCAGCAAACATCATCACGATGTACAGCAGGGACATGACGAAGGTGCAGGTGCCTGCGGCAGTTAGCAGCTTTTTCAGGGGGTTCAGACCCAGACTTGCAATGTAGCAGCCCAGCAGCAGAATGCAGAAGGTAGCCAGCTGGATGTAGCGGGTGGGGAAGGAATCGTAAGTCTCCGCGTTGCGAAAAATTGCCCAGCTCAGCGCCTTCAAAAAGCCGCTGCCCTTGCTGGCAATGTAGGTGATGTGGCAGGCCCAGTAGGTCCAACCGGCGTAGTAGGCCAGCTTTGCGTTGGTGGTCTGGTGCAGCCAGGAGCTGACGCCGCCGCCCTCGTTTTTAAAGGCAGAGCCCAGCTCACCCACCATCAGCGCATAGGGGATGAAGTACAGGACAAACATGAAGATCCAGCTGAAGATGACCTGCGGACCGTTAAAGTACACAAAGCCGTTGGTAATGTTGCCGAAGCCCCAGACCGTAGAAAAGGCCATGAAGGCAAGGGTAAGCCACGAGATCTTTGTGGCTTTTTCTTTGTTAGACATGCGGACAATTCCTCTCTTTCTTTTCCACACAGGGCGGAAGTTCCTGTAAGAAGGCCAAGGTTCCGCATATACTTTGCAATTTTACTAAAATACAGCAGTACTCGACCGATCACTTTGACAGTATAGCATAATTGCAGATTGTAGACAATCTGCAATTTCCATAAAATGATTGGTCAAAATTTAGACGGTCAGCCAAATTCCCCTTATTTTGCTGCTTCGTCCGCTGCCTGTACGGCGCTGTTCGCGCTGCGCATCCGCTCCATAGGCTCCATGTAGTGGGCGTAGACGGCGCGGCAGGCAACCTCGGTGTCGCCGCTTGCCAGCGCCTCGTACAGCTTGGTGTGGATGCCGTTTTGCCGCTGCGCCAGCGTCTCGTGGTTGGAGCCGCTGTTCGCCCCAATAAGCAGGTTGCCGTAGTTCAGGTCGTCCCAGAATTTCAGCAGTCTGGGCAGCCCCGCCCGCTGCACGATGACCGCATGGAAGCGGTTGTCGTTCTCCACGATCTGCGAAAGATCCCCCGGCCGGACATTGCGCATCTCCTCTAAGATGCCGCGCAGGGTGCGCAGATCCTCCTCCGGGAATTTGCAGTCAAAATAGCGCAGCGCCGTCATTTCCAGATTTGCCCGCAGCAGATAGATCTCGTAGGCGTCCTCCGGCTTTACCCGGCGCACCGAGCAGCCCACATTGCGCGAATATTCAACCATGCCCTCCTGTTCCAGCTGCCGCAGCGCCTCCCGGATGGGTGCCCGGCTGGAGCCAAACTCCTCGGCCAGTTTCTGCTCGGCCAGCTTTACGCCCGGCTGTAATTCCCCAGTAAGGATCTTGCTCCTGATGGCAGAGGTGATACTTTCCCGTAAAGTCTGAAAGGCAAATTCGCCCATGACTTTTATCCCCCTTTTCTCTTCTATACGTTCTTTTTTTGCCGCACGCAGTCCGCAGCCGCTGCCAGTGCAGCCGCAGGCCTGTATTGCGTGCGCCTTATAAGGATACCACGAAACGGTGGAAAAATAAAGTTTTCTGGCAAAAACAGGTACTTTCTCCCCTCTCCGTCATCGAAAGCCTGTACACAAAAAATGCCCCCGGAGGGCTTATTGCAACTCTCCGGGGGCATCCTATATACGTTATGCCTTGGCGCACACGGTCGGCATTTACTCGATCTCGATCAGATTCGGGTTCTCAGGCAGAGCCTTTGTCTGCTGAGGAGCGGGCAGCTGGATGTGCAGGACACCATCCTCAAACTTTGCATGGATGTCCTCCTTCTTCACATCGCCCACGTAGAAACTGCGTGCGCAACTGCCGGAGAAGGTCTCGCGCCGCACGTAGCGGCCCTTGTTGTCCTTTTCGTCATTGCTGTGGCTGCGCACTGCCTGAATGGTCAGATAGCCGTCGCTCAGATCCATCTGAACGTCTTCCTTCTTGCAGCCCGGCAGGTCAACGTCCACTTCGTAGCCGTTGTCCGTCTGTTTGACATCGGTCTTCATCATGTTTGCACCGC
>OIWU01004336.1_pt1 | contig 10162 bp, 8 predicted proteins | sample 1587711 | NCBI WGS metagenome assembly OIWU01 (sample SAMEA3888909, study PRJEB22519) | human gut metagenome | biome: human gut; feature: human-associated habitat; material: faeces | place: Denmark | collected 2010 | reverse complement strand
CTGATTAGCGGCATGATGGCATCGCTGGAAGCTGTTTCTGCCCAATAGTTCTTGAAATCTCCATACAGCATCGCGCTGACGATTGCTCTTGGATTATAAACCCGAGTATCTTTCAGCAGATAGCCGTCGTACCAGATTTTTACTTCACTAAAGTTTTGATGATATTTTTCGGTCAGCTTCTTGACTTCGACTTCAGTAAATCCCATGTATGGTGACAATCTGCTCACGCTGAGCATGGTAAATTCATCAAAGTTATTTAGCCCAGATTGTGACTTTTCCTTCCTGAGGGGAAGAATACCTGTCAGATAAGCCAGCAGAATGTACTTTGTCGGTTCGGTGCCTTTGAACATGCTTCGCAAAAAAGTAATATAGCTGTCCTGCACTTGGCTGTTTGTAGCCGGGTTTCGAATCAAGGCATCCCATTCATCGATTATAATGATGAATTTCTGCCCCGTTTTCTCTCTGATTCTCGAAAGCGCATCTGATAAATGAGACACTTCAGAAGGCAAAGCGGCTGGATAGATTTCTCGGAGCTCAGCCAGCACACTGCTTGTAATATACGCTACAACATGTGCCGCATCACCGCAGTTTGCCAAAAACCACTGAACGTCAATATGAATCACGTCGTATTTGTTTAGATGCTTCTGGAAGTCAGCAGACTTGCTGATTTCCAGTCCGGCAAACATTGCTTCCGAGTCGCAGCCGCGGCTGTAATAAGCTGTGAGCATATTCGCTGCATATGATTTTCCGAACCGCCGCGGACGGCTGTTACAAATATAACCTTGCATTGTAGCAAGAACACTATTGGTGTACGCAATCAGTTCGGTCTTGTCAACATAAATGGGCAAATTTAGTGCAACCTGAAAAGCGCTGTTATTTGGATTCACAAAGCGTCCCATTGCCTCTGCTCCTTTCCGAAGGATGTTTGCTGAGGTTTTGATTTCCGCGACTGCTCAAATGAAATCATCTCTTAGCCTGCTCTTATTTTACCATTGATTTCGGGAAATAGCAAGGAAATCGGACGACGAGCGGCAGGTTGATTTTTCGTTTCTCACAGAGGAAAGGTGGTATGCGTTCCTGCGTCTCAACACACGGCACTGCCTTGTCGCAGAAAACATGAAAATCACGTTTTGAAAGTGCAAACTTTTTCCTGTTTTGTTCTCCGACTTTCTGTCGGGTGAAATGCTAAACAAACCGAAAAAACATTTGTAATGCGGAAAGTTTTTCTGGAATTTCAGCAAAAACTATTGACGATATGGTCGGCAACACACGAATTTATATTTTTCAAATTACAATCAATGCTTTACTTTTGCTTTGTTATGATTATATACGCATTTTCGTCTAACAAATTCCGGCGTTGACGAAGGGGACTACCGCCTTTGTTAGCGTATCCAACACTTGTCTAACAGCACGGTTGGAAAGTGCGGTTTTTTACGTTCCTTTGCCCACCATCGAAAACGTAGAAATCTGCTGGAAACGCAGGAAAATCGGGCATTACAGGGCAGTGCAGTTCTCTGGAGGGGAAGCGGTGAGCATCTCTCCTAAGCAGTAGGTCGTGGGTTCGACTCCCACTGGACTCATTACCCAAATAAACAATTCTTTCTGGCTGATGCTCGTGTGTGCGTGTTGGCAAACGTGCGAAGAACATCGGCTGGAAAGAAATTTTTTGCCTTCTATTGGAAATCTGCTTTTTGCGCCGCTGCTGGCGCTGTTGGCAGCTTTCCAACATTTCGCCTTTTTGCCAACAACGCTGTTATGGCAAACGGGCGATTTGCCTAACATTCGCGTGCGCAGCGTGTCAGCAATTTTCTGCGCTCCGTATTTTCTGGCATTATCTGTATGACTTTGCGGATTTTCAATAGATAAAATAACAATATTTTCTAGTAATCGTCTTGACTTCCTGTGCATCGAATTATCAAGAGCTTGTCTTCATAAGTGAAACGTGGTATAATAGCAGCATGAAAGAAGTAAGAGCAGGGCGCAAGCTGTACCCGACGGACTTGACAGACAGCCAGTGGGAAGAAATAGAGCCACTGTATTCGGGAATGCGGAACCGGAAGTGGAGCAAGCGCGAACTGACAAACGCCGTGCTGTACATTGTTAAGACCGGCTGTCAGTGGCGTCAGCTTCCGCATGACTTTCCGCCATATCAAACGGTGTATAGCTTTTTCAGCCGTGGAGCAAAGTCGGGATTGTGGGAGAAAATCCTCGCTCATCTGGTTGAAAAAACTCGTAAAGATGCGGGGAAAAGTGCCGAACCGCACTATGCGCTAATTGATTCGCAAAGCGTAAAAACGGTTGCGGACAACGAAGCGCGCGGCATCGACGGAGAAAAAAAACAAAAGGGCGCAAACGGCATGCCGTCGTAGACACAATGGGTAACTTGCTGAGCATCGTGGTTCATGCTGCCAATATCCACGACACGAAATCGGGCATTCTGGCGGCGCAGAAAGCCTGCGAAAAGTATCCGTCAATTCAAGCCTTTTGTGCCGATGCAGGCTATCGCGGCACGTTTATCGCCGAAGTACAGCAGCAGCTCCAGCGCCGAGTGGACATTTCCGAGAAAATCAAGCCTCATGAGTGGGAAAAACTTCCGTGGCGCTGGATTGTCGAACGCACCTTTGGCTGGATGAATGCTGCTCGCCGTCTCGCAAAGGAGCTTGAAATTTTAGTTTCAATTGAGGAAGCAATGATCCGCATTGCAGGTGCCGCTGTGCTGCTTCATCGCTTATGAAGACGGGTTCTAATGGAAAATTATATGTCGGCTCGGCTACAAGCGACAACGGGATGCTGCTGCAGAGATGGGCAAACTATATTGATTCAGGGCATGGCGGCAATAAAGAACTGATTGAACTGGTAAATAAAGAAGGCATTGATTACATAAAGAGAAATTTCCAGTATTCCATTCTTGAAAATTATAATGCAAGAGTGGATGACAGCGTGATTCTCGAAAGAGAAAGCTGGTGGAAGGAAACTCTGCAAAGCAGGAAATTCGGATATAATGCGAATTGAGTGAGATGTGACGAAAATGGGAAAGAAGCAGCTCATGGACCAAGAACTATTCAACCCACAATCTTCTTCCGTAAGTTCCTCCCGAATCATTTACACCCCATCAACCTTTGCCCGGACATCGTTGCTCCATCTGCAGGAGGTCGGCTCTTTGCAGGCTGTTCACCCGCATATATCTCAGAGAGAGAATCTGGTGTCGTTTCTTTGCTTTATCGTTCTGTCTGGCGAAGGTGAACTTTCCTACGAGGGGCAGACCTATCAACTGCACGCAGGAGACAGTGTGTTCATAGACTGCCGAAAAGCCTACAGTCATTCTACCTCGGATGACCTCTGGTCGCTTCAGTGGTGTCACTTCTATGCACCGTCCCTTCCGGCTGTGTATGAGAAGTACAAAGAGCTGGCCAAGAAGGAAGAGAAGGTAATCTTTGGCGGACGTCTGGGCGAGTATAAGTATTATGATATGGATGCGGTGATTGCTTCGGCGTTGGAGCTGGTGAAGAAAGAGCTGTAGGAGAATTTTTGATTTTTATTCGGATCGGCGGATGGTTTCGGAATCATGGATTAGATGAGAAGCTACCTGCTGATTCAGATAAAATGGTGAAATGAAAATTGCAAAATTTAGTATTTCAAAAATAAGGCATAATAAAACATCTTGAATACAGAAAAAAGATATGCTATAGTAAAAATAGGAAAGCCAGAGACATACGGCCTGCCGAAATGAAACAGTTAATCTCTTATGAGACCAGCCGCCCCTATTGCAGTAGTGGCGGCTATTTTCTTCTCGTGAAGATTGTATAACACAATCCTACGAGAGCGACAATGAATATTCCAGACTGAATTAAATCCGAATATGTAATATACATTGTTATCGCCCTCCTTTCTGTCATTGGTATGACGAGATGCTGGAGGGGAAGCCCTCCAAAAGTAGGGGCAGGCCGCCTTTCATATGCTCTGACTTTCCATAATTTTAATTTATCATAATTATAATGTGAGATCAATAAAAAACGCATCCAGACTGTGCAAATGATACTTACGAAAATGCACAAACTATGCGCGTCATTGATTTGGCGGTCATTGATTCGGCATCAATTTCTCCAAATCCTCCATCATTCTCCCCAAATCCCGTTCCACCACCTCATACACCAGCACATCCGGCTTATTTTCGTTCAAAAATTCCGGTTCGAATACCTGCCAATGGTAAAAATCGGTATACGCAAAGTATTTCGGCAGTCCTGCCAGCAGGGCGGTTCCGAAGGAGTCACGGTAAATCGCGATGCGGCGCGGGTCTGGCGCCTGGTCTGCTGAGATGTGGGCGATGTTGCCATCGTCGGTGGCACTGTCGTAGTGGATGGTTACATTGTTTCGGTAACCGGATACATCTGCTTTGGTATCGTCGCACATGGATTCTGGCATGTGGAACAGGTTTGCCAGATCGCCCGGATCGCGCGGCTCATAGGTGACAGTGACGTTTTCGATCGGCGTGGAGGTGCCGCCAGCGGCATCGATGATCTGCCCGGAGACGAGAAATCCGGCAGCATCGTTCCAGTGGGTGTCGGTTTTGAAATACCACTGATAGTCTCGGCGTTTTTTGAACTCCGGGTATGGATTGACAACTGGGACATTTGTGTGCATTTCCAGATAATCGAGCAGTTCACTGCGGCGGGTAGATCCGTCCGGTGCGGTGAAGCCGTCCGGGAGGAATTCGCTGTATACGCCTTCTTTATTGGGAGCACACAGGAAGATAAATTCGGTGCCTTTTTCTTTCCAGGCGTCGTGGACGGTCTGGAGTTTGTCTGCCAGCATCTGGAGCTCCCCGGCGGAAAAACGGTTGGTGCCGAGGAAGTCCTCGACAGAGCTTCCGAGCGTGTAAAAGTACCAGCCATCTTTTCCGGTGATGACGTCCTGCGAGTCTCCGAACTGGAATAAGGAGAGGTTTAAGCGGGCGTTCAGGCTTAAGAAGCGGTTGCGGAACGCCGCGTGGTCGTTGATCCAGTCCTCAACACCGGATGGAAAGGTATCGATGGTTTCCAGCGACAGAGTTGGAAATGCCGCCAGACTGCGGTTTTCACCGGTGCCCTCATCGGCTGTGGTTTTCAGGATAGGAAACAGCAGGTTGGGGGAGAGGATGCAGGCGAAGAAGACTGCGATCATGATATGAGTGCGTTTCATAGGATAAAGTCCTCAATTCATAAATTTTTATTCATTTCTTGAATTTTCCGTAGTGTTTATGGTTTCATTGATAGCATTTTCGGAAGATTCGCTGTTTACCTCTTTTTGAATAGTAGCTTCTTCCGGTATATTTGTTTTTTTCAGTTCATCGCCCTTTTTCGGCTTTTCAGCCGCTTCGGCAGCATCGGTTTCTTCTATTATTTCTGCGTCCTCCACCGCCTTCTCCGTCGTTTTCTCCACCAAATCAAACGCCACCTGCGCCTTAAACAGATCCCCATCGATATACAAACTAAACTGCCCGTTCTGCAATTCCGTCAGATCTTTGGCGATCGATAGTCCCAGTCCGCTTCCCTCGGTGGTGCGGGCGACATCGCCGCGCACGAAACGCTCGGTCAGCTCGTCAGCACGGATGTTGAGCGGATTGGCAGATATATTTTTGATGGTGAAGACTGCCTGGCCCGCAGTACCGGTTTCTGGATTTCCGGGAACGCGGGCGAGGTCTACGTAGACGCGGCTGCCCTCCATCGCATATTTGCAGACATTGTTGTACAGGTTTTCAAGTACGCGCCACAGGCGGCGTCCATCGGCGCGGATCATCAGCGGTTCCCGCGGGGTATTGATGATGAGCTGCAGATGTCTGGCATCCAGTTTTTCTTCAAATTCGCCGTTGGTCTGAAATGCCATCTGGACGAGGTCAATGTCGGTAAATTCAAGCTTCACATTGCCGGAGCTTGCCTTGGATGCCTCGACGAGGTCTTCAATCAGTGTTTTGAGACGCTGTGATTTCTGGTCGAGCACATCGAGATAGGCGTTGATCCGCGCATCTTCAATATGTTCCCGTTTCATTAGGTTTACATAATTTATAATCGAGGTCAGCGGCGTTTTGATGTCGTGTGAGACGTTGGTGATCAGGTTGGTTTTGAGGCGTTCGCTCTTCATTTTCTCCTGAAGGGCGGTTTCAAGACCGGAACTGATGTTGTTGAGTCCCTCTGCCAGCGTGAGCTCCGGTCCGTCAAAATCATCGAGGTTAAGCTGGTAGCTGGTTTCTCCGGCGGATAGCTGCTGGACGGCGTCGCGGATGGATTCCTGTTCGATTGCCTGCCGGAACAATATGTAAAAGATCCACAGGTTAAACAGCAGAAATACCAGCACAGTCAGACCTGTCAGCAGGTAAACAACGTATAAACTTGCATACACGCGGTCCCAGAAATACCAGGCAAGGCTGATAAGCGCTGTGTTGATTGCAAGATAGAGAACAAATCCGATGCCTAGGCGGCTGCGGAAGTTCTGCCGTGTTTTGAGTATCAACATTTTCTTCTGAATCCGGCAGATCAGGCTGGAGGTCCACAGGGTACCGGCGCGGTAGCGGCGCAGGAGGCTGAAAAAGAGCAGCAGTCCGCCCAGATACAGGACCAGCGCCTGCAGGCTGTGATCGGAGAAGTACCAATACTGCGATGGAATGACCAGATGCAGGATGCGGACGAGAATCAGGTCGCTCACAACCAGGGCGATCGCGGTCATGGCGGCAAAAAAAACGATGCCGGTTTCGGTGCCGCTCTTGTCGAAGCCGTGCAGCGTCACGTCGAAGCTGCGGTAACTCTGGTAGCCGGACACCCGGAACAGAAACAGGAAGCTCAAAAGCAGTCCGATCGTTGCAAAGATCGTCAGTGCAAATCCGGTCAGATACAGGTGCTGCCGGTGCAGGTATGCGGTATGCGCCCGTGCGTAAAGGTCAGTGGCTGGATAATTTGTATCGATTCCGACCAGCAGATAATAGTCGCTGCCGGTGTAGGGGTTATTGGATGCCAGTGCGGAAATGCTGCTGAGCGGGATCGCTTTCATGTTGGTATCGTAGAAAACGGAATTGCCCGGCAGGTACGCGTAGCGCCCGTATTCCTTGACATTTTCCGGCGTCAGGGAATCGGTGTTTGTAAACTGGGTTGTTTCGTTCTGATCCGAATCCGGCTCCGTGTACTGGATTTTAAAATGCAGGTTGGACGGATTGGCGACGAAACGGTTATACACTGTGTAATAACGATGCAGTGTGTCCATGATCTCGACCGCCGCATCCTCCAATGTGCTGCGCTTCCGGCTGGCAGAACGGTAGCTGTAGATCCGCTGCGGCTCTTGAACCGACCATTCGACGTAGCCTTCGCGGCTCTTGACGCCGTCTGCCGGTTCAGAAACCTTCTGGCAGTTAAAGTCGTCGTCGAGCTGGTACCCCATGGATTCCAGATAGGAAATCAGGGAGGACAGGGAGAAATTTTCGGTCTCGCTTGGTCCAAAGGTCATTTTGAGCATCCGGCGCGAGAGGTCAATCGAGCTGTCGGCGCCGAAGACGTCCTGATAGTCCATATATAGGAAGATATCGTTCAGATCGCTATTAAATTGTGTGTTAAATTCCGCGGTGTCCTCATAAGGAACCGAGCCAATGCCGGTCAGCCCCAGACCGAAATTTCCGTGAATATACATGAGGCAGATACCAGTCAGTCCCAGAATCAGGAAAAACAGATGCGCGAGGCTGGCGATCCATTTCTGGATCTGCATCGGAATATGTGAGAGTTTTGTCATAAATTTTGCAACTCCTAACTTCTGTTAGATGGATGATTCACATTTTTACTGCTTCTCAATTTTATATCCAACACCCCAGACAACCTTCAGATAGCGCGGCTCCCTCGGGTTAATTTCGATCTTTTCGCGGATATGGCGGATATGAACCGCAACTGTATTGTCCGCGCCGATCGCCTCCTCATTCCAGATCGCCTCGTAGATCTGGTCGATGGAGAAGACTTTTCCGGCGTTTTTAACGAGCAGAAGCAGGATGTTGTACTCGATCGGTGTCAGCTTGATGAGTTCGCCGTCCACGGTTACTTCCTTATTTTCATCGTTGATCTGCAAGCCGCCGCATTTGAATACGTGGTTGCCCATCTGATTGTTCATATTTCCCAGCTGCGTGTAGCGGCGGAGCTGCGATTTCACGCGGGCGACCAGTTCCAGCGGGTTGAATGGCTTCGTGATATAATCATCCGCCCCGATATTTAAGCCCAGAATCTTGTCCGCATCCTCAGACTTCGCGGAAAGAATAATGATCGGGATGCTGCTGGTCTCACGCACCTTCAGCGTCGTCCGGATTCCATCTAACCCCGGCATCATAACGTCCAGAATCATCAAATTCACGGTGTGCGTTTTCAAAAGCTCCAGCGCCTCTGCGCCGTCATACGCCTTGATAACCTCAAATCCCTCACCGGTTAAGTATATGTCAATCGCTTCCACGATCTGTTTGTCATCGTCACATACAAGAATACTCTGCATAGCAACTCCTCCTTTTAATAGGGTAATATATAGATAATATAGTATACAAATTTCTGTATAGATACAATAAAGATACCTATGTCTTATAATTATACAACGAAAAAGGAAACCGCGGTATCCTAATTTTTATGTATTTCAAGTGATGCGTATTTCAGGAGAAGAGCCGCCCCCAATCTGTAGGAAACATCACTCGCGCCGGCACTTAGCGAGGTTTTTTCGAGCTTAGTGTCCGCTGCAGCGAGTGCAAGAGCGAGAGCGTTTTCCGGAAGATTGGGGGCGGCTCTTCTCTGTCCGGGTTGCGTCTTCTCACCAGAATCCTGCCGTTCATTTACAAGTTATCCTTGACAAACCCCAGATTCTCCGCTACACTCTAAATTAATTTGAATATCAAACCATTTGAAATTAAAACTATCTTTTATAGAAGAAGCGGAGTTAAACGAGAAAATGACAGCTAGAATCATTGGAATCGGCGCGTATGCGCCGGAGCAGGTTGTGACGAATCAGGATTTGACGAAATTTCTTGATACAAATGATGCCTGGATCCGGGAACGGACGGGTATTGGAGCCAGACATGTCTCGACGAGCGAGGGAACCTCGGCGTTGGCGACAGAGGCGGCGAAGCGCGCGATCGCGGACGCGGGCATTTTTCCAGAGGAGATTGAGATCGTGATCGTGGCGACGTCTTCCCCGGATCGGGCGTTCCCGAGTGCGGCGGCGGATGTACAGGGAGCCATCGGGGCGAAACATGCGGTGGCGTTTGACATCACGGCGGCATGTTCCGGATTTATTTACGCCTTACATATTGTGCAGGGATTTATTCAGGCGGGCATCTACAAGACAGCGCTGATCATCGGTGCGGAGACGCTGAGCAAGGTGTTAGACTGGACGGATCGCAGTTCCTGCATCCTATTTGGCGATGGCGCGGGCGCGGCGGTTGTTCGGGCGGACGAGACGGGTGTGGTGAAGACGCTGGTCGGCAGCGATGGAACGAAGAACGACGTTCTGTACTGCCAGGCGAGAAGTCTTGAAAACTGCCTGACGGGCGGCAAGCCGGAGCTTGGTTTTATGCAGATGGACGGTCAGGAAGTCTTCAAGTTTGCGGTGAAGAAGGTACCGGAGATTGTGAATGCGATTCTGGAGGAGACCGGAACGGACCGCGAGGCGGTACAGCATTATCTGCTGCATCAGGCGAATATCCGGATTCTGGAAGCGGCGTCGCGCCGTCTGAAGGTTCCGATGGACAAGATTCCGGTCAATATCGAGCGCTACGGCAATACGTCGGCGGCTTCGATTCCGATTCTCCTGGATGAAATGCACCGGGACGGACGCTTAAAACGCGGCGATACGCTGGTGATGGCAGGTTTTGGCGCGGGTCTTACCTGGGGCGCGGCATTGATGACCTGGTAGGTGCCTGGAGAAGCAAAAAATATATAGCAAAACTAATGTACATTATTCTATTTTTTGATAAAATATAAGAACAGTGATTGCATTTTTGCGGTCACAAAAAGAAAATTCATTTAAAAAGGAGATTGAAACGATGTTAGAGAAAATGAAAGAAATTATTGCAGAGCAGCTGAGCGTAGACGCAGATTCCATTACCGAGGCTTCCTCTTTCAAGGATGATCTGGGCGCTGATTCGCTGGATATTTTTCAGATTATCATGGGAATCGAG
>OIWU01004335.1_pt1 | contig 10164 bp, 10 predicted proteins | sample 1587711 | NCBI WGS metagenome assembly OIWU01 (sample SAMEA3888909, study PRJEB22519) | human gut metagenome | biome: human gut; feature: human-associated habitat; material: faeces | place: Denmark | collected 2010 | reverse complement strand
GATTGGTTTTGTAGTACCTCAGACTTCTTTGAGAAAAACCATGAAACAGGTATTTAAAAGTGTGTATGGGTTACGGCCTTCTCAGGTACTTTCACCAAGTGATGTTGTAAAGAAAACACTTGAACTTATTGAAGAATTAGGTGGAGGCTATCAGATCATAGATTGGAAATATGGTTATCAGAATCCTTATACACATGCTATGTTTGAAGAACAGTTCAAAAAGAAATTTGATGAACCTGTTGAAGAAGTGTTTAAGAAAAAGAGTATGAAGACAATCGCTGAAATAGAGAATAATCCAATTCTTAAGATTGATGCAACTTTTGATACAGTAGAAGCTGCTGAGAGATTCATGAAAGAATTAGACCCAAGCTTAACTTTTATACCAGCTGGAGGTTATACATCAACATTTGGTGCAAAGGCTGGAGAAATGATGATTAAAGGTGTATCTAAAGGGGCTGCTATTAAGGATTTTATGGAAGCTGTTGGTGAATCAATAGAAAATGCCTATGCATTTGGAGATTCTACAAATGATATAGAAATGTTAGAAATGGCAGGCACTGCCATTGCAATGGGCAATGGGGCTGATTTGGCAAAAGATGTAGCTGATTATGTGACTGATACAGTCGATGAAGATGGACTATATAATGCGATGAAGCATTACAAGTTAATATGATTTATTATGGAAGAGAATGCCAGATTTATGGCAATCAAGATGCTGACGTTTATATTTTTTGTTTCTTTCATGACTGTACTTCAATTGTAGAATCATTAAAGAAAAACTATTGTCTTATTGCACCAGTTATTAATGATTGGAACAGTGAACTCTCTCCATGGCCTGCTGATGGTTTTGGTGGAAAGGGTGAGGAACTTGAAAAGTGGATTCTTTCAACTATGAATTCTTCTCATCACTTGATATAGTGAAGAACAAGAAGATTTATATTATGCCTGAAGTGGTTGAATCATGGATGGATCCTGTTCCTTCTCATATTCTTGCATCACTCTGGCTATCATATGTACTTCATCCTCATGATTATACATATGAGAATTATAAAAAGGATGTTATAGATTTTTATAAAGAGTTTTATGGTTTTAGTCTTGATGAAACACTTATCACAAAATAGAAAGGATAGAAAAAGATGTTAAATATTCAGGAATATGTAAGACCTCAGTCGCTTGAGGAAGCTTATGAACTCGTTCAGAACAGAAAAAACATTATTGTAGGTGGTATGTTATGGTTGAAGATGATGAATAGATCAGTTGAAAAGGCAATTGATTTATGTGATCTTCATTTAGATACTATCGAAGAAGATGATGAACAGTTTACTATTGGCGCAATGGTGACATTACGTCAGTTAGAAACTCATGCAGGATTAAATGCTTATACACATGATGCAATGAAGCATAGTGTAGAACATATTATTGGTGTGCAGTTTAGAAACTGTGCGACTGTAGGAGGTTCTATTTTTGGTCGTTATGGTTTCTCTGATGTATTATCTATGTTTATGGGATTAGATGCTTATGTAGAATTATATAACGGTGGTATTGTACCTATGAGAGAGTTTGCTTGGATGCGTCCTTCTCTTGATATTCTTGTACGTGTTATTGTAAAGAAGACACCTATTAAGGTTTGTTATAAGTCACAGAGAAATGTAAGTACTGATTTCCCTGTTCTTACTTGTTGTGCAAGTTATATGAATGATACTTATTCTGTAGTAATTGGTGGTCGTCCTTTAAAGGCAATTGCTTATGAAAAACAGATGGAATTAAATGATGAGTCTATTGAAGCTTTTATTGAAGAAGTGTCTTCTGAAATCAAACTTGGAAGCAATAACTTAGGTAGTGCAGAATATCGTCAGAAGCTTGTAAAAGTTCTTATGAGACGTTCATTAAAGGAATTGGAGGCACAGTAAGATGGAAATTACAATTACATTAAATGGAAAAACAATGACTCGTAGTATTTCACCAGATACTCTTCTTATTGATTTTGTAAGAAGTGAACATTGTCTTAGTGTTAAAAGAGGCTGTGATACAAGTAACTGTGGATTATGTACAGTATTATTAGACAACAAACCAGTTCTTTCTTGTAGTGTTCTTGCAGCTAGAGCTGCAGGTCATGAAGTGACAACTCTAGAAGGTTTACAGGAAAAAGCAAGACCACTTGCTGAATTTATTGCTGATCAGGGTGCTGAGCAGTGTGGTTTCTGTAATCCTGGATTTATGATGAATACAATCGCATTACTAGAAGAAAATAAAGATCCTAGTGATGATGAAATCAGAGCATTCTTATCTGGTAACCTTTGCCGTTGTTCTGGTTATGAAGGACAATTAAGAGGTATTAGAAACTATATTAATTACTGCAAGGAAAATGGAAAGGAAGTGTTAGGATGAGTCAGGAATTAAAACAGGTTAATAAACCTATAAGAAAAAAAGATGCAATGAACCTATTATTAGGTAAACCTGTCTATGTTGATGATGTAACACCTCATGACTGTTTAATTGTAAAGCTTGTTCATTCTCCTCATGCTAATGCATTAATTGAGAGTATTGATACAGAAGCGGCTAAGGCAGTAGATACAATTGAAGCTGTTTATACTTATAAAGATGTACCTCAGAAACGTTTTACTATGGCTGGCCAGACTTATCCAGAACCTAGTCCTTATGATCGTTTAATCTTAGATCAGAGAGTAAGATTCGTAGGTGACCCAGTTGCGATTGTTGCTGGTTATGATGAAAAGAAAGTAGATGAAGCATTAAAGCTTATTAAAGTAAAATATCAAGTAGAAGAAGCTGTATTAGACTTTAGAACTGCTAAGGATAATCCTATTCTTGTACATCCTGAAGATAACTGGAAAGCATTATGTCCTGTAGGGGCAGACAATAAACGTAACTTAGTAGCCACTGCAGATGAAACACATGGTGATCTAGAAGAAGTATTTAAATCATGTGATCATGTGATTGAACGTACTTATCATGTTCCTGCAGTCAATCAGGCGATGATGGAAACATTTAGAACTTATTGTGAAATTGATACTTATGGTCGTTTACATGTTATTAGTTCTACGCAGATTGTCTTCCATGCACGTCGTATTCTTGCGAATGCTTTAGATATTCCTAAGTCTATGATTCGTGTTGAAAAGCCTCGTATTGGTGGTGGCTTTGGTGCGAAGCAGTCACTTGTGACTGAAATCTATCCTGCATTTGTTACATGGATGACTAAGAAACCATCTAAGCTTATTTATACACGTACTGAATCTCAGATTGCAGGTAGTCCACGTCATGAAATGGAAGTCACTACTAAAGTTGGTGCTATGAATGATGGTACTATTCGTGCCATTGATGTATATACATTATCTAACTCTGGTGCCTTTGGTGAACATGGTCCTACAACTGTAGGTTTATCAGGTCATAAGTCTATTCCTCTTTATACAAATAATCTAGAAGCGTTCCGCTTCCATTATGATGTTGTTTATACAAATAGATTATCTTCTGGTGCATATCGTGGATATGGTGCGACTCAGGGTATTTATGCATTAGAAACATGTGTCAACGAATTAGCTGATATTTTACATATGGATCCAGTAGAAATCAGAGAAAAGAACATGGTACGTCAGGGTCAGAAGATGGATGCCTACTATGGTGAAATTGCGGATAGCTGTGCATTAGATAAATGTATGGAACGTGCTAAGAAAGAATTTGACTGGGAAAACGGTAAGACTCCTACTGTAATGCCTGATGGTCGTATTAAGGCAGCAGGTGTTGCAATGGCAATGCAGGGCTCAGGTATCTCTGGTGTCGATGTTGGATCTGCTACATTAAAGTTAAATGATGATGGTTCTTATATGCTAAGCATCGGTGCTGCAGATATGGGTACTGGATGTGATACTATTCTTGCCCAGATGGCTGCAGAAGAATTAGAATGTGATGTAGACAATATTGTTGTCTTTGGTGCAGATACTGATGCTTCTCCATATGATTCTGGTTCTTATGCTTCTAGTACAACTTATGTTACTGGTATGGCTGTAAGAAAAGCGAGTGAAGAGCTCAAAGAGAATATGATGAAGATTGCTGCCAATAAGTGGGAATGTGATCCTGAATCATTAGTATTTACTGGCAATACAATTGATAATCCAGCAACAAATGAATCATTTACACATATGGATATCGCAACATTCTCTCAGTGTGGTAATACAGTCCCTATCCAGGTAACATGCACTCATTCATCTAAAATTTCTCCACCACCATATATGGTGGGTATGGCAGAAATTGCATTAGATAAAGAAACAGGTTCTGTAGAAATACTAGATTATGTAGCTGTTGTAGACTGTGGTACTGTAGTAAATACTAATCTTGCAACTGTACAGACTGAAGGTGGTCTTGTACAGGGTATCGGTATGGCATTATCAGAAAGTATTACTTATTCACCTAAGGGTGGTTTAACAGAAAATAACTTCATGACTTATAAGATTCCTACAAGACTTGATATGGGTCATTTACGTGTTTATTTTGAAAGCAGTTATGAAAAGACAGGTCCATTTGGTGCGAAGTCTATTGGTGAATGTGTCATCAATACACCAGCCCCAGCCTTATGTGCTGCCATCCACAGTGCATGTGGTGCATGGGTGAGAGATCTTCCAATGACACCTGAAAAGATTGTCATGGCTATCGATGAATAAAACATATATTATATATCTTGCATCAGGAAACAGCAGACGTTTTAAAGAAAACAAACTGCTGTTTCCTTTTCAAAATAAACCGTTATATCAACATGCATTAGATCTCATATTAAAGGAATATGACCATGTTATTGTCGTATCACAATATGATGAGATACTACAATATGCGTCTCAAAGAGGCGCTCTGAGCATTTTATGTTTAGAGAGTATTCATGGTCTCTCTTATTCTATTAAGGCCGCTGTAAACTATTTAAATACGTTAGAGAAGCCATTTAGAATGATCTTCATGGTTGCTGATCAGCCTTATATTTCTATGAATACTATAAATAAACTGATGCATACAAAACATAAACTTGCCAGTTGTGCTTATAAAGATAAAGTAGGCAACCCTACTCTATTTGATAGCTCTTATATTCCTGAATTACTTCTATTAAAAGAAGACCAAGGTGGAAGAAAGGTATTAAATAAGCATCCTGATGAAGTAGAATATATACAAGTAGAGAATGTAAAAGAACTCTATGATATAGATTATCAAGAAGACCTGAAGCAACTACAATAGTTGCTTTTTTTTGCATCAAAAAAGCCTCTCTTTCGAGAGACTTAAGTGTTACATATGTTTCTTTGCAAAGTTCCAAGTATCTCTGCACATATCTTCTAGTGTCTTTTCAGCCACCCATCCTAACTGTTCTTTTGCACGAGTAGGATCTGCATAACATGTTGCGATATCACCAGCACGTCTTGGCTTGATTTCATAAGGTACTTTTACACCATTAACCTTTTCAAAAGCCTTAACGATTTCTAATACACTATATCCTTTACCTGTTCCTAGGTTACAGATATGAACACCTGGTGTTGCATATTTTTCAATTGCAAGAACATGACCCTTAGCTAAGTCTACAACATGGATGTAGTCACGTACACCTGTTCCATCCGGTGTATCATAGTCATCACCAAATACACCTAAACAAGGAAGTTCACCTGCAGCAACCTTCATAATATAAGGCATAAGGTTGTTAGGAATTCCCTTTGGATCTTCTCCTAATAATCCTGATTCATGGGCACCAATTGGGTTGAAGTAACGAAGAAGTGTAACAGACATTTCTGGTACAGCATGCTGTACATCTGTTAGGATTCTTTCCATCATAGCCTTTGTAGAACCATATGGGTTTGTAGTCTGTCCTAATTCACAGTCTTCAGTTAATGGGACAACCTTTGGATCACCATATACTGTAGCACTTGAAGAGAATACAATTGAAGGGACATGATACTTCTTCATAAGCTTAGCAACAATAAGAGTTGTCATTAAGTTATTTGTATAATATTCAATAGGTTTTACTACTGATTCACCTACTGCCTTGAAGGCTGCACAGTGAATAACTGCATCTAATTTATTTTCCTTGAATACTGCTTCTGTCTTATCTTCATCTAAAACATTGAATTCATAAAACTTTACTTTCTTACCAGTAATTTCATGAATTGCATCTAAGGCTTCTGGTTTTGAATTTGAGAAGTCATCGATGACTACAACATCATGTCCGCTCTGTAGTAATTCTACACAGACATGACTACCAATATAACCTGCACCACCTGTAACTAATACATTCATATTTATTCCTCCATAAACTTTGCAGCCACCGTACATGACAGCTGCCATAGCCAAATCCCTATTCTATTTGACTCTTATATTTTACAACGAAATCGTTCGTAACAAAAGACTGAATTATCATAGTGAAGCGCCCATCTTGTTTTCTTGCAAAAAGAACCATCTTTAATAAGATGGCTCTTTGTTTAAATTTCTTTAAATGAATCAATCACTTTTGTTACTCCTGGTAACTTCTGATATTCTTCTCTTTTATTTGCAGAATCGACTACGATTATATTTCTACATCCTGCTTTATAGGCATTTTCAATACCACTTAGGGAGTCTTCAACGATTAAGCAGTCACTTATATCTACTCCTAGAATATTAGCTGCTTTCTTGAACATCATGATCTTATTATCATATGTTCCATCATCATAAACAATATCATCAGGATTAATCCAATGATCAAGATGGAATGATTCTACAAAGAAATCAATATTTGGTTTAATGGATGCACTTGCGATAGTAAATGGAATGTTGTTGTTTTTAAGTTTATCAAAGAATTCTGTAGCGCCAGCAACTAAATGAAATGTTTCTTTATCTTCCTTACAGAATTCACGATAGTACTGTTCTTTAAGTAAAGAATATTTCTGTTTCACTTCATCTGTACATTGTCCATCAAACATATATTCAATGATCTTATTATTAGGAACACCATTGAAATGTTCATGTAGCTCTTCTTCGCTAATTCCATGATGTCTTATTTCCTCGGAAATCTTTCCCCAGGCTAATACATGTTTTGGATTGTCAAAAAACAATGTTCCATTAAAATCAAATATAACTCCTTTATAAGAATTCATAACTATACCTCTTTCGTTTCTGATACGCCCTTATACCAATAAGCACTTGCTTTTGGATAACGTTTCTGTGTTTCATAGTCTACATAGAATAAGCCATAACGCTTATTATATCCATTAGTCCATGAGAACATATCCATTAATGACCATACAAAGTAGCCCTTTACATTAACACCCACTTCAACTGCCTTTAATGCATACTGTAAATGTTTCTTGATATAATCAATTCTTGGTGCATCATCAATCACACCATCTACAAATTCATCTTTATAACCCATACCGTTTTCTGTAATATAGATACACTTGTAGTTTGGATACTGCTGACGAATACGCACTAACATATCAAACATACTTTCTGGATGAATTAACCAGTCCCAGTCAGTTCTAGGAATACCTTCTTTTTCCATTCTACGTCCTACATTCTTTAAGCAGAAACGTGAAGTACCCTTTTCACCTGTACCATTATGATGGATATCATTCTCACCATCATAATACTGAATGAAACGTGACTGATAATAGTTCATACCCATGTAGTCAATTAAGACAGCTGCTTTCTTCATAACTTCAAAGTCTTCATCTCTTAAATCTAGCTGGCCATTATTTATAGCTACTAAACGATCTACGATTTCCATTGTTTCAGTAGAGTAATATCCTTTGAAAGTTGCATCTAATAAGAACTGGTTCTGTAATACATCTTCGTTCTTTGCAGCCTGGATATCATCTAAGCTGTTTTCATCATAAGGATATTTATATTCTAATGACTGTACACAGCCAATCTGTCCTTTATATCCTTCTTCTTTATAAGCAACAACAGCTTTCGCATGAGCAAGCATCATATTATGCATAATCTGGAATGCTTTTGTCATATTATATTTTTCACCATTAGGGAATGTTCCTTCAATATAAGTGTTTGTAGCTACTGCCCAGATTTCATTGAAAGTAAACCAATATTTAACTTCATCCTTATATTCTTCAAAACAGAACTTTGCATAGTCTACAAATGCATCTACTGTTTCTCTATTTAAGAAATCACCCTTCTGATATAAAGTATCAGGTGTATCAAAATGATGTAATGTGATAAATGGTTCTACATTATTCTTATGACATTCCTGGAACACTCTATGATAGAAATCAATACCTTCCTGATTGATTTTTCCTGTACCATCAGGGAAGATACGTGCCCATGAAATTGAGATACGAATTCCATTAATACCAAACATTTTACATAGTTTTAAGTCTTGTCCATACTGGTGGTAGAAATCACTGGCAGGATCTGCCTTGAAACGACCCTGCTTTGCAAGAAAGTCGTCCCAAGACACTTTACCTTTACCATATTCTAATGTACTACCTTCACACTGATAAGCAGCTGTAGCGCCACCAAAGATAAAATCATCAGAGAATTTCATGTACTTAACCTTCCTTTTCCTGTTCAACGATAAATTCAACAGCACCCTTAGGATCACGAGTTAACTGAATATACTGAGCACCCTTAGTCGCAATGACTTTAGTACCTTCTTTCGCATCCTGTTTTACTTCTTCTAAATGAGCCTGTACCTGTGGAGATAAGACAACGACATCATAGTTCTTTAAGATATCATAGTGGTTACCATAAGCACTTGCAGTAGCATCTACTGGTAAACCAGTTTCTTTAGCCCCTTCTTTAACGGCATTCGCAAACATAGCACTTGTACCAGCACCTACACATAATACCAACACATTGATTTTCTTATCTAACTGAAGTGGTTCATTTGTTTCAGGTTCTTCTTCTTTAACCTGTTCTTCTAATGCTTCTAAAGCTTCTTTCTGTTTTTCTTCTTCTAATAATGAAGCATCATATGCTTTAACGAATGGTAAGTAAATAATACCATCTACTACGATTAATAATACAGCAAGTAATACAGCTAAGAAACTAATACCTGTACCTAAAATCAAACCAATTGGAGCTGGAGTAGCCCAAGGTAATACATAAATGAATGAGTTCATCTTTAATACATCAACGAAGAATTTGAATAATGATACATTCACCATTGGTGCAAGTAAGAATGGAACAAAGAAATATGGGTTTAATACGATTGGAGTCGCAAATAATAATGGTTCATTAACTGCGAAACATACTGGAATGAAAGTTGTTTTACCAACAGCTTTTAACTGTTTAGATCTAGCAAATAACATAAATAAGAATGGAACAACTAGAGTAGCACCTGTACCACCCATTGTACCTACGAAGTTACCTAAACCTACTGTTAATACATTTGCAGCCTGATGTCCTGCTTTAAATAATACTAAGTTTGCATCTACATTTGCATAGATGATTGCAGCGATAGCTGGTTCAACAATACTTGGACCATGTACACCAACGAACCAGAACATTGCCATTGCACCCCAGATAATACAGATTCCTAAATAACCATCTGCAGCTGTGAATAATGGCTGTAATAATGTGATGATTGCTTCTGCAAAAGTATAACCAAATAAATTACGAACAATTAAATCAATAATAACACATACCAATACTGAGAAAGAGAATGGGAACACATCTCTGAACATCTGAGAGATTGTACCTGGTACTTCTTTTGGCATATGAATAGTGACATCTTTTTCAACACAGAACTTATACATCTTAACTGTGATGAATGCAGCGATGAATGAAGCAAGTAAACCTTTAGTACCTAAATAAGTAGTAGAGATACCAAGCTTTACATCACTGACTGCCAACATAAAGAAACCACAAATACTTGCAAGCATAACTGAAGTTGTGTTGATTACTTTACCTTCTGGTAAACGACGATTCATGCTTTCAGCTAAGCACTTTGCAGTTGTTGCTGATACTAGTAAACCAACAATACCCATTGAATAGTTATAGACTTTCCACTACCATGTTGAGACATCTGCTGGCAACTTAATTCCAAAGATTTCTGGAATTGAAGCAGCTAAGATAAATACACTTGAGAATAAGATGGCTGGCATTGCAGTTAAGAAGCCATCACGTACAGCACCTAAATAAATATTTTGAGCAATTTTATCGAAAAATGGTTTACCTTTTTCAATTTTC
>OIWU01004326.1_pt1 | contig 10178 bp, 12 predicted proteins | sample 1587711 | NCBI WGS metagenome assembly OIWU01 (sample SAMEA3888909, study PRJEB22519) | human gut metagenome | biome: human gut; feature: human-associated habitat; material: faeces | place: Denmark | collected 2010 | reverse complement strand
TTAAGTCCTCGATCGTTACCATGTGCATCGCCAGCTGCATCCCATCACCTCAGGTTGTTTTCCTCATTATAGCATTCCGCGAGGGCTGTTGCGAGACTTTTTCAACAGCGCCATATTGTATCGACTTTTCCGGTCGAATCCCGTCTAATAAGTAAAAGACACAGTGGGAGATGTGTTGCCATGAAAAAGATGGGTGAGGAAACGCGCGGCGGCCGCGGCCAGCGTCATTTTGGGGGTGCGGTGATGCTGATGGTGGCGTTTTGCGTTCTGCTGTCCGGCAATCCGCCGGTTTCGGCGGTGCCGCTGGAAACGCCGCAGGTCCCGGTGCGGGAAGCGCCGGTGACGGCGTAGGTGCTGGAGCCGCTGCTTCCGGTGGACACGGGGCCGGAGAAGTCCCATCCGCCGACCCGGGAGCCTGCTTGTCCCCGGGAGGAATCCTTATTGCAGTATATAACGCACTTTTGGAGGAACCGGCGGCTGAAAAGGAGTGCTTGTATTTGAATGTGGCGGAGGCCGTGACCGTGAAGAACGATTGCCTGCGAAAAGAACTGATCTCCGACGGCATCCATCTCCATACCGCGGAATGCGTGGAGTGGCGGGAATATCTGAAAGCGCATCCGGTGGAAAAGGGTCTCTGACAAGAGACTCTTTATTGACTTTTTCGACAGATTTTGGAGACGTAGTTCGTGCACAATTGCTGAAAACAAGGCGGTGGCCTGACAATTTCTTGACAAGTGAATCGAAAAAAGATATAATGCGATTGTATGAGAAGTACAGTTCCCCCTAGAGGGGAATTTACTTCGCCCTCGTTTTGGAACAATATTCCGCCATGCGGAATATCCGAAAAAACGGGTGGAGACATGGGAGAAAAAGAATAAAAACGAGGAGGAAAAAGCCCATGATCATGAAGTTCCTGAAAAAAATCCCCGCCGGTATGATGGTCGTGCCTATGCTGTTGGGCGCGTTCATCAATACTTTCTTCCCGCAGGTCACTGGCATCGGTTCCTTTACCACCGCAATCTTCACCAGCGCCGGTGCCAACGCGGCGATCGGTATTCAGCTGTTCTGCCTGGGTACGACCCTGCGGTTCCGCGAGATCGGCGGCGTCGTCAAGCGCGGCGGCGTGCTGCTGATTGCCAAGTTCATCATCGGTGCCGCCATCGGTATCGGCGTGGGCAAGCTCTGCGGTCCCGAGGGCCTGCTGGGTCTGAGCGCGCTGGCCATCATCTCCGCTGTCACCAACTCCAATGGTTCTGTGTACCTGGCCCTGATGAACAGCTACGGCGATACGGTTGACCAGGCCGCCATGCCTCTGCTGGCCATCAACGACGGCCCCATGCTCACCATGATCGCTATGGGCGCAGGCGGCCTTGCCGACATCCCGTTCATGGCTCTGGTTGCCGCCATCGGCCCCATCCTGGTGGGTATGATCCTGGGCAACATTGACAAGGACCTCTCTGACTTCCTGGCTCCCGCCGGCAGCATCCTGCTTCCCTTCGTGGGCTTCTGCTTGGGCTCCGGCATGAACCTGACCAACATCGCCAAGGGCGGTGTCCAGGGCATTTTGCTGGGCCTTATCACCTGCCTGATCGGCGGCGTCTTCATCATGCTGTGCGACAGATTTATCAGCCGCCGTCCCGGCTATGCCGGCTGGGCCGTTGCCACTACCGCAGGCAACGCCGTGGCTGTTCCCGCTGTCATTGCCGCCGCAGACGCCACCTGGGCTCCCTGGGCGGACATTGCGACCTCTCAGGTGGCCGCTTCCGCCATCCTGACCGCCATTCTGGTTCCCATCATCACTTCCTGGTGGGCCAAGAAGTATGGCTGTCCCAAGTTCCCCAAGGACGAGGCGCAGGCTGCTCTGTTTGCCAAGGACTGATTTTTAAAGAAGGCACTTGCTGAAAAGAAAGAGGATCGAAAGGAGATCAATAACAATGCTGAATGCTATGATCGTTGAAGCGGCGAAGGACAACGTGATCGTTGCCATTGAGCCCATCGCCAAGGGTGACACCGTTACCTATAACTGCGCCGGCCAGGAAAAGAGCCTGACCGCTCTGGAGGATATCACCATTTATCACAAGCTGGCTGCCTGCGACATTGCCAAGGGCCAGCCCATTGTCAAGTACGGCGAGCATATCGGCTTGGCCGCCCGCAATATCAAGGCCGGCGAGCATGTTCACTGCCACAATCTGGAAGAGCACCGGGAAAACCTGGATGCCAAAGGCTGAGAAAAGGAGGATTTCAATATGAATTTCTACGGTTATAAGCGTCCTGACGGCCGCGTTGGCGTGCGCAACAAGGTTTTGATTCTGCCTGCCAGCGTCTGCGCCTCCGATACTACTCGCATCATCTCTCAGCAGGTGGTGGGCAGCGTGACCTTCAACAACCAGCTGGGTTGCTCTCAGGTGGCTTCCGACCAGCAGTTCACCATGGATGTCATGGCCGGCTATGCCGCTAACCCCAATGTCTACGGCACGGTGGTTGTGTCCCTGGGCTGCGAAAACTGCCAGATGGATCTGGTGGTGGAGTCCATTAAGGAACGCACCAACAAGCCCTTGAAGCAGGTCATCATCCAGGAGGCCGGCGGCACCCTGAAGGCCATTGATATGGCCGTCCGCTACGCCAAGGAAATGGTGGAAGAGGCGTCCTTGCTGCAAAGGGAAGAATTCCCCATGTCCGAGCTTATCATCGGCACGGAGTGCGGCGGCTCTGACCCCACCAGCGGCCTTGCCTCCAACCCCCTGATCGGGCAGCTCAGCGATCTGATCGTCAAGGAGGGCGGCACCTCCATCCTGTCCGAGACCACTGAGTTCATCGGCGCCGAGCACATCCTGGCCCGCCGAGCCGCCACGCCCGAGGTCCATGACCGGATTTATGAGATCGTGCACCGCTACGAAAAGGCGTTGCAGCTGGTAGGCGAGGAAGTCCGCGAGGGCAACCCCTCTCCCGGCAACAAGGCTGGCGGCCTGACCTGCCTGGAGGAGAAGTCCCTGGGCTGCATCCACAAGGGCGGTCACAGCCCTATCAACGCCGTTTATGACTACGGCAAGCAGGTGGAGGCCAAGCAGGGCCTGGTCATCATGGACACCCCGGGTAATGACCCCTCTTCCGTTGCCGGCATGGTGGCTGGCGGCGCACAGATCGTGGTGTTCTCCACCGGCCGCGGTACTCCCACCGGCAATCCTTTGGCTCCCGTCATCAAGATTACCGGCAATAAGCTGACCTATGCCAACATGGTGGACAACATTGACGTGGACGCTTCTCCCATCATCTATGGTACCAAGACTCTGGAAAGCCTGGGTGACGAGCTGCTGAAGCTGACCCAGGAGGTGGCCTGCGGCAAGCAGACCAAGGCCGAGTCCCTGGGCTATACGGAGATGGCCATTGCCCGCGTGTGCAACTTCGTGTAAGCTTTTTCAAAGCCACTCTGACCGGGCCCGCAACGCGGGTCCGGTTTTTTTGCGTGTTTCGGAAAAACCCCTTGACAAATGGAGGGAAAAGACTATACTATATTTGTGATGTTAATGGCATAGTTTTGTGTAAAGTTAATTTGGAATATGATTCCGTTATACGGAATCAAAAAACGGCAGAACATTTTTGCCGGCAGACAAGAAAGGAAGTTCTATCATGAACGCAGCATATCTGACGCCTGCAATCACGCTCTTTCACAAAGACGGCAGCCTGGATTTTGAAAGCCAGGAGAAGCTGTTCAACAATCTGATTGAAAACGGTGTTGACGGCATTTTGGTGGAGGGCAGCTCCAGCGAATTTTTTGCCATGCCCATGGACCAGCGCCGGGAGATGGCCAAGTTTGCCATTGAGACGGTGAACCACCGGGTTAAGCTCATTATCGGCACCAGCCACATGGTGGCGGACGAGATTGTAAATTTTTCTAATTTCTGCCTGGATGCCGGGGCCGATGCCGTCATGATTCTGCCGCCCTATTACTTTCACTTCGGCACTGAGGCGTTGCTGCAATACTACGACCGCCTGGCAGCTCAAATTCATGGCAATATCTACATTTATAATTTCCCCGACAACACCGGCTATACCATCCCGCCTCAAACGGTGCTGGCGCTGGCCAAGATCCATTCCAACATCGTGGGCATGAAGGATACTATTTCCGGTATGGATCACACCCGGGAGCTGATCAAGGTCGTCAAGTCACAGATCCCCTCCTTTGAGATTTATTCCGGCTTTGATGACAACTTTGCCCACAACGTGCTGGCTGGAGGCAACGGTTGCATCGGCGCTTTGAGCAACGTGGTGCCTGAGGTCTGCTCCGCCTGGGTACGGGCGTTCCGGGAAAATGATCTGGACGGGATCGCCAGGGGACAGCAGACCATTGACCGCCTGATGGATCTCTATGCGGTCCGCAGCCCCTTCCTGCCGGTCATTAAAGAAGCCTGCAAGCTGCGCGGCGTGGCCGCCAGCAGCACCGGCACTTTCCCCATGCCCAACGCGACAGTGGAAGATGACGCCAAGATCCTGGAGCTGTTGCGCCGGGAGGGTGTTGAGTAAATTTTCCTTGCAAAAAGCAAAAAAGCGGCCCGCTGTATTCAGACAGCGGGCCGCTTTTGAATATGGAAAGCCCAGGGAATCCGGGAGAGAAAGAGGCCTTCAGCGCATGGTGATGGTGCCCCCTGTTTCCGCCGCCAGATCGCCGGCGGTGTAGACGGCGCATTGGCAGGTGGCAATGGCCTTTTCCGCCCGCTCGCTGAGCAGCTCTACATGGATTTCCAGTGTATCTCCAGGGAGAATTTTTTTGCCGTTGGCCGCCCACGCATCCACCTTTTCCGCTATGGTGGAAGAAGGCGTAATGGGGAAAATGCTGGCCACTTCGGTAAAGGCGTAAGAGATATAGGCTGCTGCGGTATCTCCGTCCATGACAACGCTTTTTTGCTCATGTTTCATTTCCTTTCTGAGTCCTTATTTTCAGCCGCTGTCTGAGCTGTATAGGCAAGGGAGAAGGGAGAGACTCAAAAAGTTCCATAGTACGGACTTTAATTCCGGAATATAAGATGAAAAAGATTCACAAGCAGCCTCTCTTGTGGTATACTATTATCAGAGGATTTTTCCGTTTATTTGCCAAGCATCTTAAAAAATGAGCATTTTGCGCGAAAGGAAGAGAAATATATGGCGAAAGTGCAAGTGTCCAGTATCCTCCGCGCCTTACAGATCCTGGAGTGTTTCATGGACAGAGAGACCGAATGGACGCTGAAAGAGCTGGTGGACCATCTGGATCTGCCCTCTACCACGGTGTTCCGCCAGGTGTCCACGTTGGCGGAGCGGCAGTATTTGGTGCAGGACCCTGTCCGCAAGAGCTATCGGGTGGGACCGCGGCTGATGCTGCTGGCCAGTGCGATTCTGGGTCAATCGGACCTTCGGCGGGTGGCCAGGCCGGAGCTGGAGCACCTGAGCGACACTGTGCATGAGACCATTAATCTCAGCGTGCTGCTGGAGCACGATATTTTTTATCTGGATAAAGTGGAGACCCACCGCTCCATTGTCTGCAACACACAGATTGGCGGCCGGGCGCCGGCCTATGCCACCAGCAGCGGCAAGGCGATGCTTTCCTGCCAGAACGAGGCATACATCGACGATTACTGCCAGTGGATGAACCGCAAGGCTTATCCGCTGACCAGCAACACCATCACCGATTCCGACCAGCTGCGTTCCCAGCTGGTCCAGGCCCGGCTCAACGGATATGCCATGGATGACGGTGAGATTGAAGCGGGGCTGATCTGCGTGGCGGCGCCGGTCTATGATATGAACCGCAAGGTGGTGGCGGCTGTGAGCATTTCCGGCCCAGATTACCGAATGCGGGAGGATCAGGAGGTCATGATCCGGGAGGCGCGGCAGACGGCGCATAACATCTCGCGGCTGCTTGGCTATCGGCTGTAAAACGAAATATAGGGATGAGTAAAATTTCAATTTGTTCATGAGACTATACAATAAATAGTGCCATCCGGCTTGCTTAAAACCTATATATTGGTGACTCGACTTTGCAAAACTCGCGTTTTGCTCAACCCTATCAGATAGATTTCAGCACGGATTTCATTTTTTACAACAAAGCCGCTTGTTCGGACATTTCAAACATCGACGGATCAGCGCGCAAGCGACATGGAGTAACGGCGACTGATTCAGTTAAGGAAACGATTGTCCTGGTCATGTTATGCCGCTAAGAAAATTATCTGGATGTGTAATGACTGAAAAGCCTTCCTTAATCTGATGCTCTGGTCCGAGAACCTACCCGATGTCTGCAAGAAAGCACCCTGACAAAATGCCGGAAGCCACTCTCTGGTGGCTGTCGGCATTTTAGTTATTTATCGCTTACATCGCGCCTATCAGGGCAAATAAGGGCGTCAGCCTGTATCATGCAAAGCGAGGCCACCGGGTGATTTCCGGTGGCCTCATGCTCTGCTCATGAACGGTATTTGGTTGATGCCCCTGTGCAGGGAAGCCTTGGCGTCCCTGCCCCTTTTGTCTCTGCCGGGAGATCCCGGCCCTCACATTTGAAGGAATTCTTCCTCGCTGATTATTTGTATCGGAATGCCCTTCTCAATATATTCCTCGGCCTTGCGGACCTTTCCGCTCTTCTTCTCCCTGGGCGAACCGCCGCCGACAATGAGAAGATCGGTCTTTTTTGTCACATTATCGGCGTTTTTACCGCCGCAGTCGGCGATGTGCTGCATGGCTTCGCGGTCGCTCAGCTTCAACAGCTCGCCCGTCAGCACGCAGGTCTTGTCGAACAGCGGATGCGCCGGATCGAACAGATCGGTCGCCGGGACGATGTCCTTTGCCTTTGGGCGCGACTGAAAATGCGCAAGCTGCGATGCGGTAACGCGCGGACGCGGCGCAGACGGAGCCGTTTTGCGCGGGCGCGGCGGCCGTGCCCATTGAACTGCCGCAGGATAATCCTCAGCAAGTCTTTCGAACACGCGGTATGTCGTTTCGCAGTCGCCGAGCGCACGGTGCGCCGTGCTCTGCTCTGCGCCGAGCGCCGACGCCAGTGCTTCGAGCCTGTAGCTCGACAGCGTGAGGCAGCGCCGTGCAGTGAGCAGGGTATCGCAGCACCGGTTCCGGAGCGGGGAAATGCCCTGCTCCTCACAGATGCGGTTGATGATCGGCAGATCAAAATCCAGCAGATTTTGACCGACGAGCGGCGTATCTCCGATAAATGCGACAAATGCCGAAAGCGCTTCGCGAATTTCAGGCTGTCCGGCAAGCATATCGTCCGTGATGCCCGTCAGTCTGGCGCAGACCGGAGGAACGGGCGCAGAAGCCTGCACGAGCATGGAAAACTGTGCTGACGGCGTTCCGTTCTCAATGCGCAGCGCGCCGAACTCAATGATCTCAGCGGTCTGACGGTCGAGACCGGTCGTTTCGATGTCGATGACCGTGTAGACCGGGCAATCCGGTTCGGCCTCTGTACGTCTGGTGCGCGAGCCGGACTGCATATCGGCAAGACAGTCGATATGGATGGTGTGCAGAACGCCGCCGATATCAATGATGGCGTAGCGTTCGCCCTCGCAGCCGACGAGCTTACACGACTCGCTCGTGCCGTTCAGCAGATCACGGTAAACAAGCGGCTTGGGTTCGACGGCTTTCTTCGGGGTGAGCCCGAGCTTCTTTGAGAGCGCAAGCAATTCCTCCGCGTTCTCTGCACGATGCCAGGGACGGGAAGGGGGGATCAGCATGATGTTTCATCTCCTTAAAACCGAAAAAGATGTGTATGTGTGTGCATTTCGGTGCAAAAATTTTCCCACTATCATTATGACGCATCGAACAGGCAATTGCAAATGTTTTTTAGAATGCTGTAAAACGAATGAAATGTTTCCGGAAACGGCATAAACTGGCTTGAATAGCCGGTATTTCCATTGCAGAACGGTTGCAAAACATGGTATACTTGCCGCAGAGCGGACGTAGAGCCGCCGTTTTACAGGAGGAAATAACATGAGCAGGATAAAGAAAATTGTTTTCGCCGCGCTGGCGGCCGCAGCGCTTACAGGAGCCGCTGGCGCAGTTCATCTGGACCGGCCGGTACAGGGGAGCAGCAGTGTGAGCGCAGGCATCCAGAGCAGCAGCGCCGCGAGCGAGGTCGTTCGTCTGACGAACAGCGCGCGCAGTCAGAACGGCTATGCCGCGCTCGTCGAGGACGGTGCGCTCAGCGAGGCGGCGGCGGTGCGCGCACGCGAGATCGCACGCAGCTTTTCGCATACACGACCGTCGGGTGCGTCATTCAGTTCGGCGCTCAGCGAGAGCGGTGTGAGCTATCTCCGGGCGGGGGAGAACATCGCCTCCGGCCAGAAAAGCGCATCCGAGGTCGTGAATGCGTGGATGAATTCGCCGGGCCACCGCGCGAACATTCTGAACAGCAGTTACTCGCGCATCGGCTCTGCGAGCGTCAATATCGACGGCACGCTTTACTGGGTGCAGCTTTTCGCGGATTGACGGGCGCAGACAGGCACAGCCTTCCGGCTTTTCTGAATGCGAGACCGCGTGCGGACTGCATAAATCGCAGCGATTCTGCCATCTGCACGGACTTTTTCCGCCACCGTGCCGGAGATTTTCTGCCACCTTACCGGAGCACCTTGCCACTAAAAGTTCAGCCAGTGCAAGCACTGGCTGAGCAGGTGTCAATTTTCTAATACTGGTCCACATTCGTGCAATGTTTCTTCACAACATGCAAAACGCAATAACAATCCTCGAATTTCAGTCTTCGCCGCTACCTTTCTGCGCAGAAGCCTTTAATCCTTTACGTTCGCGCATCGAGATGCGTCCCTCAACCATAATCTCATACGAATTATGGATAATACGATCCATAATCGCTTCAGAGACTGGGCTGTCGGACTCTGGATTCGGGTCAATTCGGGTATACCAGCCTTCGGGCTGGTACTGAGTGCAAAAGAGCATTGAACGTTTACAGCGAGCTTCTACGATTTCCAGCAGATCATATGCTTCCTGCGGGCTCAGCGGACGAATCAGCCATTCATCCAGAATCAGCAAATCCACTTTCTTGTAGGCAGCCAGCAGCTTCTTCAGTTCGCCGCTGCTGCGTGCAATGGTGATTTCGTCTAATAATTCAGGCATACGAATGTAAGCGACTTTCTTAAACCGGCGGCAGGCTGCATTTCCAAGAGCGCAGGCGATATAAGTTTTGCCATTACCGGAGGCACCTTCCAGAATTACATGATTCCCTTCGTCGACATACTTGCAGGTAGACAGCCTCAGCATCTGAGACTTGTCCAGCCTACGGTCCTCGTAGTACTCAATGCCCTCCATCGTTGCGGAGGGGGCACTGAAATGCGCTTTTTTAATCAAACGTTCTACCTTGTTCGTCTGCCGCCTGTTCCATTCTGCCGTTACCGCCATACTGAAGCGTTCTTCAAAACTGAGTGCACGAAAAGAAGGCTCCTGGAGCTGAGCTGTAAACTCCGCAGCCATGGCGCTCAATTTCATATCTGTAAGCATATCCACCGTCTGCTGGTTCATTCGTGGTCACCGCCTTTCTTGAAGTAGGCAGCGCCGCGTGTAATTCCATAGCGATTCGAGTTTTGAAGAGATTCCTTAACAGCAGAATCCTTAGGCTTGATATCCAGCCTGCTTTTCAGGATACTGTTGATATTCCGAATCGAGGGCGTAGTTCCGTATGCGAGAATACGCATGCATGCCATTTCCAGACGTTCTTTGCTGTAGCGTTCGCCCAGCTTCATGAGGCTGGCACAGGCCTTATAGCCTTGCTCAGGAGCTTTGCCCGATTCGAGGAAGAATGTCACGACACGCTCCGCCATCGGCCCAGCAGACATAGCTCAAACACTAAAGTCATCTTCATTGCAGGTTATATATTTCTGATGCGATTCCGGCATATGCTCCAGCTTTACCAGAGGATCGTGCTGTAGCGTCTGTAAACGGCGGTGACTTGCAACGCGGCTGCCATGATAATAAACTTCCACCAGGTTTTTTGTAACGCGTATATCAACCTTTTCACCAATCAGATTATAGGGCACGGAGTATTTGTTTTTGCCATCAGAAATCAGGTAGTCGTTCGGAACCTTTGCCATAGACCAGACAGCGGCTTCAAACGGTGCAGCGGGCAGCGGCAGCATATACGCCTGTTCTTCCTCAAGATAAGCGCTGCGGTGGGTACCGGGGCGCTGCTTGAACTCGCGGCTATT
>OIWU01004324.1_pt1 | contig 10181 bp, 9 predicted proteins | sample 1587711 | NCBI WGS metagenome assembly OIWU01 (sample SAMEA3888909, study PRJEB22519) | human gut metagenome | biome: human gut; feature: human-associated habitat; material: faeces | place: Denmark | collected 2010 | reverse complement strand
TGTTCGAGGGCAGGCGTCTGAACGACGTGCCCCCCTACCGCCGCGAGATCAACACCGTTTTCCAGCGCTACGCCCTGTTCCCCCATCTGAACGTTGCGGAGAACATCGCCTTCGGCCTGCACATCAAGAAGATGAACCCGGCCGAGATCAAGCTGAAAACGCGCGAAATGCTCTCGCTCGTCGGCCTTTCCGGCTTCGAGGCGCGCGATGTGACCAGCCTGTCCGGCGGCCAGCAGCAGCGTGTCGCCATCGCGCGTGCGCTCGTCTGCGAGCCGCGCGTGCTGCTGCTCGACGAGCCGCTCGGCGCGCTCGACCTCAAGCTGCGCAAGGATATGCAGATCGAGCTCAAGCGCATTCAGCAGCGCACCGGCATCACCTTCATCTACGTCACCCACGATCAGGAGGAGGCGCTGACCATGAGCGACCGCATCGTCGTCATGAACCACGGCGTCATTCAGCAGGTCGGCAGCCCGACCGACATCTACAACGAGCCAGAAAACGCCTTTGTCGCGGACTTCATTGGCGAGTCCAACATCATCGACGGCGTCATGCTCGAGGATCGGAAGGTCGAGTTCTGCGACCGCGAATTTGAGTGCGTGGACAGCGGCTTCGGCCATAATACCCCGGTCGACGTCGTCATCCGTCCGGAGGATCTGCGCCTCGTGTATGCGGGCGACGGTCTGCTTCAGGGCGTGGTCGAGTCCATCGTATTCAAGGGCGTGCACTACGAAATGATGGTGCGCACCGAGCACTTCACCTTTACCGTTCATTCGACCATGGCCGAGCCGGTCGGCAAGACCGTCGGTCTGACCGTGATCCCGTTCGACATCCATATCATGCACAAGAATGCGGAGGCGCAAGCGTGAAAAGATCATTTGCCTACCCCTACGGCGTATGGATGGCGGTCTTTATCATCGCGCCCATCCTTCTCGTCGTGCTCTACGCCTTCCGGTCCGCGGACGGCGGCTTCACTCTGTCGAACTTCAGCTGTCTGCCCGGCTGTCTGCCGATCTTCGCCCGCTCGTTCTGGCTCGCGCTGCTCTCGACGGTCATGTGTCTCGTCCTCGGCTACCCGATGGCGTACATCATGAGCCGTCTGTCCCCGAGCCGCCAGAGCCTGTGCATGATGCTCATCATGCTGCCGATGTGGATGAACTTTCTGCTGCGCACCTACGCATGGATGTCCATTCTGGAGAACAACGGCTTCATCAACGGATTTTTCCGCTCGATCGGCCTGATTTCCTTCCTCCAGACGCATTTCGGCTACACGCTCGACTATATTCCGCTCATCAACACGCAGGGCGCGATCGTGCTCGGCATGGTCTACAACTTCCTGCCGTTCATGGTGCTGCCCATCTACACCGTGCTCATCAAGCTCGACCGCAGGCTGATCGAGGCGGCGCAGGATCTCGGCGCACCGACCCATCTCGTGTTCCGCCGTGTCATCGTACCGCTCAGCATCCCGGGCGTCATCTCGGGCATCACGATGGTGTTCGTGCCGTCGGTCTCGACCTTTGTCATCTCCCAGATGCTCGGCAGCGGCAAAAACCTGCTCATCGGCGACCTCATCGACCTTCAGTTCATGGGCGGCGCCTACAATCCGCATCTCGGCTCGGCGATCGCGCTCGTCATGATGCTCCTCATCTTCCTGTGCATGTGGATCATGAACAAGTTCGATGACGGCTCGGGCGAGGAAGGAGGTCTGCTGCTGTGAAAAAGTTCTTCCGAAATTTTTATCTGCTGCTGATCTTCCTGTTCCTGTACGCGCCGATCGCGGTGCTCATGCTCTATTCCTTCAACGACTCCAAGTCGCGCCGCATCTGGCACGGCTTCACGACAAAATGGTACGTCGAGCTGCTCAGCGATGCGGATATTCTGCACTCGCTCTACGTCACCCTGCTCGTCGCGGTCATCGCCGCGGTTCTGGCGACGCTGCTCGGCACGGTCGCGGCCATCGGCATCCACAACATGCGCCGCCGCACGCGCACCGCCTACCTCACGGTCAACAACATCCCGATGTCCTCCTCGGATACCATCATGGGCGTAACGTTCATGCTGCTGTTCGCGGCCATCGGTCTGGACAAGGGCTATCTGACGCTCATTCTGGCGCACGTGACGTTCTGCACGCCCTACGTCATCCTCAACGTCATGCCCAAGCTGCGCCAGCTCGACAAGAACGCTTATGAGGCGGCGCTCGACCTCGGCGCGACGCCCCGTCAGGCGCTGCACAGGGTCATCCTGCCCGAGATCATGCCCGGCATCGTCACGGGCGGCATCATGGCGTTCACGATGTCGGTAGACGACTTCGTCGTTTCCTACTTCACCGCCGGCACGACCAGTCAGCCGCTTTCGGTCGTCATCTACTCGATGACGCGCCACCGCATGACCCCGAAGATCAACGCAGTCTCGACGCTGCTGTTTCTGTTCGTCCTCGTGCTGCTCATCGTCATCAATGTACGCCAGTCGCGCGACGAAAAGCGCCGCGAGGCCGCGCGAAGGGAGGCTGCATCATGAAACTGCTCAAGCGAACGCTCGCTCTGACGCTCTCCGCCGCCATGGTGCTCGGGCTGCTGTCCGGCTGCGGCAGCGACGTCTCCGCGAATGTCCTGAACGTCTATAACTGGGGCGAATATATCGACACGGACCTGCTCGACCGGTTCGAGCAGGAGACCGGCATCAAGGTCATCTACAACACCTTCGACTCGAACGAAAACCTGTATTCGCGCATCCAGACCACGAGCTATGACGTGATCATCCCGTCGGACTACGCGATCTCGCGCTTTATCGACGAGGATATGCTCCAGCCGCTGAACTTCGACAACATTCCGAACATGAAGTACATCGACGAGAAGTACACCCATCTCGACTTCGACCCGGAGCAGAAATACTCGGTGCCCTACACCTGGGGCGTAGTCGGCATCGTCTACAACACGAAATATGTGGATGAGGCCGACACCGGCTCGTGGGATCTGCTGTGGAATCCCAAATATGCGAACCGCACCGCGATGTTCAACAACTCGCGCGACGCGCTCGGCATCGCGCTGATGTACCTCGGCTGCTCGCTCAACACCACCGACAAGGACGAGCTGCGCGAAGCGGCTGACCTTATCATCGCCGGAAAGCCGGTCTATCAGGGCATCTGGATGGATCAGATATTAGAGAAGCTGCCGGCCGAGGAGATCGTTGCTGCGCCCTACTACAACGGCGACGCGGTCACGATGATCGACGAGAACCCCGATCTCGCGTTTTACGTCCCGAAGGAGGGCACGAACCTGTTCGTGGACGCGATGTGCATTCCGAAGAACGCGAAGAACGTGGAGGGTGCGGAGAAGTTCATCAACTTCATGTGCTCGACCGAGGCGGCGATGGCGAACTGGGAATACATCGGCTATTCCAGTCCGCACACGGGCGTATACGACCAGCTCGACGAGGAGACCAGAAACGATCCGCTGTACTTCCCGGACACGAGCGCCTACCCAACCGAGGCCTACACGAACCTTCCGAAGGACATTTCGCAGTATTATAATGATCTGTGGGTGGATATCCTGACCTAAATTCCAGGGGGGACGCTGTCCCCCCTGGATACGTTTTCGGTTCCGGAGAAACCGAAAACGATACCCCCCTCGCCCCTGCACGGCAGGGACGGCCGCGCCGCCGCGGCGCGGGCAGCGGGGAAGAAGTCCGGCAGAGCCGGACTTCTTTGGGGATTTGCATCGGCGCACTGCGGTGCGCCGCGAAAAGGCGCTGACGCTGCCTTTTCGATTATTCCGCAGTTGTTTTCGGAGAAAACAGGAAAGGTCATTTTCTTTATGACAGATCGCAAAAAAAGTAAACAATCCGCACCGCGGCCGCAGCCGGAAACACCAAAAGTGCTGCACTCGCCGGGCGGTATCCGCGGACGCTGGATGATGAACTCGCTCTCATTCGTGCTTGTCATTCTGGCGGCCGTGATGATTTTGATCTCGGTCGGCGTGTCGGGCTATTACTACGCCACCGTGCGCGACAATCTGGTCTCGCGCGCGGTCACGGCCTCGGACACCTTCCGCAAATACTTCACCGATACCTATGACCAGTTCTACACGCAGGCGGAGTCCACTGTGACGACGTTCAGCGAGCAGGACAAGCTCGAGCAGCAGTTTCTCGACGCGAACGGGCGTATCCTGCTCTCGACATCCGGTCTGTCCGGCGGCGGTCTGGCGTCCACAGAGGACGCCACGCAGGCGCTCGCCACGCAGAAGACCTCGGTGTTCACCGGACGCGATCCGCTCTCTGACGAGCGCGTGATGAGCGTCACCGCGCCGCTGCTGTCCTCGCGCGGCGATCTGGTCGGCGGCGTGCGCTTCATCAGCTCGCTGCGTGTGGTCGAGCGCCAGATCTGGATCATTATCGGCGTGTCGCTGCTCGCGTGTCTGGTGTTCCTAATCTTCGTCGTCGCGTCCAACAGCTACTTTATCCGGTCGATCGTAGACCCGGTGCTCAAGATCAACAACATCGCCAAGGAGATCGCGGCAGGACGCTACGGCGTGCGCCTGCAAAAGACCTATGACGACGAGATCGGCGAGCTGTGCGACACGATCAACTATATGTCCGACGAGATCAACCGCGCCGAGCGCATGAAGAACGACTTCATTTCCTCGGTCTCGCACGAGCTGCGCACGCCGCTGACCGCCATCGGCGGCTGGAGCGAAACGCTGCTCGCGGGCGGCGGCGAGGACCCCGAGGAGGTCATGCAGGGCCTGACCATCATCCAGAAGGAGGCAGGCCGTCTGACGCGCATGGTCGAGGAGCTTTTGGACTTCGCGCGCATCGAATCGGGCCGCATGAAGCTCGAGGTCGAGAACTTCGACCTGTCGATCGAGCTGTATGAGGCGGTATACATGTATGAAAACCTGCTCCGGAAGAGCGGCATCCGGCTGAACTACGACGAGGACGTCGAGGCGAACTACTTCGTCAACGGCGACCGCCACCGCATGAAGCAGGTATTCCTCAACATTCTGGACAACGCCGCGAAGTACGGCGGCGACGGCAAGCGCATCGACATCCGTCTGGTGCGCGACGGGGGAAATCTCGTCGCGACCGTGCGCGACTACGGTCAGGGCATTCCCGAAGCCGAGCTGCCGTTCGTCAAGGAGAAATTCTATAAGGGCTCGTCCAAACAGCGCGGCAGCGGCATCGGCCTTGCTGTGACCGAGGAGATCGTCGTGCTGCACGGCGGCACGCTCGACATCGCGTCCGCTGTCGGCGAGGGAACGACCGTGACGGTCACGCTGCCGTCAGCGAAGGCGGAGGAGGCGCTCGGCATCACCGGCGCACCGTCCAGGACCGAGGAAGAGCCGTAACCGCACCTAAGAAGGAGAACCATATGTCAACCAAGAAAACAACCATCGGCGGTCAGGCCATCATCGAGGGCATCGTCATGAAGGGGCCGAAAAAGACCTGCACCGTCGTGCGCAAGCCGGGCGGCGAGCTGGTTACCAAGACCGAGCCCGCGCATCATCAGCCGGCGTTCTGGCGCCTGCCCATCCTGCGCGGCGCGTACACGCTGTTCACCGCCATGAAGGACGGCATCGTGGCCATCAACTATTCGGCGGAGTTTTTCGACGATGAGAGCATCGATGAGGAGCCGTCGAAATTCGAAAAGTGGCTCGAGGCGAAGTTCGGCTCGGAAAAGCTGAACAGGATGATCCTCGGCCTGTCCACGGTCATTGGCATCGCGCTGCCGGTCGGCCTGTTCCTGCTGCTGCCGAGCTTTCTCGGCGGCTTTGTTCCGAAGGACTGGGGCGTGCTGGCGCGAAACGTGCTCGAGGGCATCGTGCGCATCGCGATCTTTCTGATGTTCATGTGGTCGGTGTCGCATATGAAGGACATCCGCCGCACGTTCGAATACCACGGCGCGGAGCACAAGACCATCTTCTGCTATGAGGCAGGGGAGGAGCTGACCGTGGAGAACGTCCGGAAGCAGGGCAGGTTCCATCCGCGCTGCGGTACGAGCTTCATGTTCGTACTCATCATCATCGCGACGATCGTTTCGTCCATCGTCTTTTCGATCATCGACATCACCAATCCGTTCCTGCGCATGCTCGCGCATCTCATCCTGCTGCCGCTCGTCGTCGGCATCAGCTACGAGTTCAACCGCTATGCCGGACGCTCGGAGAGCGTCATTTCGCGTGCGCTGCGCTGGCCGGGCCTCATGATTCAGCATCTGACCGTATTCGAGCCGGATGACTCGATGATCGAGGTCGCGATCACGGCCATGAAGGAAGTCATTCCGGACGACGGTTCGGACGAATGGTAAGGAGGAAAACCATGCACCCGTCTATGCACCGCAACGAGCGCGGCTCGTTCGTTTATTATACCTGTGACCGGCTGCCGGTCCGCCATGCCTTTACCACCAAGTTCGGCGGCGTGAGCCGCGGCGACTGCGAGAGCCTCAACCTCGGCTTCAACCGGGGCGACGAGCGGGAGAACGTGCTGGAAAACTACCGCATTCTGGCGGAGCAGCTCGGCATGGACGAGGGCCGCATCACCATGACAAAGCAGATCCACGACACGCAGATCTCGGTCGTGACCGAGAGCGAGGCCGGCATGGGTCTGCATCAGCCGATGGCGTGGGAGTCGGACGCGATCGTGACCGCCCTGCCCGAAACGCCGCTGTGCGGCTTTTATGCGGACTGCGTGGTGACGCTGTTCTACGATCCTGAGACCCGGACCGCAGGCGTGGCGCACGCCGGCTGGCGCGGCATGGCGGCAGGCATCCTGCCGAAGACCGTGGAGGTCATGGCGGAAAAGCTCGGCGCAAAGCGCGAGAGCCTGATCGCCGTGCTCGGCCCGTCCATCCGTCAGGAGTGCTTCGAGACCGACGCGGACGTTCCCGAGGCGATGGAGCGCCTGATGGGCGAGCGCGTGCATCCGTTTATCGCGGAAAAGGGCGTCAAGTTCCATGTAGACCTGCAGGGCATCGGCGTCAGACTGCTGACCGACGCCGGACTTTCGCCGGAAAACGTCATCGACAGCGGCATCTGCACGAAATGCTGTGCGGATGAATTCTGGTCGCACCGCGCGACCCACGGCCATCGCGGCGTGCAGGGCGGCATCATATGCCTGTGAGGGAACGCTGTATGAGCTGGAAAAAACGTGCGCTCGCGGCGGCGCTCGCCGGGCTGTGCCTCCTGTCGGGCTGTTCGCTGCCCGGCAGACAGCAGGACGAGGGGCCGAAGGATACGGTCGACGTATCGGACGCCTATTTTGGCCTTGCGTGGTACAAAAACGGCACGCTCAACCCGGTCACGGATACGGACAGCATCAACGCCATGCTGCGCGAGGCGCTGTTCGAGCTGACGGACGACTTTACGCCGCAGAATGTGCTGTGCGAGGGCTACAGCGGCGACGGCACGACCTTCACCTTCACCCTCAGGCAGGGCGTGAAGTTCTGGTCGGGGCAGACGCTGACCGCAGACGATGTGGTCGCGAGCTACCGCGCGGCGATGGACAATGCCTCCTCGCCCTATCACAGCCGCCTTGCCGACGTGACGACGCTGGAATCGGCGGGCACCTATAAGGTGCGCATCGTGCTCTCCTCGCCCAATGCGGACTTTCCGCGCCTGCTGAACATCCCGGTTTACCGCAGGGGGAGCGCGGACAGCGGCAGCTTCGCCGACGGCACCGGCCCGTATGTGCCGGTCGAGAACGGCAGTGCGTACACGCTCGAAAAGAATGAAAACTGGCACGGCGGCTTTCTCGGCACCATCCGCCATATCGAGCTGGTCGGCATCACTCGGGCGGACGCGGCGGAGTCCAGCTTCCGGACGGGCGATGTGTCGGTCATGCGCAGCTCGCGCATCGCAGCCGACGACGAAACGACGGTCATCGGCGGTGCGGTCGACACGCTGCAAACACCGAGCACGGCGCTGCACTATATCGGCATCAACTACACAAACGAACAGCTGAAGGACGCGAAGGTGCGCCGGGCGCTCTCCGCCGCCATCGGCCGCCGGGCGCTGTGCGAAACGCAGCTTCAAACGTTCGCGGACCCGGCCGTTCTGCCGGTCAATCCGCAGCAGCAGGTCTCGGGCGTGACGCTTTCGACCGAGGCGGACACCGCAGGCGCATATGAGCTGCTGCACAGCGAAACGGACGACAGAAAAGCGGACGATACGGCCCCTCAGGACAGTGCCGCGCAGACCGCGGCAGATGGGGACGTCACCATCTATTACGCGAAGGACGGCACGCCGCTGACCGACGATGAGGGCTATTACATCGATGAGGACGGCGACCGCGTGCTGAACGCCGAGGGCGAGCCGGTGAAAGACCCGTCTGCGCCGGCGCAGAGCGGCGAGGACACGCCCGCGACCGACGCGACCGGGGAGCAGATCGTGCTGTCGCTGCATCTGCTCGTCAACGCGGACAACGCCTTCAAGGTTGCCGCCGCCGAGCAGCTCGCCGCCTCGTGGAACGCCGTCGAGGGCGTGAGCGTCACGGTGGACGCGGTAGACTACGAAACCTTCACCGCGCGCATCAGAGAAGGCTCGTTCGACCTGTATTACGGCGAAACGCGCCTTACGCCGGACTTTGATCTGCGGCCGCTGCTGACGCAGGGCGGCAGCCTGAATTTCGGCGGCTATCATGACCCGGACATGGAGAGTACGCTCGCCGCGGCGCGGAAAAGCGGCGACCGGAGCGCGCTCTGCAAGCAGTTTGCGGAGCAGATGCCGTTTATCCCGATCGCGTTCGAGCGGGAGCAGGTCATCATCCGCAAAAATCTCATCAACGGCTTCTCGCCTGTGCCGTACAGCGTATTCTTCGGCCAGGAAAACTGGACGCGCGTCTATGCTGCCGAGAGCGGCAGTGATGCGCAGACGGACGAGGCCGCGCAGTAACCCGAAAGAAAAAGGAAATTCAAAATGCAGGATACACAGAACAATCATCGCCTGCAGGGACACCTGCTCGGTGCATTCAGCGTGCTCGTCTGGGGCACGACGTTCGTTGCGACCAAGGTGCTGCTGCGCACCTTTTCGCCCATCGAGATCATGATCGCGCGGTTTGCGCTCGGCTTTCTCGCGCTGCTCATCGTCGGACGCGGTCTGATGCGCCCGCAGAAAAAATGGCATGAAGCGCTGTTCGCGGCGGCCGGACTGACCGGTGTAACGCTGTATTTCCTCATGGAAAATATCGCGCTGACCTATATCTCCGCCTCGCTCGTGGGCGTGATCGTGGCGGCGGCGCCGCTGTTCACGGCGCTCATCGCAGCCGTCTTTCTCAAGGAAAAGCTGTCGATCTGGTTTTTCTGCGGCTTTGTCTGCGCGATGACCGGCATCACGCTCGTGTCGCTCGCCGGTGTGAGCGAGCTGCACTTCAGTCCGGTCGGCGCGCTGCTGACCGTGGGCGCGGCCCTTGTCTGGGGCGTTTACTCGGTGCTCATCCGTGTGCTCGGTCACATGGGCTACCAGACCGTGCCGCTGACCTGCCGCATTTTCGGATACGGCTTTCTGTTCCTGCTCATCCCGACGGCTTTCGAGGGTCTCCCGGCCGGCATCGCGGCATGGGGTACGCCGGTGCATCTGGCGAACCTGCTGTTTCTCGGCCTGCTCGCGTCCGCAACCTGCTTTGTGACATGGAACCGCGCGGTCTTTCTGCTCGGTCCGGTGCGCACGAGCGTGTACATCTACGCTTCGCCCGTCATCACCATCATCGCCTCCGCGCTCATCCTGCACGAGACCATGACGCCGGTGATGTGGGTCGGCACGGCGCTCGCCCTCGGCGGACTGATGCTGAGCGAGAAAAAAACAAAGAAATCATGATTTCTTACTCCGGTTGCGCGATAGTTGGTGGCGCAACCGGGGTTTTTCTATTATACTGAGCGCAGAAAAGGAGGAATTGCCATGGTAATGACGCTGTATACGATCGTTCCGGTGCTCGCCGTTATGGGCGTATCCGTCTATGTGCTCGTGCTGCTGATCCGGGCGCTGCGGAAATATCTGCGCACCGCGCCCGTCCGGGCGGAAAAGGCCGAGACCGCGAAAACGCTCGGCGCTGTGCTGAAGCAGCACCGCACGGCGTGCAAAATGACGCAGGAGTTCGTCGCAGAGTCGATCGGCGTGAGCCGGCAGGCGGTATCCAAGTGGGAGAGCGGAGTTTCCCATAGTTAAAGATACCACACCAAATATGATGAACCCACGCTTATA
>OIWU01004315.1_pt1 | contig 10200 bp, 9 predicted proteins | sample 1587711 | NCBI WGS metagenome assembly OIWU01 (sample SAMEA3888909, study PRJEB22519) | human gut metagenome | biome: human gut; feature: human-associated habitat; material: faeces | place: Denmark | collected 2010 | reverse complement strand
ATATCAAACCAATGCGAGAAGCTATAAAGCAATGACAAATTATACCCTTTGGTCCTTACGTGACCGTGGTTCTCATAATATCCGTAGCTTGTTCCTCCCAATACGTCCAGTCCTCTTTTTATGTAATCTTTCGTATCCCGATATATCAAACCGGCCTCGGCATACAATCCATGCTTGCCAAACTGATGATTATAGCTGAAACTCAAATTGACATTATCACTTTTCTCCGGTTTCAGATTCATTTTACCAGCTTCAAGGTCTTCATCTCCAAAGAGTTCGTCCGTGGTCGGCAGGCGGAAAGCCTTTTCGTACGAAAGTTTCACCTGAAGATCTTTCCATATAAAATAGGTACCTGCCGCTCCATATCCAAGAGCGCTTGCCGTATTGGACAGATTGATATAATTGCCTATTCCATCCGTATTCTGCGATACCGGTCCCTTGTTGTATTGCCGATAATATTTGGCAAATGCCGACACATTCCATCTGTCCGACGGCATCAGACGGTAAGAAAGCCCGCTGACGTTTTTACGGGTGATTTTAGGAATAGAAAAGTCCGTGAATTTGGAAGAAGCACCAATGGTAGAGCGGCTCGTACGTTCAAAATCACTGATTACATGACTGAAAGTAAACGTATGTGCCTGTCCGATATGATAATTCATCTTCAGCGTCCCATTCCAGTTTCTATTTTTAGATTCACTGTTCTGGTAAGACTGTTCTCCCCGGCTGCCTTTTTCATAAAAATCTCCACGCCAGTTGTAAGCCCGCGAAGCGGTATCGACATTATTGGTGATATTATGATTATAATTGGCAGTCAACAGCAGATCCAGGTTTTTCACCAGTAAGTTCTTTTTGTAATATTCTAAAGAAGGGACCAACGAATGTCCTTTGCGGAATTTTTCACCGAACACGACATCTTGATAAACGCCTGTTTGTATCTCTTTATAGAAATGAGAATAATTGAAACTCAACGCCAAACGGTCTGCCCATTTCTTTCCTACCAAGCCGATTTTTCCAATCACGGCTTCATTATGATACTGGTCATTAAAACGTTTCAGATGATAAATCTTATTTTTGTCAAGTGGCGGAAAACGTACGCTTCCATCTTCTTTAATCTCAAATTCGCGTACATAAGTGTCTACATAATAATCATTATCCGAGAAATTTTGAAAAGCATTGACCTCATACATGAAACCATTTTTGAACGTTTGTCCGAAGCGCACGTATGATTTATGAGTATTAAATGACCCGTAAGAATAGGAAGCGTCCATAAACCACTTTCCGGGTTGCTTGTTGGTGACAATATTAACCACTCCCCCAATAGCATCGGTTCCGAATCCTACAGGAACCACTCCTTTATAGACTTCTATACGGTCGGCAAAATTAATAGGAACATTGTTCAAATCGAATGCGGCACCGGCTCCCTCCTGTGGTATGCCGTCAATGAAGATTTTCACATGTTTCCCGCTAAAGCCATCGATATACAATTGCATATCCGATCCCACTCCACCTGATTCGCGGAGTTTTACACCAGGCACTTTAGTCAGTGCACCCGCCAAAGTCTGCGTACTGTTATGCAATTTCTTCGCATCAATGGCTACCGCATTAAAAGCAGACTGATTCACACGACCGACTCCGGATGTCGTGACCAGCACCTCTCCCAGTTCTTTTACCGCCGGCGCGATAGTGACGTTTACTTTTATTCTTTCTCCCTTGGCTAATTTAACTTTCTTTTCTACCGTTTGATAACCGATAGCCGAAACGACGAGTGTATATTCACCGGCTGTAGTTTTCAAATGATATATACCTTTTTCATCTGTATAGCATCCTTGGTTGGTTCCTTTCAGATAAACTGTCGCAAAATCCACCACTTCTTTCTCCGTGGACATCACTCTGCCTGAAATTAAACTACTACGATGACGCCCATGTTGTGAATATACGGATACGGAAAACAAGAATGCCAGAAAAACCAAAAAATATGGCACTTATATACGACCCGACACTAGTGGGTTAGGTCATAACAAATAGTTATAGCTCGTAGAAATACGGGCTTTTTTATTAACTAAAAAATTAGAAAGTATGAAATTTGATATTATTGATATAATTCATGTTTTAGGTCTTGTTTTTTTAAACTTTCTTTTTTTTATTATGTTCTATAATCCTAATAACAATAGAGGTAATAAAAATACCTGACATAAAAAATATGTAATTTATCACTATCTTCGATATGCCAACATTATTATCTACTATTTTTTCTAATATATATATGGAAAAAGAGTAAATAACTCCACCTGTGAATAAATACATTACAGAGCTGGTATCATAACGACCTAATATTATTGATACTATAAGTAAACCAAATATAGAAATGAAAAGAATAGACATATCTAAAGATAATGCAAAAATAGTTCTGTTTATGAAATCTTGTTGGGCAAAGAAATCACTATATATATACATAAAAGTATAGCATAGTGGTAATTGTATAATTAAACAAATAAGAGCACTTTTTTGCAGCTCATTTAACATCTCAAATATCTTTTCAAAATTCATAACAGTTTATTTTTGTGACAAATGTACTGTTTATAGTTTATAAGCAGTACATTGCTCTATATGTTGTATAAAAATGTTCTTTAGCATCCTTGCGAAAAACTTCCTTGAAAATATATTGCAAATTACTTGCTAATATCGTTGATTTTTAGTATATTTGGATAGCTAAAAATTTGACGTTATGAAAACCGATTTTACTCTTTTAACTCTATCTGAAAACTTTCCCGATGAAGAAAGTTGCATCAGATATTTTGAGAAGATGCGATGGGGAGATGAAGTCATTTCGCCTTATGACAGCAATTCTAAGGTTTATAAATGTGGTAATGGTAAGTATAAATGCAAGAATACTGGAAGATACTTTGATGTTAAAACTGGTACTGCATTTGCCAATACTAAACTGCCTATGAAAGCATGGTTTTATGCTATGATGTTATTCTTGTCACATAAGAGAGGTGTTTCATCATGTCAATTAGCGAGAGATTTAGGTATAACTCAAAAAACAGCGTGGAAGATGCTCCATAAGATTAGACAATATATGGAGATGGAGAATAGCCATACTTTATCCGGTGAGGTTGAAATTGATGAAGCGTTTGTAGGTGGGAAGAATAAAAATAGACATAAGGATAAGAAAGTAGAGAAATGTCAAGGACGTAGTTATAAGGATAAAGTTCCTGTATTCGGAATACTTGAAAGAGGTGGTAAGGTTGTTGCCAAAGTTGTTCCCAATACACAAGCTAAAACTATAGTTCCGATTATCAAAGAAAAAGTTGAATTAGGTAGTGTTGTTTATACTGATGGTTGGGATTACAGTGGACTGCATGGGAAGTATGTACAAAGGTCAGTAGACCATGAAAAACATTTCTATGGTACGACCTATGCAACAGATGAAGGCGAGATAATTGTTGTTAGTACGAACGGTATCGAAAATGTGTGGTCACATTTCAAGAGAATGATATTTGGGATATACTATCATGTAAGCAAAAAATATATGCAGAGGTATATTGACGAATATATTTTCCGATTTAATACTCGAAATTTTACCGATTCTCAAAGATTTAATTTACTTTTGCGTAATGCAGCTTAGTTATGGGAAAGAAAAAGAAACAAGAAATAGACCTAAGTAACATTAAAACAGTGAGGTTAGAGATTAACTTTTCTGTTCCTAAAGAACAGTTCGATGAACTGCTCCGAAAGATGGCGCACATTGCGGAAGGGAAAACACCGGATCAAGTCGAAGATGAGAAAGATAAAGACAAGGAGGAAAAGAAGAAGGACTAACAGTTTGTTATTTATGAAGTTATTCTTATATTTGCAGCGTATCATCGAATAGATGGTGCGCTTTTTACGTATTATAGCCTAATCGCCATCGAACTACCACATTGACAGCAATAAGGCTATTTTGGACTCACTTATGGGTGTATTGCGTTTATACGCCATATACTGGCGTAGACTTTTGCCTATAAGTGAGTAGGGTGTGGTAGCCCTCGATGGCGTTAGGCATTAGCTCTACGCCTTTTTCATATATATGCGTGAGGTGATGCTAACTAAATGGAAACATTATTATTTAGTATTAACCAATAAAACGCAAAATGTTATGGAAAAGCAATGTAAAAAGTGCGGCAAAAAGTTAGATAATGATTTTTCTGATTATTGTCTCGATTGTTTAAAGTTTAGCTACTCCAAGTTAGTTAAAGAAAAGCAAGAACAAAAAGAGGATTCTGTATTAAACTCATGTAACAAAGAAGAAGCTACTCTAATTGTAATTGCTAATATTGTACTTACGATAGGAATAATAGCTTCAATCGTTCTCACGTTTATTATGGCATACGATAAATATGGAGATATTCAATATACTGGATTAGCAATCACACTGTCTACTTTACTATCAAGTGTTGTAACTTGGGCTGTACTTTTATGTATAGCAAAAATATCCAAAAACATTAGGGAAATCAGAAATAAATTGCTATCTTAGCAGTCGAAAAAGAAACATGCTCTTTCCAGTTAACACCAACTAGAAAGAGCTTTTTTATTATAACTAAAAGTTATGGCACAAGGCTAGGTGTTGAGTCGTATATAAGTGCCAAAAATATTTATTGCTCATCTCCTTTTTACCTTTTTACTTTATACCTTTTCATTGCTCTAAAAGCGATGCAAAGGTAAGCAGAAAGAGGGATGCCAAACAATCCCTATCTATTGGTAAAAATAAGACAACAAAAATGAGATATATAGATATGTACAATACCTATATATAAGTAAATACTAGATAATTTAAATAAAAAAAGAAAAGAAACCCTACTTCAGCCAACTCGCCAACGCACGTTCCGTTACCTCCCACAACTGCTCTTTCTGTACATGATTCGTGTATTTATCAGACAAGTTTTTCCGGTGGTTATTAACATACAGTTGCCCTGTCACACCGGCTTCCTTCTCGTCCAACAGTAAACCGATTGCCGTAGAAGCCCCTTTCTTGGGTTTACGGATAAAAGGACGGAAAAAAATATCCGTCAACGGATCGAACCACTTGTGCATAGTGATGATATCAGTAGAAACAATTCCCGGATCGGCAGCATTGACGCTAATCCCTTTCTCTCGAAGTTGCTCGGAAAGTTCGAAAGTAAACAATAATAAAGCCAGCTTCGTGTTACTGTAAACAGGAATCCTCCAAAACGTTCCCGTTTTCCCTCTATGAAAGAAATCCGGGAAGTCGAGCTTGCCGATTGCGTATGTACAGGAAACCATATTTACGATACGCGCTCCACGCACCATCAGCGGAATTAATTTCCGGGTAAGCAGATAAGGTCCCATGTAGTTCACACTTACCGTTCGTTCGAATCCTTCGGAAGTAGTATGAAAACCTGTCTCCATCGTTCCGGCATTATTCATTAACAAAGAGATGGGAAGATTCCTTTCTAAGATCTGACTGGCAAAAGCAACTACGGATTGCATGGAAGATAAGTCAATAGCCATAACCTCCAAATCCGGGTTTCCGGTTTCCTTGCTCAAACGTTCACGAACAACCTCCGCTTTCTTCGGATGATAACAAGCCATTATGATTCGATAACCGGCTTTGGCTACGGCACGTGTTATTTCTGTTCCCATTCCTCCGTCCGCACCGGTGATGATTGCCCATTTCATTTCACTCATTTTTTCTCCAGTTTATCAATCTCCTTTTGTAAAGAGGAAGGTAATTGTTCTTTCAAATGTTGATGACAAGCCATTTCTATCGTATACATACGTCCTATGCAATAATTACTGTGTCCACAGTTGCAGCGTGCTTGTTGCTCCTGTTTCATCCGGTTCACGAATCCCGGTTCGTTGAGTAACGCTCTCGCCATCTGCACGGCATCAAAACCGGAATCGAGCACTTCATCTATTTTCTGACGGGAAACAAGACCACCGACATAAATCAACGGCGCATCCGGAAGAGCCGCACGGAATTTCAATGCATCTTCAAGGAAATAGGCCTCTTTGAAGGGCACAGAGGGTATCATCCATTTGCCAAACATACGGACTCCGTATTTCAGCCACCAACAATTCATATAGTAAGACATCGAACGAATCGGCATGGCACCTCTCATTACATACATCGGCGCTTTGCTGACAAAACCACCACTCAACACCAATCCATGAGCACCAAGTTCCAACAGACGTTTGGCCACTTGTATGGATTCGTCTATCTCCATTCCTCCTTTGAAGCCGTCGCGCATATTCATTTTTACGAAAACTGCCATATCACTGCCTGCCGCTTTCATCACTTCTTCCATCACCATATCCATAAAACGCATCCGGTTTTCGAGCGAACCGCCATATTCATCTTTCCGATGATTGGTGTAGGGAGACAGGAATTGACTAATCAAATAGCCGTGCCCCGCATGTACTTCAACGGCGTCAAATCCGGCTTTCCTCGCCAGATTGACTGCATTTCCATACGCTTTCGCCATTTCCGGCAGCTCCTCTTTTTCCATTCCACGCACAAACGTAGGAGAATAGAGGTTGAAGCCTGAAGATGCGGATATAGGAGTGACACCACATATATTTTTATGGGACATATTTCCACAATGCCCGATTTGTATACCTACTGCGGCACCTTCATCGTGCACGGCTTTTGTCAGTTCGTGTAAACGGGGAATAATGGACGGACGCAACCACAACTGACGGTCGAAAGAAAGTCCGCTTTGTGTCACGGCAGCATAAGCCACTGTTGTCATACCCACTCCCCCCGCAGCTACCGACCGATGGTAATCCAGCAACATCTGCGTGGGAGTATTCTCCGGACACATGCTCTCAAAAGCTGCCGAACGGATCGTTCGATTCCGCAGCGTCAAAGGGCCAAAGGTGACCGGGCTAAAAAGTTTAGATTCCATAGTAGTTGATATTTTATTTAAGTCATACGTAAGTCATGATAAAAAACGCCCCTAATAAAGGAAAGGGAACACTCGTTTCCGTTCTCCCACTGCGTCTCCGAATTCTTCGCGGTAACGGCACCAAATGGCGTTGGCACGGGGAACAAGGTTAGCAATCGTCCACCAAAGGAAGACCAGACCGGAAAGTGAACAAGTGAGTATCGCCCAACCTGCCCATTCTACTATCTCGCCGAAATAGTTGGCGGAAGTGACATAACGGTACATTCCTTTTTGAGGCAGATAATGCCGGGTGTCTCCCGGTTTGCGCAAATGACGAATGATATAATCCGACTGCCAGTTCAACAGCATACCTGCGAAAAAGAGCAGTGCGCCGATAATAAACCACGGTGAAGTGAACCAACCGGCTTGATACATCGTTTCGGGAGCAAGATAGAAAATCCATTTTCCTTGCATATAACCATTCAGCAGATTAAAAAGAACTCCCATCGACATGATTGCCAGCGGCATCTTACTTTTTCCTTTCAATAGCAAAGGGAAGATGAAAGCACGCTGAAAATAGTGAATCTGAAAGAAGAGGAAGAAAGTGAAAATCACCGGTTCAAACCGACGTTCGGAATAGATCCACATCACGCACATCACCACAAAAACCGGAGCTTCCATCAATATCCAGGCTAGTTTATTGGAGATAGCTACTCCCCACGATGCTGTGCGGAAAATACCATATCCGGCTTTCACAAAGTAAAGGGCGATAAAAACAAACAAAGCAATCAGGCTCATCACCCCCAGAAACAGATTAAAAGTATCTATACTCATACCGATCTATTTTGTAACACGCAAAAATAACAAAAATGAGATAAACGACGATACAAAAAATAGAAAGAATCTGAAGTACATTCTTTTACGAACATAAAAAAGGAGAAAATATAAAATTTCCCGGATGCGCGTCTGAAATGATCGGGCACACATCCGGGATTACTTATCTATTTAATAAAAGGATTTGTTCTTATCAGCGTTTCTTAATTGGGATATAAGCCAAATCATCAAGTACATTTTTATAAGCCGGGCGGATAATCCGTTTACCGTCGAAGGTTAATTCTTCATTGCGGTGTGCACACCAGCCTACGATACGTGCCATGGCAAACAGTGGAGTGAAGATTTCCTGCGGCAAACCGATCATTTCATACACGAAGCCCGAATAGAAATCGATATTGCTGGACACTGTCTTTCCGTTGTTTTTAACCCGTCCGAAAGTAGCGATGGCACGTTCTTCCAACAGTTCGAGGAAAGCAAATTCGCTTTCTCTGCCTTTTTCACGGGCAAGGTCGCGAGCCAGTTCTTTCAATAGAAGAGCACGAGGGTCGGAGATGGTATAAACGGCATGTCCGATACCATAGATCAGTCCGGTTTTGTTATACACTTCTTTGTTCAACATTCGGGTGTAGTAAGTATCTATCTCATCTACACTTGTCCAGTCTTTGATATTTTCCTTCAGGTGCTGGAACATGTCGGCAACCTGAATATTGGCACCTCCGTGAAGCGGACCTTTCAGCGAACCGATACCAGCGGCGATGGCCGAATAAGTATCTGTTCCGGTAGAAGAAGTAACGCGAACGGTGAAAGTAGAGTTATTACCACCACCGTGCTCTGCCTGAAGAATCAGCAATAGGTCGAGGGTGCGTGCATCCAGTTCGGTATAGTCTTTTTTCAGCATATACAGGAAATTCTCGGCAATAGAGAGCTTTTCCTGCGGATGGCGGATATGCAGAGAACGTCCGAAAGTAGCATGACGAAGCATATTATAAGCATAAGCGATGATAGTGGGGAACTTTGAAATCAGTTCAATACTCTGACGCATCAGGTTATCCCGGGAGGTATCATCCGCATTTGCGTCAAAACGATACATTTCCAATACACTGCGAGAAAGAATATTCATGATGTTGTTTCCTTCCAACTCGATGATGTTCATTTTCGTTTTCTGTTCCAACGGCATATTGTCGTTAATCAACTCACGGAAAGAAAGCAATTCTTCTTTATCTGGCAGACGTCCGGAAAGCAATAGGTAAGCCACTTCTTCGAAGCCAAAGCGTTTCTCTTTGATTATAGCGTGAGAAATATCTTCTACATCATAACCGCGATAGAACAGTTTTCCCGGTATGGGTTTCAACCCACCCCCCGGAACACGTTCATATCCTACTACATTACCGATTCTGGTTAAACCTACCAATACACCTGTGCCGTCTTCATTACGCAATCCGCGCTTCACATCAAACTTGGAGAACAATTCTGTATCAATCCGGGTAGCTTCCTTCATTTCCTCGGAAAGCTTGTAAATCAAGTACTCTTTTTTCATCTTTCTTCGTTTTTTATTCGTTACTTTTGTTTTTCAATTCTTTCCACGATCTCACGAGTGAAAGCGGAAGTAGAGAGGGAGGTTCCATTCGGCATAAAACGGGCTAAATCGTGTGTAGCGCGAGCGTCCAGGAAGCTTTGTTCCAAGGCTTTCTCTATCAGAGCAGCCGCTTCTTTCCAGTCAAAATATTCGAGCATCATTACTGCCGAAAGGATAATAGAACAAGGGTTCACCACATCTTTTCCCGCAATATTGGGAGCTGATCCATGAGTCGCTTCAAAGATGGCATGACCTGTCTGGTAGTTGATATTTGCTCCCGGAGCGATGCCGATACCGCCTACCATGGCCGCCAGTTGGTCGGAAACATAGTCTCCGTTGAGGTTTAAGGTGGCTATCACGGAATATTCTTCGGGAATAAGCAACGTGTTCTGCAGAAATGCATCGCAATGCAGTCCTTGATGACCAGACGCCCTTCCGCCAGCTCTTTAGCAAACTCACGCTCTGCCAACTCGTAGCCCCACTTCCTGAAACCACCTTCCGTAAACTTCATGATGTTTCCCTTGTGTACCAACGTTACGGAAGGCAGATGATGCTCAAGCGCATATCGGCAGGCGGCACGTACCAAGCGTTCCGTTCCTTCTCTTGAAACGGGCTTCACACCAAACGAGGAGGTCTCCGGAAAACGGACTTTCGTCACTCCCATATCGTCATGGAGAAAACGATAGAACTTCTCAGCCTCCGGAGTTCCGGCTTCCCATTCGATGCCTGCATAAATATCCTCGGTATTCTCACGGAATACGCACATATCTACCTTCTGCGGTTCCTTTAGCGGAGAAACGATACCCTTATACCAACGCACAGGACGTTGGCAGACATATAAATCAAGCGTCTGGCGCAATGCCACGTTCAACGAACGGATGCCCCCACCGACAGGAGTTGTCA
>OIWU01004313.1_pt1 | contig 10200 bp, 10 predicted proteins | sample 1587711 | NCBI WGS metagenome assembly OIWU01 (sample SAMEA3888909, study PRJEB22519) | human gut metagenome | biome: human gut; feature: human-associated habitat; material: faeces | place: Denmark | collected 2010 | reverse complement strand
TGCCAAAATAAACCTGTCCCTTTTTGGCAGGTTTTAGCTCAGCAGCATGCGGTCGTTGGCGAGCTCGCCGCCCGAGACCTCCTCGAACTTCTGCAGTAGGTCGGCGACGGTGAGCGACTTTTTCTCGTCGCCGGCCACGTCGTAGATCACATGACCCTCGTGCATCATGATCAGACGGTTACCCAGACGGATGGCGTCGTTCATGTTGTGCGTGACCATGAGCGTGGTCACACCTTTTTCGGCGACGATACGTCTCGTGATCTGCATGACGGTCTCGGCAGTCTTGGGATCCAGTGCCGCCGTATGCTCATCCAGAATCAGCAGATCAATAGGCGTCATAGTGGACATGAGCAGTGAAAGTGCCTGCCGCTGACCGCCGGACAGGGATCCCACCGGGATGTCCATCCGATCCTCCAGCCCCAGACCGACCGACGCGACCAGCTCCCGGAACAATCCTGCCTTACGACGGCTGACAGCAGGCGTAAATCCATAGGGTTTTCCCTTGTTTGCAGCCAGCGACAGGTTTTCCAGGATGGTCATATCCGGCACGGTGCCCATGGCAGGATCCTGATACACCCGCCCGATTGAGGCGGCGCGTCGGTGCTCCGGCAGAGCAGTCACGTCCCTGCCGTCAACCAGGATGCGTCCCCCATCGCACGGGAGCGATCCGCACAGGATATTCAGCATCGTGGTCTTCCCGGAACCGTTTGAACCGACAACCGACACGAAATCCCCGTCCTGAATGTCCAGGTTAAAGCCGCGGAACAGATGGGACTCATTGACCGTTCCCCGGTTGAAATACTTCTGGATACCTTCCAATCGGATCATGCCCGCGCACCTCCTTCCGCCCGTTTTGCTTTCAGTCTGCCAAGCAGGCGCGACAACTGCCGGTTGCCGATCAGAATAAGGGCAAACAGCACCGCATTGAGCAGTTTGAGGTAGATGCCGTTTGTATCGACCAGCACAAGGTAATTTAGACAGAGGGAGTAAATGACGGCGCCAACTGCCACAGCCGTAGTGTTCCGAACAAAGCGCAGGCGCGCAAACAGACTCATACCGATGATGACAGATGCCAATGCCAGCACGACCTTTCCACTGCCGGATGTGTTGTCATAGCTCATGGTGTATTGCGTATAGGCGGCACCGGACACGGCAGAGAATCCGTTGGCAAGCGCCAAGCCGAGTATCTTGTAGTTCCCGGCGTCCCGCCCCAGCGAGACCACAACCCGGCTGTTACTCCCGGCGGCACGGAGCATATACCCCATACGGGTTCCCAGAAACAGGTCGATCAACAGCTTGAAAAGCAGCACCATGCCGAACAGAATGCCGATTGTCGCCCCCTTCTCCGCCATGCCGGGCAGACCGAGATCAAACAGACTGCTCATACCGTGCCCACGGTAGGAAAAGATAGTCGTGGTGTAACCGCCCGGCGTCAGCAGCTGTGTCAGTGCCAAGGTGACCGACAGCAGAGCCGTCATAACGATGATCGCCGAGAGCAGCGGCGTAATCTTCAGCTTAACGTGGAGCAGTCCCGTGACTGTCCCGGCAAGGGCGCCCGCTGCGAAGGAGAGCAGGACGGCAAGGACCGGCGGCAGGTTCAGCCGGAACAGAAGCACCGTGCAGACGACACCGCCCAGGGGGAAGGTGCCGTCCACAGACAGGTCGGGAAAATCCAGGATGGAGTACGAAATGTACACGCCGAGTGCCAGCACGGCAAAGCAGAGTCCCATCTGCAGACCGTCCAGCGTGGTATTCAGAAACAGCATGGTGCAGAGTTCCCTTTCAGTTTTTTACATCGGTAAGCGTCAGTCCGTCCGGCACGGTCAGTCCCAAAGTCCGGCAGACTTCACTGTTGTAGTAGTTGGCAGGGTCGGTGATGGTGGCAACCGGAATATCGGCGGCAGACTTCCCGCCCAGGATTGCGGCAGCGGCGGTGCCGGCAGATTTCCCGACCGTAACGTAGTCGATGGATGCCGATGCGGCACAGCCGACCTTGACCTGCTCAATCTCGGAGCCGAACACGGGGATCTTTTTTGCGTTGGTCAGCGGCAGGATATTGCTTTCCAGCTTGCCGACGATGGTGTTATCCAGCAGGTTCACGAAGCAATCCACGCCCGCATCCAGAAGAGCATGCACCTGCGTGTCAATGGTGGTGATGTCGGACACAACACGGCCGGAAATCTCCATGCCGGTGTACGCGCCCGCAGCCTTCTTCAGCTCCGCGAGCTGGTAGGGGGACGAGGACTCATCGGAGGAGTACAGCACGCCGATTTTGAGATCGGTCTTGCCCATGAAGGCGGTCACAACCTCCAGCTGTTTGGAAAAATTCGGCACATCGGAAGAACCGGTCACATTCCGGTAGTTAGCCATGGTCGCCTGATCGGTGACAGCGCAGTACACGACCGGTATGGCACCGTCCGCCTCATTGGCGGCGGTAACGGCAGAGGGGGTCGCAATGGCAAGAATGACAGCAGCGCCCTTATTGACCAGCGTTTTTGCCTGCGACTGCGCGGTTGTCATGTCAAAGTTGCTGTTCAGACGCTGGATGTCGTAGGCGGAGAGATCAAGCCCGCTTTCCTCCAGCCCCTGCATGATGCCGTCATAGCAGTTATTGAGCGACTCGTGCGAGCCGAACTGGAGGATGCCGATGATCGGCTTCCTGCTCCCGCAGGCGGCAAACGACAGGGTTGCAAGCATGGTGAGCAATACGGCAAGGGTAGCGGAAACCGCTCTGAACAATCTGTGGTTGCGTTTCATAATAATGATTCCTTTCTGAATTTATTATTCGAAAATGTCCATTCAACGGATAGTACAGGATGGTCGCCTGCTCATTACAGTGTCCGGCGGCGCACCGCCATCGCGCTATATACCGTATCCTCCTTTCCCCGGTACAGCGACCGAAAAAAACAAAAAAGCCCGCACAGACACATTGTCTGTCCGGGACGAATACCGATAAACAGTACCCGTGGTACCACCCACATTCAGGTCGTCCTGCCCTGTCATTCGCTGACCGTCACTGTCCGACCTGCACTCAACGCGTAATACCGCCTGCGGCTCATACACGGCGTTTTGGTAACGGGAACGCACCCCGTCGGTTGCTACTGACGGAGGATTGCCTCCGCGTTCGTCCGCCCTCTGAAGTCCATTCACCCCTGCTTCCTCCGCCGCGCTTCCACCGTGCCGCAGCTCTCTGTGGGATTCTGTCGGGGGCTACTCCTCTTCATCTTTGGTTTGAATGGGAAGATTCTATCACATTTGCCGCACTCTGTCAAGGGGGATTCCCGAAAAAGTTGATGTTATATTGAACAAATATTTCAAAAAAGCTTGCATGAATTTTTATGTCGCAAATTGGCGGTTTTCTATTTACTTTGTGATGATTCTGTGATATACTGTACGGTGATCAGGGTCACGGAACGGCAGATGCGTTAAGTGAGTTCGTTGCGCTATAGAAAGGGAGTCCACCGGTTGCCCGGTGCGTCCCCGTCTGCTGTCTGGCATACGTCAGGCACTTTTTTTATGGCACAAGGAATAAACCGGAGCCGGGACTCAAATATTTGAGGAGGATTTCTCATGAAACTCGTCTACGGAATCAAGGACAAGCCCCGCTTCCCCCAGCTGCTTGCGTTTGCCTTCCAGCAGCTGCTTGCCATTATGGCGGCAACCATCGCGGTGCCCATGATCACCTCTGGTCACTACGACAATTTTGACCTGTCGATGAGCACAGCCGCTGCGCTGATCGGTGCAGGCTTCGGCACCATCGTGTACCTGCTGTTCACCAAGTTCAGAAGCCCCGTGTTCCTCGGCTCGTCCTTCGCCTTCCTCGGCTCCATGGCGGCCGCCTTCGGCGGTGCCGTGTCCATGCAGGTTGGCTACCTCGGACTGCTGATCGGTGCGGTAGCTGCCGGTCTGGTGTACGTGATCATTGCGCTGATCGTCAAGCTGGTCGGCGTCAACTGGATCAACAAACTGATGCCCGCCGTTGTCATCGGTCCCACGGTTGCCATCATCGGTCTGTCGCTTGCCGGAAACGCTGTCAGCGATCTGCAGACCGCTCCTGCCGGCGGTCACAAGCTGCTTGCGGTGCTGTGCGGTCTGATTACGCTGGCTGTGACCATGCTCTGCTCCGTGTACGGCAAGAAGAACCTCAAAACCATCCCCTTCATCATCGGCATTCTGGCAGGATATGCCGTTGCCCTGGTGTTCACGCTGATCGGCAAGGCGACCGACACGGCAAGCCTGCTTATCATCAATCTGGATTCCTTCAAGAGCCTGACAGCGGACGGCGTGTCTGTCAATACCTTTGTCAACACCCACATCTTTGAGCAGATGACCTTCACCAATGCGTTTAAGGGTGTCAAGGATCTGAGCGGCGCCTATGTTGCCAACATCCTGTTCGCTTATGTTCCGGTTGCCTTCGTGGTGTTTGCCGAGCATATCGCTGACCACAAGAACCTCTCCTCCATCATTGATCAGGATCTGCTGACGAACCCCGGTCTGTCCCGCACACTGCTTGGTGACGGTGTCGGATCGGCTGTCGGCGCCTTCTTCGGCGGTTGCCCCAACACCACCTACGGCGAGTCAGTCGGTTGCGTGGCAATTTCCGGAAACGCTTCGATCGTGACCATCCTTGCAACAGCTGTCATGGCGATCCTCGTCGCGTTTGTGAATCCCTTCGTGGTGTTCCTCTCCTCCATCCCCAACTGCGTCATGGGCGGTGTTTGCATGGCTCTGTACGGCTTCATCGCGGTTTCCGGTCTGAAGATGGTGCAGAAGGTCGATCTGGAGGACAACCGGAACCTGTTCGTGGTTTCCGCCATTCTGATCTCCGGTATCGGCGGTCTGTCCCTGACCATTGCGCTGGGTAAGGGGCACTCCATTACCATCACCTCCATTGCCTGCGCCCTGATCCTTGGCATCCTGACCAACGTCATGCTGAGCAGAAAGAAAAAGGACAAGTCCGGCAAGTAAAAATTGCACATTTTTCCCGCAGGGCAGGCGGAATTATTCCCGTTCGCCCTGCACAAGCTATCCCCGGAGCCTGCTGTTTCTGACAGGTTCCGGGGGTAGTTTTTATGAATAATTCGTACGAATCAGACACCACGGCACCCTGCGGCACCGCGTGCGGCGGGGACATTCTCGCCTGCCTGCCGATTCCCGCCTCCTGCGCACAGGCGTTGCGGCGACTCCGGGCGCCGGCACTGCGCGTGCAGTACAGCATGGAGAAGCAGTTCGTCCCGGATCTCGACGCCGCGCGCGGCGCGGCATCCGGAAGCACCGGCACAGGATCCTGCGCCGGGCAGAGCAGTCCGCAGGAAAGCGGGCAGGACAGCGAATTCGGAAGCGGCTGGAGCGGTCAACCGCAAAGCACCGCAGGCAATAAGCAGAGCGGCGGGCAGATCAACACACCCGGCACCATGCGCGAGCAGGGTTCGTTCACCGTGCGCCTGTTCGATTTGGCGGTCGGCAGCGTACTGATACTGACTGCGGTCTGCATGGTCAAATGCTGCTGCGGCATGAAGCGGGTATGCCGCCGTTGGTTCTGACTTGCAGGGGGCACCAAGCCCCCTGCCGTAAGGAAGCACCGATGCCGGAAAATACCGGCATCTTTTTTTCTGCACCTTGACGGCGCGCGCCGAATGTGATATAATGCAGGCAGTTCCGATTGCATACCACATAAAGGAGGTTTTCCCATGGAATTTTCAGGTTTTCTGGACAGCAAGCGCGGTGCCTGCCGCGCACTGGTCGCCGAGTTGCGCCGCAGTTTCGCCTACGTCAGCATTCTCGGAACCGATGTCCGTGCAACCATGTTCCACACCAACCGCCGTTCCTCGGCTATCTGCGATGGCGAAGGCGAGTGCGGCTTCGTCGTCCGGATGCACAACGGACGCGCATTCTTTGAGTATTCGCTGGACGACATCACCGGCGACCCAACCGTACTGGCTGACCGTATTCGCGCGGCGGTCGCGGCTGATCCGTCACTGAACGAGCGCATGATCGTATGCGCTGTCCCGGACGATCAACCGCTGAAGCAGGATTTTGTCCGGGAGTCGGACTTTTCGGACTATGCGGACGGCGATCTGTTGTCTTTCTGCACGGGGCTGCGCGATGAGATCCTTCAACGCGACGAACGGTTTCTCAACGCCGTCGTGATGCTCCAGCCGTTCACGGTCTCCAAGCTGTTTGTTTCAGAGCACCGGGAGCTGTCCCAGCATTACGGCTGGGTCAATGGCTTTCTTGCGGTCATCTGCCGGGACGGCAGGATGGTGCAGGCGAGAGAGTGCGCCTACTCCAATCAGATCGCGGATCTGATGCGTACCATGCCGGGTCTTGTAGACAGGCTGGTTGACAAGGCGATTCATCTGACGCGTGCCACGCCCATTGAGCCGGGCGTGTACGATGTCATCACCGACAGCTCTATCTCCGGTCTGATCGCCCACGAGGCGTTCGGGCACGGAGTGGAAATGGATCAGTTTGTCAAGGATCGCGCGCTTGCCAAGCACTGCGTCGGACAGTATGTCGCATCCCCCATTGCCAATATGCGTGACGGCGCGGCGGCAGCGCTCAGCGCGGCTTCCTACTTCTTCGACGATGACGGTGTGCTTGCACAGGATACACAGATAATCAAGGACGGCATCCTGGTCGCGGGACTGTCCGACCTGGCTTCCGCCGCCGAGCTGGGTTGCGCACCATCCGGCAACAGCCGCCGACAGTCCTACCGCCGCAAAGCGTATGCCCGCATGACCAATACCTTCTTTGAGCGCGGCACCGACAAACTGGAGGACATGATAGCCTCCGTCCGGCACGGCTATATGCTGTTTGAGACCAACAACGGCATGGAGGACCCCAAAAACTGGCAGATTCAGTGCACGGCGGAATACGGCATCGAAATTGTGGACGGCAAGCTGACCGACCATTATGTTTCCCCGGTCGTCATGAGCGGCTTTGTGCCTGACATGCTCAAGTCCATTTCCATGGTTTCCGATGGCTTTGAAGTCATCGGCGCAGGGCAATGCGGCAAGGGTTACAAGGAGTGGGTGCGCGTCTCGGACGGCGGACCGAATCTGAAAGTGAGGGTAAAGCTGGGATGAAGATCATGGATATTCAAAAACTGTTTGGGCAGAATCGGGAAATCAGCGGATTCCGGATCGTATCGACCAAGACCGACTCCTACGAGCTGTTCTTTGTACACCGGAAGCTGGAAACGGTTCGTGCTACCGACACGGACACCGTCAGCGTAACCGTTTATGTCAATCACGACGGCAAGGTCGGTGATTCGACCTTCTCGGTTTACGGTTCCATGGGTGAAGCGGAAGTTGCGGATCGGATCGCCGCTGCCGCCGAGCGTGCCCGTTTGGTGTTCAACGAGCCTTACGAGCTGCCGGAAGGCGGCGTGCTTGAGGCGGAGTTGCCCTCCAATCTCCGGGACGCCGAGCCGCGTGCGCTTGCCGCCGGGATTGCGGACGCTGTGTTCGCCGCCGACTGCGTGGAGGGTGGTTCCATCAATGCAACCGAAATCTTTCTGTACCGCGACACGGTACGGGTCGTCAACAGTCGCGGCATTGACAAGACGCAGGTCAAATACCGCGCCATGATCGAAGCAATCCCGACTTTCACAGAGGGGGAGGATTCCGTCGAGCTGTATGAGGCGTACCGCTTTACCGATTTTGACCCGGCTCGCGTCACGTCGGAGATCGCAGAGAAGATGCAGGAGGTTTCCCTGCGTCGCCGGGCGCAAAAGCCTGCCACGCCCATGACCGCCCGCGTCGTACTGCGCAGCAAGGAAATCGGCGAGCTGATGTCCGAGCTGGCAGGCGACCTGAATTATGCCAACGTGTACGCGCAAGGTAATCTTCACAAAAAAGGGGAAGCCTTACAGGGGGATACGCCCTCCGGAGACCCACTCACGCTGACGCTTTGCGGGCAGGTGCGCGGTAGCGGAAACTCTGCCTTCTTTGACGGAGACGGCGTCGCGCTGACCGATACAACGGTTATTCGGAACGGAATCGTTTCTGCGTACTACGGCACGCACCGGTTTGCTTCCTACCTCGGCGAACCGGAAACCGGCGACCTGCCCTGCCTGCGCCTGGCGCCCGGCAGTCTGACTGCGGACGAGCTGAACGCAGAGCCATGGATTGAGTGCGTTTCCCTGTCCGGATTGCAGGTCGATCTGTACAACGATTACATCGGCGGCGAGATACGACTGGCGTATCTCCACCGGAACGGCGAATCCCTCCCGCTGACCGGCATCACCATGAGTGCCAAACTGTCTGACGTGCTGGGTAGCCTGCGCCTGTCCGATACGACATCTGTCAACGACAACTACGAAGGACCGGACAGAATGCTCCTGCGCGGCATGGCAATTCTGTAACCCCCGGACGCATAAGGGGTGTAAAAACTCAAAATGAGTTTTTACACCCCTTTTGTGCAGCTTTTCCTCCCCTTCCCTTCCACAACAGGAAAAGCAAGAAAAATGTTCCAACTTTAATCCTGTATTTTTTTGCAAATCCCCGCGTGTTTACCGACATTGGTTGCATAACGGGGATTCTGCCACCCGAATGCCTGCATTTGCATTGTATATATATTGTTACCGAGTATTATGCATTTTGCCATACAAAGCGCCTCGATTCGCGTCAATAATGCCCTGTTATGCCGCATTTTTCTTTTTGATCCTGCTTGACAATGGTAACTGGTTCCGAATCCGGAACAAAATGCCCCCTGAACGCCACTTTTCACTTTATTGGCGGATTAAATCCGCATTCGGAATGTGGTATAATAGTATCATGGGCTGGCGCCATGCGGCAGCCGCCCGTAATCTGTTCATTTTTACAGGGAGGTAAGGGTATGCAAACCCAGAATCAGGAACAACCGCAAGTCATTTACCACGATGAGAGCCTGGCTGACCATATGTCAGGCAACTGCCATGCATGGCGATTCACGGCACTGCGCAATTGCGCATATCCGGTCGGCAACCGTACGGTGTACTGCACCCTGTACATAATCGACCGCGCAGATGCAGCCGGGAATCGCGCCTCTCTGGCAGGTGCTGCATCGGCGCACTTTGCGATCGGTCTTGATTCCGGAGCAGAGCGGGCACTATGCCTGCTCGACCGCGTGCATCAACCGGCGGAGCAGGTATTTGAACTGCTGACCCGCCATGCGGTAACACCCTGCCATTTGACGGATGTGCTGGAGGATATGGCTGCCGTTCCGTGAGTCTGCTTTGCTCTGCTCAGCCGGCGGCGCAGTGCGGCGTTCTGTTTTTTCGGTCGCGTGCATAGGATGTTCTATCCGATACGGATGGAGGAAACCCTATGTCTGCCAAAGCGTTTTGCATATGCCGCCGACTGTTGCTTCCGGGATTGGCTGTACTGTTGACACTGCTGCTCTGCCTGTCTGCGTGGCTGCTGGCTGATGGCGATCCCAGCCCGCTCCGGACAGCCCCTACAACTCCGGACATCCGGACGAATGCCGTGACGGGCAGCTTTCCCTTCCGCTGTGTGGTCATAGACGCAGGTCACGGCGGGGAGGACGGCGGTGCGCAGAGCGCCGACGGTCTGCTTGAGAAAGACGTCAATCTGTCGGTAGCCCTCTGCCTCCGGGATTACCTGGAAGCGGCAGGCATCCCGACCGTCCTGACACGCACGCAGGATAAGCTGCTGTATGACCCGGCGGGGCACTATCGGGGCAGGAAAAAGACGCTGGATCTGGCTGCCCGGTTGGCGATAGCCCAGGCAGTGCCGGACAGTCTGTTTGTCAGCATCCACATGAATTCCTTTCCCCAACCGCAGTACAGCGGCGTGCAGGTGTGGTATGCCCCTTCCGATCCGGCATCCGAGCGGGTAGCGTCATGTATTCAAACGCAGGCGCGTCTGCTCGCCCCCGCAAACAGACGCCGCCCGCAAGTGGCAGGCTCCAACATTTTCCTGCTGGACAGACTGGAGACCCCGGCGGTTCTGGTCGAGGGCGGTTTCCTGTCAAACCCGGAGGAAGCGGCTCGTCTTGCGACCGACGCTTATCGGCAGCGGTTGGCATTCGTTCTGTTTCTCGCGCTCAGTTCTTGCGATTGAGGAATCGCAAGCCAGCAAGCCCCCGGTGCGCATAGACGGGTGTCCGTAAAACAGTTAATCCTCCGTATGGCTTAGACTATGCGGAGGATTTGTTTATGTCTAATCTTCAAACTTGCTGGCGGCAAACGGTTTG
>OIWU01004305.1_pt1 | contig 10215 bp, 10 predicted proteins | sample 1587711 | NCBI WGS metagenome assembly OIWU01 (sample SAMEA3888909, study PRJEB22519) | human gut metagenome | biome: human gut; feature: human-associated habitat; material: faeces | place: Denmark | collected 2010 | reverse complement strand
TTCCCGTATCTGGCTGCATCGCCTGATGAAATGCATCAGCGAAGCGAGAGAAAAGGATGAATCCGTCTGGATTACCATCATCTGATACTTACAAATATCATCAGGATTCTCGGTCTTTTTTATAATATTAAGACCGGGAATCCGTTATTATTATCGAAGATAAAAGTAATCAATAATAATAAAAAAAGAAAGAAAAGAAGAAACAATGCTCAAGATTGTAATGATCATGCTATGCGGAATAGGTACGGGGTACCTGCTCCGCAACAAGAAAATGAGTTTTATCGGCCGTATCATCACGGCGCTTATCTGGGTACTCCTCTTCCTGCTCGGCATCGAGGTGGGAGCGAACCCTCGTATTATCAATGGTCTTCAGACCCTGGGACTCGAAGCCATCGTGCTTACGATAGCCGGAAGTCTGGGTAGTGCAATCTTTGCGTGGGCATTGTGGAGATATGTCTGCAGAAAGGAGGCTGGAAATGAAAGGTAGTCTGATTATCGTAGGCTTCTTCGTGCTGGGCATCATTGTGGGAGTGTGGGATGTGATTCCTGCCAGTTTCCTGGCGAGCGACGTGAGCTATTATGCCCTCTGCTGCCTGATGTTCTGCGTGGGTATCAGCATCGGTTGCGATACCTCTATCCTGAAGAGTTTCAGAAAGGTGAATCCCCGACTGATGATGCTGCCGGTGATGACCATTCTGGGAACCTTTGCCGGCTGCGCGGCTGCCTCCCTGATACTGGGACACCGTCAGCTCTCCGACTGTCTCGCCATCGGTTCGGGCTTCGGATACTACTCATTGTCGAGCATCTTCATCACGCAGTATCGGGGTGCCGAGCTGGGAACCATTGCCCTGCTTGCCAACATCTTCCGTGAGATTCTCACCCTGCTCTGTGCGCCCCTGCTGGCGAAGTATTTCGGCAAGCTGGCGCCTATCAGCGTGGGTGGAGCCACCACGATGGATACCACGTTGCCTATCATCACCCGCTATTCGGGCGAGAGCTTCATCATCGTTTCCATCTTCCACGGCTTCTGCGTAGATTTCTCCGTGCCGTTCCTGGTTACCTTCTTCTGTTCGCTCTAACGGCTTCCTTGCCGCTAGAGCTTTCTTGCTTTTCAGAATCCATCCAGCTCGATGTATTCATCATCGGCTTCAGATTCTGGGGCATTCGAGTCATCGAAGTAGATGCCGGTATCGGTATCTTCTGCGGGCTGGCTCTCGATATCGATTCCATTATCTTCAGGATTCTTCTTCTGAGAATCATTTTCTTCCTCCAGAGCATCTTCCTCCTTCTGGGAATCCTTATCCACTACGATTTCCGTCGGCTCCATCAGCAGGCGCATCTTGCTGATCTTCAGCGGTGCAAAGTGGCGGGTATAGAACTTGGCGTAATCATCATACGAGAGATTTCTGCCCAGAAGTTCGAGGTTCGGCTCGCTGATCACGTAGCTTCTCGCCTTGGAAATCAGACGGAGGATGCCGGCTTGCTGATGCAGCTCGTTGGCATACTGGCGCGCCTCGTCGTAGTTCTGGAAACCGCTTACCTGCAGGCGATGCAACCCCTGGAGGTCTTCGATGCTGATGTCGAAATTGCGCGCCATATAGGTGGTGAAGTTATACTTGGCTACCTCGAAGAGCAGCTGGTTTTCGTTGACGGAATCTGGACTGTAGGCGAGCAGGAAGACAAACCGGTCGTTGCGGTCGGCTGAGAATCCTTTCTGCTGGGTGGAGTCCTGGGAACTGAGCACATCGCTGCGTTTCGCCCAGACATTACTCAGGTCGAACTTTCCGCCGTAGAGTCGTCTTCCGGCATTCACGCCGTTTACGATCATTCCCGCCATCTCGCTCAACCGACTGTTGGGATATTGCGCTATCACCTGGTTCATCTTTTCCAGGCATTCGGAAACCTTGCCCTCGTTGAGCTGGGTCATACCGCTGATGAAGAGGAACTTGTCGCGGTTGGCGCCAGTAGGGAACCGCTTGTCTGATATTTCCGAGTTGTGCATCACCACCTCGTACTTGCCTTCCTTGAATGCCTGATAGGTGAGGGTGTAGATGGAATCTTCGATGTGTACACCCATCCTTGCATTCTCCAGATAGTAAGGGTCGGAGAGGAGGGCTGTGAACTGGCTTTCTGGGTAATCCTTCTTTAATTTATCGACATAACTGTTCGCCATCTGAGTTTGCTTCTTTCGGGAATAAAGCAGATACAGATGGTAATAGGCTTCGTCGAGATGCTTGAAATCCGGGTAGTTGTCCACCAGTCGGAGCAGCATCTTCTCGCTCAGAGCCAGGTTGTCGAGCCGGTCCTTGAAGATGATTCCGGCATGGTATAAGCCATTCGCCAGGAGCTGGTTGCTCGCTGACATCTGCTCAGGGGTGAATGGAATCTGAGCCAGATAATAAGCCCGCTGATGAGGGTCGAGGCTGGCGCTATCGGCAGATGGCTTGCCGGATTCTTTCTGGGATAAAGAATGGGATAGAGCGTCTTGTAATGCATCAGGCTGTAGCTTGGAATCTTGATCAGAAGATGTTCCTTGCTCGGATTCTGTTCCTTGTGCGATATCCGTTTCTTGTGCCGAAGCTACAACTGTTTTGTTGATTCGCTGCCAGTTGTCGAGGTTCTTTCGCTTGCCCCAGAGTTTCTCGAAGAGCGCCTTACCCTGGCTTACGGCTGCAGGGGAATAGAAATACCAGGTATTGGTGTTCCCGAATCCGTTTCCGGAATCATTTCCGAATCTGTTTCCGGAACCATTCCCGAATCTGTTTCCAGAATCATTCCCGGAACCATTCCCATCAACTCCTCCTTCATATTCCGAATTCATCTCTGCACCGTCTTCCCATCTCCTTCTTTCTTCCTCTTTCTCCTTTCTTTTCAGGGCAGCTATCACACGGTCGATGGCTGCATTTCTGTCTCTCTCGTCCATTTTGGCAAGAGATTGAAGGGAATCCTGGAGGGCGATGGCATCGGTATAAGGCACCAGTTCGTCCAGCACCTTGGAGCGATGAGCCAGTTGCGGATAATCCTTTCTGTCCTGGTCGAGCAAGCCGATTGCTTCGCCATAGCAGCGCTTGGCATCAGCATATCGCCCGGTTTCCCAATACAGATTGCCCAGACGCAGCAGGAGTACACCCTTCTCTATACCGTTTCGGGTAGCCTTCCGGTTGCCTTTTTCGTAGGCATAGATGGCACGCAGGGTATCTTTCTGGGCCAGGTGGATGTTGCCGATGGCATAATATACCTGGTCCTGATATTCCTTGTTCTTATCCGATGCCGCCATGCGCTTGAGTCGGCTAATCATCTTCCTGCTGTTGCCCGAAGCCAAGACCTCGGTGATGGAGATGCGGGCATTAAACTCCAGTTCGTAGGGCGGATTGAGCCGGATGACGTGGCGGAAAGCCTGGTAAGCCTCCTGCTGGTTGCCGATGGAAGCCTGCAACTGTCCCATCAGATACCACTGGCGGGCTTTCTGCTTGTGTCGCATCTCATGGCTTATCACCTTCCTGAGATAAGGAATCGCCTTCCGGGCATCACCCGTGTGGATATAGTAATCGGCGAAGGCATAATCCCATTCCTTCTGGGCACGCCAGTGGATGGAATCGCGCTGGATGTTTCGGATCACATCTTCTGCATCGTAGGTCCATCCCAGCTCGATATAGCATTTGGCAAGCCAGGCGCGCGCCTTGCCGTAGATGGCAGGCTGGGTGGAGTAAAGGCGGCTCATATAGGCGAAGGTGGCAGCGGCCCCCTCGAAATCCCCCTTCTGGAATTGAGAACGGCCCATCAGCATCCACGCTTTCCATAAAAACGGATTGTATTCCCTGCGACTGAGCCATTCGATGTCTTTCGCCGTCTTTCTCCTGCCGGGTTCCCATACGGGGCGGCGCTTGATGCTGTGCTGGTGGATGGCTTTTTCGCATTTCTCGATGGCACGGTCGAAGTTGGCTTTGCCCAGATCGCGGCTGTTCCTGTTGCCTACGGTATAGAGCGGAATCTGCTCCGTAAAGTTGTCCCGGTTGCCTTCTTCCTTCTCCAGCGCCCCGTCGATATAAGCCACGGTACCATTATAATAGGTATTGTATCGGGCATTAAAGGCATGCCACCACCTGCTCTGCGCCGTATTCTTCTGCGTAGAGCATCCCGTAAGGATCGCTGCAATCACAGCGAGTCCTATCAGAAAAAGGAGCTGGATGGGGCTTTTGCCTTTCATGTTTTCTATTGTTTATCTGGCATCTTTCTCCTGATGCCCAGGACGATTTTGGCGAGTGCGAATACCACGATGCTGATGAAGATGATGGTGGCACCCGATGGCACGTTGAGCAGATAACTGATGTAGAGACCGGCGATGCAGTCTATCCATCCCAGGATGATGCTTGCCCATATCATCTGCCTGTAATTGTAGGTGAAGAGGTTGGCGGTCATCTGCGGAATGGTGAGCAGACTGATGGCGAGCACGATGCCCACCATTTTCAGTGTAGCCACGATGGTCATGGCGATGAGCGTCATCATCAGGTATTCGATGGCTGTAACCGGCAGGTGCTGCGAACGGGCGAAGGTGCTGTCGAATGCGATGTTCTGGATAGGGCGCAGGAGAAAGGTGAAGAGGAGGGCTACGATGAGGGCGAGTCCGCCCAGCAGCCACAGGTCTGCGCTGTCGATGGCAAGGATGCTTCCGAAGAGGAAGGAGGGCAGGTCGGGCATGAATCCTGGAGTCAGGAAACAGCAGATGATGCCCACGCTCATTCCCAGGGTCCAGAACATGGCGATGGCGGAATCCTTTCGCACATCTTTCTTGCGTGATATCCATTGCACTCCGAAGGCGCTGAGGATGGCGAAAGCCATGGCGGAGAGTATCGGATTGATTCCTGTAAACACGCCGATGCCGATGCCTCCGAAAGAGGCATGGGTGATGCCGCCGCTGATGAATACCAATCGGCGGGTAACGATGTAGGTTCCGATAAAGCCGCACAGGATGCTTGCCAGAAAGGCGCCTATCAGTGCGTTTTGGAAAAATGTATATTGTAGTATATCCATGCGTTTACTTTGAACTTTGAGCTGCAAATTTCTAGCTTAAAAAGCCGATGACTTCATCCTTCAGTTGGTTGGGCAGGTTGATGCCTCTCAGTATCAGGCTTCTGTTCCATCCAGCCACTTCTTCCGGCTGCATGGTATAGAGCACTTCCGAGAATTCCTCAACCTCCTCATCGGTATAGGCATCGGCATCCCGACCGGCAAAGCGGTCGAGATCCTCATCATCGTAATATTCTATTTCTTTGGTGGCGGCTTCCATCATGCACTCCTGCTCGCACTTCGAGTTCTCACCGTTGCAGGTGTTGCACGATACGCCTTCCTGCAGAGGCTCCTCGTCCTCTCCCCTGCGGTGAGATACGATTCCGAATATGGCGCTTATCAGGCCTAATGCCACCAGGGCTAAAATCAAGTATAGCATTTACTTCGAACTTTGAACTTTGGATTTTGAACTTTGAATTTTATGATTAGCAAAGCTGTTGTATTCTTTACTCTTCACTTTTCACTCTTCATTCTTCACTCTCAATAATCTCAAACCCTACTTTCTTCAGGTCTTCCCAATAATGAGGATAGGATTTGCTCACTACCTCCGGATTATTGATCTCAATCTGAGGAAACTTGAAGGCGAGAGGGGCGAATGCCATCGCCATACGATGATCCTCGTAGGTATCGATTGGGGCAAATGAAGGATCGCAGGTTTCGCCATCCCAATACAGAGTGTTGTCGTTTTCATCGTGGATGACATAGCCCACCTTCTTCAACTCAGTCTTCAGTGCCTCGATGCGGTCGGTCTCCTTGATCTTCAAGCTGGCAAGACCCGTGAACCTGAACTTTACACCCAAGGCACAGCAGGCTACCACGATGGTCTGAGCCAAATCAGGAGAACCGGAGAAATCGTATTCGAATTTCGGCAGAAGACAGCGGTTCGCCTTCAGCATAACATCCGTAAGATGATCATGGTTCTCGAATTCGCTCTTCACTCCCAGCAGACTGAAGATGTATTTCACCACGGAATCTCCCTGCTTCGAGCAGTCCATCAAGCCTTCGAGCTGGATTCTGGAGTCGATGTTGCCATTCAGAGCCATCATCTCATACCAGTAGGAAGAAGCACTCCAGTCGTTCTCTATCATATAAGATGTCTCCTTGTAAGGCTGTGGCTTCACGGTGATGGTGTCCATATCCGTCCAGTCGGCATCGGCACCATATTCCTTCATCGTCCAGAGCGTAAGGTCGATGTAAGGGCGGGATGCAATCTCTCCTGTCAACTTCAGTTCCAGTCCGTTCTTCAGAATCGGACCGATCATCAGAAGCGCCGAGATGTATTGCGAACTGATATTGCCCACTACCTCCAGGTGGCCGCCTTCCAGCGCCTTGCCTCGGATGTGGAGTGGGGGATAACCTTCCTTCTTCTCGTAGGTGATGTCGGCGCCCAGATAGCGCAGGGCATCTACGAGGATGCCGATAGGACGGTTCTGCATGCGCTCGGTGCCGGTGATGGTATGTTCGCCGGGGGAGGCAGAGAGATAGGCGGTCATGAAACGCATGGCCGTGCCGGCTGCCTTGATGTTGATGACCTCTGGCATATTCTGAAGGGCTGCAACGATCACTTCCGTGTCATCGCAGTCGCTCAAGTTGTCGGGTTGGATATGGCTTCCAGCCATCGCACTGATTACGAGAGCTCGGTTGCTGATACTCTTGGATGCTGGCAAGTTGATACTTGCGTTCAGTTGGCTTGGTGCCTTGATGGTATATTTTATCATACGCGTACCTTATATTATATATATTTTAGTGCAAAAGTACAAAATAAAAAGTATATACGCTAGTTTTCTTGCGAAAAGTTTTCAAAATATCTCAAAAAAAAGCATAGGCTGCCGTGCTCTGTTTCTGTCTCTTGCTATCAATATGTAAACGAGATAGGGGTATTATGGGGGTATATTGAGATATACCTATTTCAAAGTGTAAAAAACGACCCCCTAAAATGTCAAATTGTAATTTTGTGTGCGTTTTCTTTCAAAAAGTAAAACCGACCCCAAAAATAAGATAAAATAGCGTTAAGGAATGATACAACTTACCGGAATTTGTAGTATCTTTGCATCAGAAAAAAGAAACAACAAGCAATAAGTAACAATCTAAAAATAAAGAATATGAAACGAATTATATTATTCTCATTGATGGCTCTCATGACCGTAGCTACTTTCGGTCGCAAGCGCGTAGAGAATGCAACAGTAGTAGCAGACACTATTTTCTATGCAGAAAATATGAGTAATGTGGCTAGTGCAGATCAGGCTAGTTATTACAGATTGCTGATGACTACCGGCGCTGGCATCAATAAGAAGGATGTGTTCCAGGACTTCTATATGAATGGTAATCTTCGTGCCGAGGGTGGATACAGCTTCATCGATCTCGGTAACGACCGCAATACGATCTTCAATGGTGAGGTTACCACTTACTACAAGAATGGTAAGGAGAAGTGGCACGGAAAGTATGTTAACGGCAAGCGTGAGGGATACTTCACTCTCCAGCTCCGTGAAGGTGGCGTGGCTGTTGTTCAGTTCAAGAATGGCAAGTCTATCCACAATTACTTCATGATAACATACAAGGATGGTACCACTGAGAAGAGAAATCTCTCTGAGATTCAGTCTTTGATGTAGAAGATCTCTAGAATAGAAGATCACTAGAATAGAAAATCTCTCTTAAATTAATAGAAAAATCTCTCTTATATAAATTAAAATTTTATGTTGATATGACCAATATGGGGATGGCTTCCGGGAGGAAGGTACATCCCCTTTATTTTTCTCTGATATATGCATAACTGAAAAAAGGTCTGGCGATGAATTTCGCCAGACCTTTTTACAATATTTAGAGTGCCAGGTCAACCTCTACCGGGCAGTGGTCGCTGCCCATGATGTCGGTATGGATCTTGGCTTCTGTAATCTGTTCTCTCAAGCGGTCGGATACCAGGAAGTAGTCGATACGCCAGCCGGCATTCTTCTCGCGTGCCTTGAACCGGTATGACCACCACGAATAGGTAACCTCTTCGGGATGCAGATAGCGGAAGGTATCTGTAAAGCCGTCGTTCAGAAGCTCGGTCATCTTCTCGCGCTCCTCGTCGGTAAAACCGGCATTGCGACGGTTGGTCTTCGGATTCTTGATATCTATCTCCTGATGTGCCACGTTCAGGTCGCCGCAGACCACCACTGTCTTCTTGGCATCCAAAGCCTTCAGGAACTTATGGAAATCATCTTCCCAGGTCATACGGTAATCCAGTCGTTTCAACTCGGTCTGGGAGTTCGGGGTATAGCAGGTTACGAGATAGAAGTTGTCATACTCCAGGGTGATGACTCTTCCTTCGTGGTCGTGTTCCTCCACGCCCATACCGTAGCTCACGCTCAGTGGCTGGTGGCGGGTATAGATGGCTGTGCCCGAATATCCCTTCTTCTCGGCATAGTTCCAGTAGCTTTCGTAGCCCTCGAACTTCAGGTCGAGCTGACCTTCCTGCATCTTGGTCTCCTGCAGGCAGAAGAAGTCGGCATCGAGCGCCTTGAATTGGCTCTCGAAGTCCTTGCCCACGCAAGCACGCAGGCCATTCACGTTCCAGGATATAAACTTCATATTACTTTGAACTTATTTAGATTCTCTTGCTCTCACCTCTGAGCAGGCTCATGAACTCCTGACGGGTGTTCAGTGAATTGAATACGCCGCTGTAATCGCTGGTAGTAGTGATGGAGTTCTGCTTCTCCACGCCACGCATCTGCATGCACATGTGCTTAGCTTCTATCACCACCATCACACCCTGAGGATTCAAGGTCTCCTGGATGCAGTCCTTGATCTGCTGGGTAAGGCGCTCCTGCACCTGAAGGCGGTGGCTGAAGATATCTACCACACGGGCAATCTTGCTCAGTCCGGTAATCTTGCCGTTAGGGATGTAAGCCACGTGTACCTTGCCATAGAAAGGCAGCATGTGATGCTCGCAGAGGGAGAAGAAATCAATGTCCTTCACAATGACCATCTGGTCGTATTTCTCCTCAAAGAGGGCATCGGTCAACACCTTGTGGGCATCCTGATAGTAGCCGCGGGTCAATACCTGCATCGCCTTGGCTACGCGCATAGGAGTCTTGACAAGTCCTTCGCGCTCTGTGTCTTCACCCAGGAGCTTCAATACTTCCTTATAGTGTCCTGCGAGTTCATCCAATCCCTCGCGAAATTCTGTTTCTGGATTCATATCTTATTTACTTTGAATTTTGAACTTTATGAATAGTAAGACTGTTGAATTCTTCACTCTTCACTTTAATATTGTACTGTAATCTGTCCCTTTACCAGGCATGCCTGTCTGTATCCCAGGGCTCTCACCTTGGCAAGCACCTTCTTAGCCTCGCCCAGTTCGCGGAAGTTGCCCATGCGGCAAATCCATCTTGGCGAGTAGAAGTGTACATATACAGGCTGGTCTGGGAACTTCATCTTGATGTTGTTACCCGTCTGTTCAGCCTTCAGTCGGTCGTTGCGTGAGTTACCTCCGGCAAAGATCTGTACTCTATATCCTGTAACCTTATAGCTTCTGCGCATTATCTTCTTGCGCATGTCCACTACAGGCATCTCGGTTTCTTCCTGATGTGTCTCAGCCTTCTGTGCATTGTTTCCATGCTGTTTCTCCTTGGCAGTTTCGTGCTGTGGCTCGGCCTTCTTGAGCGAGTCTGGAGTCTGCTTGTGAGAGTCCGGAGTCTGCTTGTGCTGGGCAGCTGGAGTTACTTCTTTATGCTGAGTATCTGTTGGTTTCTTCTGTGGTTGTGGGGTAGTTTTAGTCTTATCGTCCTGTGGATTCACCTGATTCGTATAGGTAGGAACCTGTTTTCCGTTCACCAATTCGTCGATAGCCTTGCTTTGGTGTACGGTCACGACACCCTGTCCTGGATTCTTCTGCTTGAGATAATCCAAGTAAGTCTGCGCATTCATCTGGATAGATGAGCAGAGGATGAAAATCAATAATGTGACGAATTGTTTCATGACTATACCTTATTTAATATATATATACCTTTTATTAATATATAATGTGTCAGCAATCTGTTTCTGTCATCCTATTAAGATAGGGAAAGGGATGCCCCCAGGAAAGAAGGCATCCCCTTTGGTAAATATCCTTGTGAGATTACTTCTTCCAAGCGTCGATGATACCCTTGAAATCAGCAGCCTTCAAAG
>OIWU01004302.1_pt1 | contig 10236 bp, 8 predicted proteins | sample 1587711 | NCBI WGS metagenome assembly OIWU01 (sample SAMEA3888909, study PRJEB22519) | human gut metagenome | biome: human gut; feature: human-associated habitat; material: faeces | place: Denmark | collected 2010 | reverse complement strand
TGCCCCCAGCAGGGAGTGGGAATGAAAGTTAAGAACAAGCCTTGACACAGTTTAATTTACACCCCCAATTTGGATTGCAGACACAAATCTGAATATGATTCTTTTCTCTGAATCCTGCATTAGGATATAGTTCCTGTCCTTCCCAAAATACTCCTTTTACAGAATCGTAAGAATGGGCATTGGCATCCTGATTGTATGTTAAAGCTGTTTGTACAACAGCACAATCCAATTTTCTAATCAACAAATCTGTAGAATTTCCGATAGATGTATTCTTCGGTAATTCAATCCCAGATTCTTTATAAACAGTAACCATAGACTCATAAGCAGCCTTTAATTCCTGAAGATATGTGCTATCTGTTAAGTCAAAACAATACCCCAAGTCTATAATTGCACCAACAACTGCAGGCTCTTTGATTTGTGAGTTCTTTCTTTTGGCTAAATCTTTAGCCCATTGCCAAGCTCGTTCCTCATTATTTTCCCAAAAATAGATGCCATTACCTAACCAGTCATAGTCATTAGTGCTGGAAAGAAGATCGGTCTTACCAGCAACTACGGCATCAACAACAGACTTGTCGCAGCCATGAAATCCTATTACTAGGTTGGAGCGCCTTGAATATAAAGACTTATCCATAATTATCTCAAATGTGGTGCAACTTCTCCATTAGGTAAAAGAATTCCTGCCCTAATTAAAAAGGCGCGTGCTGCTTCTTTACTGGCAGTAGAAGCCTTTCTTGCTGCCTCTAATCTTTCTTGTCTTTTGCTATCAAATAAATCCATATTCTACCTCCTTATTTTAATAACTCAACTTTCGTGCTGCAAAGATACGCTTTTCTTCTGAAAGTTCCAAGGAATTATTGAAAAATGTTTGAGAATGAGGATTATAAAAGGCAAGTCGCTTCCTTGTCTGACCAGTGATGGGGCGGCAAGGATGCAACTTTGACTTTAAAGGTTGGGTTTATCTTTTCCCTAGTATATCAGAATGGAATTATTGATAATACTAGGCGTTTTAACTCCTTTTTAGGGGGCTACGTCTGGTAGCCTTTTGAGATATTCAAAATTGCACCATATAAGGTAATGGATTTTCTTAACTCTGTTAGGTATAACTAGTATCAACACTATACATAACAGCAGCAAAAATCCTTTCAATATACAGATGAATTCAGGATAAGGCATATATGGTTATAAGCTTTTGGGCAAAATAAGAAATAATGAAATCGGTATAATCATACTTTGCATAAATGCGACTTGTCCTTCAATAATTGAAACGTCATTATTGTATCCATTCTTGCTTGCGTAATAATAGGCTTCGTAATATAGATTTAAAATTTCGTGATTTTCTTTACTTGGAGCTACCGATGGATCTATTCCCTTAAAACTAAAATATAAGAGAAAGCTAAATGCTGCCAACGAAAGCAATTCCGGAATATAGATGTAAACGTTTTCGACCTTAATGCTGCTAGCTTGTAAAAAGCAAGCAACAACAATAGCTGTTAGCAAATAAATGCAAGGAATGGTAACATGTAACTGCTTCGTGTAAGAATATTCTTTTTGAGGAAGGTATTTATAGTCTTTTATCTCTTTTTTTGTATTCTGTAAAGTCTCAGCTAAAAAGTCATGGCTATTTCTTGTCTTATTCCATATTCGTGATGTTAGTACATGGTTTATAATGCCGATAAGGTAAGCAGCAATAAGCCAAATTGCCCAGATTATAGAATTGTCAACTTCAAAAGTATTTGGCAGCCATGACAATTTAAACATAGATAATCCCCATAAAAGGATAATGAATCCTGGTACAATCATCGCCAAGATGTCATATAAAGAAAGTTTCGATAGAAAATTCATTGCTTATGGATTTATAATTATCTAAAAAGGTGTATCTTAAAAGTCCCCTAGATGGACAAGAAAGATACACCTTTTGTTGTTTTTATATTTTTGTATTAGCGGCTACCACCAGCCCACCATACATTTTCGGTAAAGATATACTTACCGGCATCATTTCCTGAACCGAAAGCTTCCTTCACGTTAGGGTTTGAAAGAACATCGCTTGAACCATAAGGCAAACGAAGTGGCAAACGGTTCTGACCTGCCTGAGTATTGTTAGGATTGGTCATTGCTACAGGATAGCTGCCATCAAGATACTTGCAGCGGCGCATATCGTTGAAGGTCTCCAACTGCTCGTCACGAGTCTGGGCGATATACTTCTGAACCAAAATCTCGTTCAATGGATTTGCAGCAAACTTAGTTGCAGTCTCGCCAGCAAGATAAGCAGCAACAGCATCGTCGCTGAACTTTGTAGCACCTACAGTTGCATAGTCAGCAAGAGAAGCCTTGACTGCAGTCTCGAAATCAGCCTTGGCATCCTGATCCAAGCGAGCCTTTACCTCTGCGATGATGAAGTAAAGCTCTGACTTGCTCATCAGATGGCTAGGAATCTTAACCCCGCTCACACCATTCAAGAACCAGAGAGGGAAATTGGTAGCACTGGTTGCACCGGCTGCTTCCTTGTCACCAGGAGTCATCAAGCCCAACCGGCTAGGAGCTTTATACCAGTCTGCACCATTATAATTATAGATAGCCTCACGTGGGTCCTGACGAGCTACCATCAAGTCATCAACAGTCTTGGATGAAGCACTATACTCACGGCTAATCCAGTAAGCAGACCATGCATCAATCTGGTTGTTGCCATCGAAAATATTCAGGTTTGCACCATCGAAGCCATCAGCTACAGCAGCATTAGCCTCTTCCAGAATCTGAGCATACTGTGCATTCTTGTCGGTAGCACGACCTACCTCATGCAAGAGATAGCGAGCCTTCAAGGCATGAGCAAGACCACGCCACTGAGTCAAGTTGCCATTGAACAAGACATCGTAGGCTTCAGCATTCTTCATCTTGCCGGCAATAGCCTGATCCAAGTTTCCCTTTGCAGCATCCAGCAATTCCAGGATATGCTTGTAGATATCTTCCTGAGTATCGAGCTTAGGAGCAGATACCTTGAAAGCCTCAGAGCAAGGAATGTTACCAAACAAGTCGGTCATGATTCCCCAATCGTAAGCAGCCAGAATCTGACCCATAGCCTTGATATCAAGCTGTCCGGCGCTATTGCCACCCTCTTCACACTTAGCAATCATCTGCTGAATGTTGTTGAGGTTAAGATAAGTACCGTTCCACTCATTATCGAAACTAGAAGCAGCAGCAATCTCATTGATGTTGCGGAGCTCTGCATTCTTAAGCTGGTTGTTACCTGTACCCAGGATTTGCTCTGTATAAGAAGCAACATACCAGGCGAAGTTACCTGTGTTGGTAGTGAAAACACTAGAAACGATGGCATCTGTGAGCTGGAACTTGGCAGAAACAACGCTTTCACCTGGGTGAGCCTCGTCTTTGTTGATTCTGTCCATGGTATCCTCAGAGCAAGATACAGTCATCATAGAAACTGCAGAGATAGCCAAGATGCCAAATATATTCTTAAATTTCATCATTGTTTTATCCTTTATTAATATTGATACTTTAAATGATTCCGAGGTGGGTCAGCCGATTAGAATGTAATCTTGAAACCACCACCGAAGCTTGAAGTATTTGGCACAGAGAAACGCTCGAAAGTACCACTCATGTTACCATTACCCTGAGATGACTCAGGATCCATATCCTTCATCTTAGACCAGAGAAGCACGTTGCGTGCGAAACCATATACAGAGATGTCGATGCCAGCAAACTTAGGAAGCTGGTAGCTCAAGGTTACATCGCGGAGCTTCAGGAAGCTACGGTCGTAGATACCTGCCTCAGTCACGTTATTGTAAGCCATCCAGTAATCCTGCTTGCTTACCTCAACCTTGTTTGGTTCACCTGTTGCAATATCAATACCCTCAGCTACCATAGTACCCTCGTGGTATGGAATAGACTCCTTGGTTGCACCGAAATAGTTCAATGTTAAGATTGTACCATTGTACATCTTGCCACCCTTCTGCCAATCCATGGTTGCACTCAAAGACAAGCGCTTCCAGCGAGCCTTCAGGTTGAAGCCCATATTGAAATCAGGTGTACACTCACCCAGGTTCTGGCTACCGGCAGTACCGATAGGAAGACCATCCTGAAGCAAGAGGCGGCCCTGCTCATCGCGCTGGAATGCTACACCATAGATATTTGGATAGGTATAACCTGCCTGGGCACGTATCTGTGGCTCAACGAAACCACCCAGCATGATGCTCTCTACGCCATCAGCCAAAGACTTAACCTTGTTGGTCAGTTTGGTGAAGTTTACACCAAGATCCAAATCCCAATCCTTAGTCTGGATGATGCTTGCGTTGATGGCAAACTCATGAGACCATGTGGTCATCTCACCGGCATTGGTACGGAGGTACTGATAACCTGTAGAACCGGCTGTAGGAACATCGAAAATCTGATCCTTGATATCCTGATAGCTGGCTGTATATTCCAGGCGAACACGATTGTCGAAGAAGTTCAAGTCTGCACCAAACTCCCAGTTCACGGTGTTCTGTGGTTTCAGATTAGGGTCATACTTCACGTAGTAAGGCACATAAGAACTTACGCCGTTGATAGCATAACTGAGTGGGGTGAGACCATACATGCCACCACCGTAACTTGGCACATAATAGTAGTTGCTATAGTAGTGACCAGCCTGGCCAACCTGAGCGAATGAAGCACGGAGCTTACCATAAGAGAGGATGTGATTATTCTTCAATGCAGGAAGCTCTGTGAAAATCCAGCCGAGTGATACAGATGGATAGAAGAAGCTACGGTTGTTGCGTGGCATGGTAGAAACGATATCGTTACGACCTGTCACAGTCAGATAAACCTGATTAGCATAGCTCAAAGACAACTGACCGAAGAAACCTACGGTACGCTCCTGAGCCTGATATTCCTCTGTTACTGGCTTAACAGTGGTATTGGTCATAGTAGGCTGACCATAGAACAGGAAGTTGGTTCCATCGTAATCCCAGACACGCTGATAGTCATGATTGAACTCAGAACCGAGCAATGCGCCGAAGTCCCACGCATTGTTGGCACCTAACTTAGCGGTGAAGTTGGCTGTGAAGAGGTTGTTGAAGATATTGTGCTGAATACCATAGTTTTCAATCTCACCACCAGCATTCTGTGCAGAACCCTTTTCTTTTACATCACTATTGTTAGTGGTGTAAACATCAAGACCAGCCTGCTCACGGATTACCAAGTTGTAACGCTCTGTATCCCAGCCGAAGTTAGGACGATACTCAAGATAAGCATTACCGAATACACGGTTGGTATGCTGCTTGTATTCATTGTTATCCTTCCACCAATATGGGTTGTTGAATGAGGTAGAACGGAACAAGATCTGATTTGTAGGGTCGTTTGGCGCATGGGTAGGAGTGCCCTTCAGATTGTACTCAGAAGGAGCAGAATAAACCACGTTCATAATACCGTCGTTGCCACCTGGAGCAGATGTAATCTTGGTAGAGCTGTAGTTGGCAGAGAAACCAGTCTTCCACTGCTTGTTGATTTCGAAATCAACAGCACCACGTGCGGTAGTACGCATCATACCTGTAGAAGGGATGATACCTTTCTGATATGTATCACCAATACCGAAAGAATAAGCCAAGTTGCCATTCTTCTGTGAAATACCCAGGTTAGAGTTCTGGGTGAAACCTGTATTGAAGAAATCACCTACATTGTCATAAATCTGTGGAGTAGCCCAACCGTCAAGACCTGCAGCTGCATACTTAGGGTTGTAGTACATTCCCTCGTGCTTGCCATAAGCCTGAGTATATTTATTGTCGGTATTACCACCATAAGTAGCATCGTTAGCCAGATCAGCAATCTTAGGACCCCAATTCATAGAAGATGTTGGGTCATAAGCATTTATGCCATTACCCTGGGCATAAATATTCTGACGATCAAACTTCTTGCTGACAGTCTGAGCACTCAAGTCGGTAGAGAATGTAATCTGAGGGCGGCCACCATTTGCCTTACCACGCTTGGTGGTAATGATGATGACACCATTAGATGCACGGATACCATAAAGGGCAGAAGCAGCCTGACCCTTCAATACGTCGATGCTCTCGATGTCATCAGGGTTGATATCAATAGAACGGTTTGCTTTATCTGCACCAGTAACAGAGGCACCTGTATCATAGTCTGCAGAAGAAGCGATAGGCATACCATCTACGACATAGAGAGGGGTGTTGTCGCCAGAGAATGAACGGGCACCACGGATGACAATCTGAGAAGATGCACCAGGAGCACCAGAAGACTGACGGATATCAACACCAGTCAATTTACCCTGCATAGCACTTGCCAAAGAGCTAGTACCAGCAATGTTCAGATCTTCAGAGCCTAATTTCTGTGAAGCATAACCGAGGGCTTTCTTGTCTCGGGAGATACCCATTGCGGTAACCACAACCTCGTCAAGAGTCTTGTTATCCGCTTCCAATACGATCTTCATCTTCTGTCCAGCCTTTACAGTCTGAGGCAACATGCCGAGGTATGTTACTTCCAACTTTGCACCAGCTGGAACATTCAATGAGAAGTTACCATCAACATCGGTAACTGTACCGGTATTGGTACCTGCTACTTTGATAGATGCACCAATGATAGGTTCACCATCCTCTGCAGAGGTTACTTTACCGGAAACTTGAGTTTGCGCCAACGCCATTCCTAAACTAAGGAAGAGGCAGGCAATAAACGTCATGAGTCTTTTTTCCATAAATCTCTCTCGTTTAATTAATTAATAAATATATAATGTTTTATATTTCTTTCTCACTACATATCCTCCCAACTTTTATTGAGCGTGGGGACTCATTTCTCGTCTCCAACTCTTATCCCGAACTGGTAGGGGTGGGTATGTTGCCATACCTTTTATATATAGGGAAGTATCTCAAACTTCACTAAATTTTAATAATATTTTTAATCGGCTGCAAAAATAAGCATTTTTTAGGAAATCACCAAACTTTTTTCTAGAAAAGTTGCACTTTACTCGACATTTTATTATAAATATGCGGTTTTTATACACATTTGCTTATGAAAAACAAGCGAAAGCGGCAGTTTTGTCAAAAACTGCCGCTTTCGCTGAAATACTAACTTTCTGCCTTTAATTCTTTGTCTAGAACAAAGAGCATATAGAGTGGGATGTTGATGGTTTTTGAACTGTTGTTTCTCTCGTATGGCAAGAGACTGGTGCGAACCAACCATTTGGGTGAATATCTTTCCCGATACAGTTTCAAACTCTTGGCATTCATGGTTACTCCTGCCTTTGCTTCCAGTGGATATACATCCAAACCGTCGGAAATAAGGAAGTCAACCTCTGCAGTGGCTGAGGAAGACCAATAATAATTGGTTTCCAGAGTTTCTGTAAAGTTCTGAAGTTCCTGACAGACATACTGTTCTGTCAACGCTCCCTTAAACTCTTCAAAGATTCTGCTTCCTTCTAATATTACTTTCGGCGAAATCTTGCTCATTGCCCTCAACAGACCTACATCCAGTAAGAATACCTTAAACGATTTGAGATCAGCATAGGCTGAAATCGGGATGTCGGGCTTGCTGACATTGTTGGTTCTGATGATTTCACCTGCATCAGAAAGCCACATGATGGCATCCTCATATTCCCGTGCTCTGGCTCCCTCTCTCACCAGTCCATAGACAAACTTCTTGTTTTCCTTCGCCAGTTGCGAAGGGATGCTGTTCCATACATAACGGATTTTCTCGACCATATTCTTTGGAGCATGTTTGGAGAAGTCTTTCTGGTAGGCTGCTATCAGTTCCTGCTGGATGCGGTTTACCTTGTTGTAGTCTTTGCTGCCCAGCCACTCTGTTACAACAGCAGGCATACCTCCTATTATCATGTATTTTTTCAGATAATCTGTAAGGCGAGCCTCGAATGCTCCCAGGTTTCTGTTTCCTTTATCGATATAGTCTACCAGCATGTTCTCTCCGTTTGCTAGCAGAAACTCTTTAAAGGACATGGGATATAGATGCAGGAAATCTGTCTTTCCTACAGGGAAGGATGTGCCTTCGTGCAGGGCTATGCCTAGCAATGAGCCTGCGCAGCAGATGGCATACTCTGGTGCCTCTTCGCAGAAATACTTCAAAGAGGTGAGTGCTCTTGGCATTTCTTGTACTTCATCGAAGATAATAAGAGTTTCCTCGGGTATTATCATCTTACCATTATATATAGAGAGCTGTTCTATAATGCGTTGTGGTGATAAGTCGCCAGCAAATATCTCTTCGAGTACATCACTCTGTTCGAAGTTGATGTAACATACGGCTTTGAAGTACTTGCGCCCAAATTCTTTCAGTAGCCAAGTCTTGCCAACTTGTCTTGCACCTTCCAGTATGAGTGGCTTCCTTCCGTGGCTGTCTTTCCATTTTAACAATTGGGATATAAGTAGTCTTTCCATACGCTAAAAATTATGTTTTGGCAAAGATACTAATAAACAGTGAATTACGCAAGGAAAATCACATTTTCCTAAGGACTTTTAAGTATATTTATCACATTTTCCTAAGGACTTTTCTGTTAAATCATCACATTTTCCTAAGGACTTTTGACAGGAAATCCCACATTTTTCAAAACAAGTCGTCTCCTGTTACCTGTCTGTTGATCTTTCTTGCATACATATTATTATACAGTCCATGAGGGGTGACAAAAGTTGGTATGAGCGTCTTGGTGGTCTTCGTCACTTTCTTGAAAACCTTCAGGCGGTGTGCCAGATGGGCATCGTATGCCTTGCTGATTTCATATTCCCCATTGCAATATTTCATCTCGCAGATAGAGATGGATTTATCCGAGCGGTCTATCAGCAGGTCAATCTGTGTTCCACGTTTCAGGTCTTCGTCTGCCTCCTCGTCTGCCATAACTTTGGCAGTAGGTCGGTAAGACCATGAACAAGGGGTATTGATGCTGCCATCTATGCCCAAAGCTCTGATAATTTCGTTGATGTGGTGAAGGCATACGATTTCAAAGGCATGACCGCACCATGATTCATACTCTGCAGTGGTTTGCATCTTGACCCAATAGTTGTCGAGGAATGCCCCCTTGTTATGCATGAATTTGAAATAAAACAGGCAGAAAGGATCTATGAGCTGATACATCATATCTTTCTTCGACTTGCCGAAAGGAGTATAACTGCGGATGAAATCACATTGCTCAAGTTCTTTGAGTATCTGGCTGAACCTTCCGTTGTTTGCCAGTCCCGTGGCGTCCAGCAGGTCTTGTCGGGTCATTCCTTTGCCTTTGCTTTTCAGGGCTGTAACTATGGTAAGATGGTTGTCGGCTTTCTTGAAGAGCGAACTGAACAGACGGTCAAACTCTTCGGTGAGTTCGCCGCCACGGGTGAAGCAAAGCTGCTGGATATTCTGTGCCACACTTTTGTTGTTTTCGAAAAGAGACAGGTAATAAGCTACACCGCCCATTGCCATATAGCACTCAATGATTTCCGGGCGCTCATAATAAAAACCCTGTGCTTTGAAATACTCTTCTACTTCATGCAGCTTGAAGGGAGAAAGCAGAATGTTGTGAGTAATGCGATTATGGAGCCCTCCCCGTGAATTGATAACCTGGTTGAGCATCCAGGTGGTAGCACTTCCACAGGCTATCAGTTTGATGTCGCTGCGGTATGATGCCCAGTCGTTCCAGAAATGTTCCAGTGCACTGATGAAGTGGGATGCATACGTGTCGAACCAGGGAAGTTCATCGAAGAAGATGATTTTTGTTCCTTCTGGCATTTTTTCCAATGCTTTCTGCAGAAGCCGGAATGCTTCCGGCCAATTAGAAGCATCAGTTTCTATGCCTAGCTGGTCGTTGAGTGCGAAGCTGAAACTCGCAAGTTGCTCCTTGGTTGTAACATTGTCTTTGCCTGTAATGCGGAATGTAAATCTGTTTTCGAACAGTTCTTTTACAAGAAAAGTCTTGCCTACACGGCGTCTGCCATAGATGGCTATAAATTCTGATTTGCGGCTTGAAATATAGTTTTCAAGCTTTCCAATCTCTTGTTCTCTGCCTATAATATTCTCCTTCATATCTATCTCATATTAGTGAAACCTGTCGCAAAGTTACAAAAAATATGAGATTACGACAACTTTTAAACGAGAAATCTGTCGTAATCTCGATAAAAAAGTGAGATTACGACAGATTTTCATGAATTTTCTCTTTAATTACTTGTCTACGGTAGAAGAAACATTGTTCTTATTCATAGATCTTCATTTTAGAAAAGGTTTGAAAATACTTGAGACAGGTATTGCGCCATTCCT